>ENA-OQMZ01000294-OQMZ01000294.1-human-gut-metagenome-genome-assembly--contig:-NODE-294-length-22097-cov-2.878380_pt1 | contig 22097 bp, 35 predicted proteins | sample MGYA00242621_ERZ504862 | MGnify/ENA primary metagenome ERZ504862 (study PRJEB26092, sample SAMD00036393) | human gut metagenome | host: Homo sapiens | study: EMG produced TPA metagenomics assembly of...
CTCTAACATCCGTTTTTGGTTGGATTATGGAGTTGCTCTCGCCCTGTAACTCATCGTCCCGGCTCAGGCGCTCGTACAGTGGGTGATTTTTTCGTTTCTCATAGCTGTACCTCCTGAAACAAAAAATGCTCTAAGTGATTGCTTCACTAACCATGACAAAATCATGATTAAGAAGTCACTTAGAGCATATATCACCAGCAGCTAATTTATAGAGCTTGTACTGGCGCACGGCAAAGGAATTGGGCTTTTTCTTGCCTAAATCCTCAAAGAGCAGGTCAACCGGGTTTTGGTATTCTTCATCGTCCTCCAACACTTGCATGGTGTTCAGCATTTCGAGCAAGGTCGCAAAGTTTTGTTCTTCGACAGGAGCTTCATAATGCAGATATGCGATAAGCGCAGTGAGCAAAAGTCGTTCGCTTTTCTCCCAGAATGGATCGCCGCCGCTGCCTTCACCTTTCGTGTTGGTCATAAGGGTCGTGACCAACTTGGGAATATCCTTTTCGCTGTGGACGTAGCTGAACGGATTGTAGTGCATCGACTTCTTGAAGTTGATGGTGTTCAGGATTTTCACCTTATAGCCGTTTTTCAGCATGGCCTGCCCACATTCAAGCACGATTGTACCTTTCGGATCAGTTACGACATAGGAGGAGTGGCACTGTAAAAGGTTTGGTTTTAGCCAGAAGCGCGTCTTACCGCTGCCGGAGCCGCCGACCACCAGCACGTTTTTGTTTCGGGCATTCTTGGGGTCGGGTGGACAATTGCTCATCATCAACCGTTCTGTTTTGGTTAAAATGATGTTGTCGGCGAAACTTGGGAGACATGAACGGTTCAATGTCCTTGGCATTGCCCCATCGGCAGAGCCGTACTCCATGCCGTGCCTGTACTTCTTTGCATTTTTGCTCCGCAAATATACGGCAAGCCGTAGTCCTGCGCCGCAGGAAAAGCCAATAAGCAAATCCAGCGGATGCAGACTGGGCAGAGGGTTCGCAAATGCCACCGGGAAAGTTCCCATCATCGCCATGATTTTATCGCCCAACTCTTTTCCCTCGGCAAGCCGCCATACTTCACCAAGGTTCGTTGCCACCAGTCCCAGCAGGATATACGGCAGATACAGCGCAAGCAGTTTTGTCAGCTTTTTCGTGGTCACAGTCCACGCTCCTGTTCCTTGCGGCGCACCTTGCCGGGAAGTTCTGCTGCGGCCTGTACCAGTTCGTGCAGCTTTCCAGCACAGAGGGACGCATGGTTTTGCTCAGCAGGGATGCCGAATATTCTTTGAAAGCGGCATTGAACGCTTCCACATCCGGGGCTTTGAAAAAGACCAGATACCGGGGCGGCACTTCGGAACTGTCCTTGCGGATGGCATAGTCGATGCCGTACTTTTTGGCGTACCGCTCAAAATCGCGGATACCCGTTTTGTTGATTTCTACGCTGGACACGCCGCGATTTTGCCGCAGGAGCATTCGGACACTCTGCTTGCCGCTGGATTTATCGGCCAGTAATTTTGACTGATACTGCTGGAGTGCTGTCCGTCCAGCGTTCAGAACCGTCCGGGCGGTCAGCTTCGTGGTGGACACCACAATATTGAATGTTTTCTGCTCGACTTCTTCCTGCACATTCATCACCATCCCTTGCCGCCTGCATTAGCAGCAGCCACGAAAAAAGCCGCAGAGTCGCGCCGAACTCAAAAAATCGCGAAAACCGATAGAAAAAATTAAGCATAGGCGCGCCTCAATCCATACAGATGCAGGGCAGCTTGTGATTGTCTGCCATGAGCGTGACGCTGTGGCTTGCCAGAAACTTCTGGAAACGGTACACATCGTCGATGGTGAGCGAAATAAAATCGCTGTCCATGTTGGTGCGCACCAGAATGACCGGGCCAGTCAGGTAACGTTTGCCCGCCAGCTTTAACACCTGTGCCGGATTGTAGGTGAGCAGCAGCGAGGTGTCAGGGAGATTGATGCTGACATCGCTTTCATCGAAGCAGGGCAGAATGTCAGGAACTTCATCCAGCGTGATAACCGTCAGTTCCATATCCGGCGCAATGGCTGCAAAGTAGACTTCACCGGGCTTCTTGCCACCTGCCAGAATGGTGCAGATGCGCATATCAATAGTAATTTCCTCGGAACGGATAATACGAGAAGCGGTATTGTTCATAGGCGTTTTTCCTCCATTTTTGCAAAAGAAAAAGACCCCATCGGGTCTTACATTTCAAACGACGTTCAGCGTTCGGCTTCATGTTTGCGCTTCTTCAAACGCTGATCCAGCAGCTTAATGATGGATCTTCGATTTGCTTTGACGAATAGCTGCTCGGAAAATATTTTTTTTAGGGCATCACTTCTGAATTACAATTTTTTCTGCTTTACTCTCCTCCAAAAGTCCGATGATTTTTTCTTCCATTTCTCTCGGAGTAGAGCTTTCGGGAAAGTATTTCCGCAGAGTATCGTTTTTGATAACCACCTTGTCCAATTCGTCCTTTTTCGGCTCTCCCATCACGCAAAGGCAACGTCATACGAGAAATGACCTTCCTGAGCCAGCTTTTTGAGCCGTTGCGCCTGTGATAGTGATGGAGCGTTCTGTGTGTCGGACATAGCTTCAAGAAAATCTCGCTGCTGGTTTTCATCAAGATAAGAGAGTTCCACCGCAGGGTTAAATGAGATTTTCTTTTCGTCTACCATGTCCAGAAGTTCCGGGATAAGGTTGGTTAAGCGGATAAAGCGGCGAATTGTGTCTTTACTTACACCAGCATCTTCACCGACTTTTTCAACAGATAACTTCTGCGCAACTTGCGTAGAAGTTAAATCTGACCTAGCACCTTGTCTTTTTAGTGCATCTAGCTTCATCTTGTAGGCAAATGCCCGCTCACTCGGCAAAATCTGTTCGCGCTGAAGGTTGGAATCGACCATGAGCAGGACGGCGGCATCATCATCCATCTGACGGACGATAACAGGCAGGGCATCCAGCCTGCAAGCTGGGCTGCGTGCTGACGACGGTGCCCGGAGATGATCTCGTAACCACCTTCCGGGCGTGGACGGGCAATCAGGGGATTTGTGACACCCAACAGCTTTATGCTTTCCACTGTATGCTGCATAGCTTCATCGTCCAGAACCTTAAAAGGATGGTCTTTGAACGGATGCAGTTCCTCGATGGAAATTTGCTGCACCTGTTCGCGCTGTTCTTCCTGCCGGGCTTCTTCGGTGGAAAAAATATCATCGTAGCTGTTCAGACTGACGTTTAATCCGTTTTTCGGCATCGGCCAACACCCCCTTTGCGATGGAATGATAGGCTTCTGCTACTTTGCCTTTGGGGTCATACTGGAAGATACTTTTTCCGGTCGTGCTGGTTTCGGCGGCACGGACAGAGCGAGGAATGGTCTGGTCGAACACCTTCAGATGCTTCCGTAGGCTTGCCGAATCAGATTGCTGATCTGCTGCCCATAGATTGTGCGGCTGTCCGTCATGGTGAGCAGGATGCCCTCAATTTTCAGCTTTGGATTTATCTGCCGCCTTACTTTCTGCACAGTTTGAAGCAGTTGCTCCAAACCTTTCGCAGAAAGATACTGCGCTTGCACCGGAATCAGAGCGGAATCTGCCGCCGCCAGTGCATTGACTGTCAGCATACCGAGAGAGGGGGTACAGTCGATCAGGATATAGTCGTACTCGCGTTTTGCGTTTTCCAACACCTGTTTCATCACTTTTTCCCGGCTCATGGTATTCACCAAAGCCACTTCCAGCCCGGCCAGTTCGATGTTGGCCGGGATAAGGTCAACGCCCTCCGCATGGTGCAGAATCCCTTCGCCGGGTGGAATACACTGGTCGTTTATGGCTTTCTGCATAAGAGTGGAGAGTGTAGTGGGCAGTGCATCCGGGTCTTGCCAGCCCATACTGACAGTAAGCGAACCCTGTGGGTCAGCGTCCACAAGTAGAACTTTCTTGCCCTCCATTGCAAGTCCTACGCCCAAATTTTCACAGGTGGTGGTTTTGCCTGTGCCACCTTTCTGGTTGATAACGGCTATTGTTGTTGCCTTTTTGGAAATTTTCATCACCTCCGAGCTGCTAAATCATGGTTGACTTTGTTTTGATAATAGAGCTGTATTGTGGTTGGAGCATTGAATAGTGCGGCCAGAAGGTACTGCTTCATATTCCGTATCGGGGAAGTGTTCGCTGCCAGACAGTCCAGTACGAAGCGGATGTGGTCTGCATTCAACTTTTTTAGCCGACTGAGCACAACTTCGGCGGCTTATCATCGCCAGCGATTCTTATGAGTTTACGCTTGCTGTCACAGGTGTCCACCAGCAAATCTACGATCTGATAGATGGTATCTTCATCATCCGGGTAAAGCCGGAGAAGAAGTTCTATCTCCAAAGAACATGAAAAATATTCTTCGAGCAGTTTACGATTCTTCATTTTCTCCAATTCATCGGAAAGGATAGGATTCGTATTATTCCGCTCTGTCTTACTCTTTTTATTCTTATTACATCGTGATTTGGGCGGGTCTTGACAAGCGTTTTTAGGACTTCCAGATTCGTGATTTTCACGATTCTGGACACGCTCATTTGAAAGGTCTGACGAAAAGTTTTTCACATACACCAAACTCGGTTTGCCCAGTCCACGGCGTTTTCGTTCAATTAAACCAAAATTTTCAAGTTCCCGGAGTAGCTTGGTCGCTTTGTTGTCTGCGCAACACAAAGCCCTCTTGACATCCTCGATCGTGAAAATGATGAACACCCGGCCTTGCTTGTCGAACCATTCATTTTTAACAGAAAGGCTCATGCGGTCAAGCAGGATGCCGTAGAGTGTTTTGGCATCGGTTGACAGATTTTGAAACCGCTGCTCCTGAAACAGTGCTTTGGGGATGCGATAGAACGAAAAAAGTTTTCCGGACTGTCCATAGAAGTAGTCGAGCGTCATACAGTTCTGTCAAGGATGAAAAAATGACGATGTTTCATTGACATGGTTGACAAATCCTCCTTATGAATAATTCGTGCAAACAAAAAAGCGCAATCTCGATTTTTGAAAATCGGAATTGCGCCATGTAACTTAGTAGGGGAGAATGGTCATTTGTCAGGGTCGGTTGACCACAATTTGACCACAAAAGAAACGAAACATCTTGACATCTAACGAAACAGAATGATAAAATAATTTTGAAATTTGATGATATTGCGTACAAGTGGTATCGGAGTGTCCATTGCGTTTTTGAGAGAAGCACAATGGGGTTCAAGAGGCCGTGAGTTCGATTCTCGCCACTCGGACCAAACAGAAATAATCCGAACTTGTTTCCGATAGGAGATGGGTTCGGATTATTTGTTTTCTTCGGAAAATTCGATGTCCGGCATTTTTAGTGTTGCCCGATCAATTTTAATGGAATCTTTATACTTCTACAATTTTCTTTACGACTCTTTTATCTATTCCATGCTAATCTTTATGCACACGGATAGGTAAAGGAGCTTTTATGATTCAATATCCTCGTTACAGGCAGCACCGTTTTTCTTCTTTTCAGGTCATTATTGCAGGGTTTGCGGCAGTTGATCTGGTGGGCGCATTGCTTCTGATGCTCCCGATCGCTGCACAGCAGCGGTGCGTTACACCGTTCCATGAGGCGCTGTTTACTTCCACCTCTGCCCTTTGTGTGACCGGACTGGTGGTACAGGATACCGGCAGCTACTGGTCGGCATTCGGCAGAGTGTGATCCTTCTTCTGATCCAGATCGGAGGATTGGGCGTCATTACGGTGGGTGCTGCCTTTGCGCTGCTTTCCGGGCGAAAGATCTCCCTCAAGCAGCGCAGCACGATGCAGGAAGCCACCGCTGCCCCACAGATGGGCGGCATCGTGCGGCTGACAGGCTTTATTCTGCGGATCACCGCCCTGTTTGAATTGGCCGGTGCTGCACTGCTGCTGCCGACGTTCTGCGCCGATTATGGTTTGCGCGGGATCTGGTACGCATTGTTTCATTCCATTTCGGCGTTCTGCAATGCCGGCTTTGACCTGCTGGGAACAGAGGGGGCAAAATTTGTTTCGCTGACACGGTATGCAGGTGACCCATTGCTTACCACAGTGATCGCGGCCCTGATCGTCTTTGGCGGCCTTGGCTTTCTGACATGGGAGGACATTTGTACATACCGCCTTGACTTTCACCGCTATCGGATGCAGAGCAAGGTGATCCTTGTCACAACGGCGTTTCTTCTGGTACTGCCGACGCTGTACTTTTATTGCTTCGAGTTCACGGCAGGCTCTGCCCGACAGCGCATTTTATTGTCGATGTTCCAATCCGTTACACCCCGTACTGCCGGTTTTAACACCGCCGATCTTGCTGCGATGGGCAGCACTTCACAGGCATTGATGGTGGTTCTGATGCTGTTGGGCGGTTCGCCCGGCTCTACGGCAGGCGGCATGAAAACCACAACATTTGCCGTTCTGCTGGCCAATATGTGGGCGACCTTCCGCCGCAGAGAAGATGCCGAATTTTTCGGGCGGCGCATAGATGGTTCCGCGGTCAAGAATGCTGCTACGATTGCAGGGATGTATTTGACGCTGTTCTTCCTCGGAGCCTTTGTCATTGCTGCGGCAGAGCAGCTGCCGATGTCAGTCTGTCTGTATGAGACCGCATCGGCTGTGGCAACGGTAGGTCTGACATTGGGCATCACGCCGCAATTGGGCATCCTTTCGCAGGGGGTGCTGATCGCACTGATGTTTTTGGGACGTGTTGGCGGATTGACGTTGATCTATGCGGCATTTGGCAGCAGCCCTGCCCACTCTCGTCTGCCGCAGGAGAAGATCGCAATCGGATAAAGGAGACAGGTATGAAATCGATTCTTTTGATTGGGCTTGGCCGTTTTGGCCGTCATATTGCGCAGGAACTGAATGAGCTGGGTCATCAGGTCATGGCGATCGACAGCAACGAAGACCGTGTGAACGCCGTGCTTTCCTATGTGACAAATGCACAGATCGGTGACAGCACCAGCGAATACTTTCTGCGCTCCCTTGGTGTTGGCAATTTTGATGTGTGTATCGTAACCATCGGCGGCAATTTCCAAAGCTCACTGGAAACAACATCACTGCTCAAGGAGCTGGGCGCAAAGCTAGTAGTCTCGCGTGCAGAGCGGGATGTACAAGCCAAGTTTCTGCTGCGCAACGGTGCGGATGAAGTGGTCTATCCGGAAAAGCAGCTGGCAAAGTGGGCAGCGATCCGATACAGCTCCGAACACATTCTCGATTATATCGAGCTGCAGGACGACCACGCCATCATGGAAGTGACCATTCCGCCGGAATGGATGGATCGCACGATCGGCGAGATCAATATCCGAAAAAAGTATAACATCAATATTCTTGCGCTGAAAAAAGACGGAAAGCTCGATATGAACATTACGCCGGATACGCAGCTGTGCCGGGATGAAAGCATACTGGTTTTGGGGAAATACGCATTGATCCAAAAGTGTTTCCGGCTCTAAAAAGATAGGACGGATCATATGGATGTCGTTTTGTTGTTGATGGTTCTTGGAGTCATGTTGAGTGGCTTTTGGGCAGCAGATGCGCTGGATCACATGCGGAAGGAGATCCTTCGACAGGAAGGAAAAAGACGTGGCTGGTGGTCGTGACCATCAAATTGTGCTATACTGTGGGCAAGGCAGGTGATCTTTATGAATCAGAACGACCCACCCACTGAACATATTCTGGCGTGTCTGTCGTCCTCTCCCTCCAATGCAAAGATCGTGCGGACGGCAGCAACGATGGCAAAGGCGTTCGGCGGGACCTTTACAGCTCTGTATGTCCGGACGCCTGACTCGGATCAGATGGGAAAAGAAGACTGTCGGCGTTTGCAGCAGCACATTCGTATGGCAGAGCAGGCAGGTGCCGACATTTCTACGATCTACGGGGATGACATTCCGCAGCAGATCGCAGAGTTTGCCCGCATCTCCGGCATTACAAAAATCGTGCTGGGGCGCTCCAGCGTACATCGCCGCCATTTCTGGAGTGGACCGTCACTGACTGAAAAATTGACGATGACTGCGCCTAATCTGGATATTTACATCATCCCGGATGCTTCTGCAGAGAACGGCTACGGCTCAGGACGGAAGCTGTTCATCCGTCCGTTTCTGCCTTCTGTCCGCGATTTACTGATCACCGCAGGCATCCTGAGCTGCATCACGCTCATCGGCTTTCTTTTTTTACAATTGGACTTTGCGCGCTATAACATTATTACGTTCTATATGCTGGGGGTGCTGTTCACCGCATTGTGTACCAACGGTTACACCTGCGGTGTGCTGGGCTCCATTGCCAGTGTTGCGCTATACAATTTTTTCTTGACGGAACCGCGCCTGACATTCCATGCGTATGATCCCGGTTATCAGGTTACATTTGCCCTGATGCTGACCTCTGCAATCATTACCTGCACCCTGACAACACGGTTGAAGGATCATGCAAAAATGTCTGCGCAGGCAGCGTTCCGTACAAAAATACTGTTTGATACAAATCAGCTTTTACAGAGAGCAAAAAGCGAGGAAGAAATCCTCTCTCAGACAGCGTCCCAGTTGATGAAGCTGCTGAACCGGAGCCTGATCGTCTACCCGGAACAAAACGGAGATCTTGGTTCAGAACAGGTTTTTGGGGTTGACGGGAAAACGGTGCAAAACATCTTTTCTGCACCGGAAGAACGGGATGCAGCAAATTGGACGTTTGCCAACAAAAAGCGTTCCGGTGCAGGCACGGATAGCTGCCCGGACGCAAAGGGGCTTTATCTTGCACTTCGGACCGGAGGCGGCGTGTTTGGAGTGGTTGGGATCGATCTGTCCGAAAAACCGCTGGATGCCTTTGAAAACAGCGTGCTGCTTTCCATTCTGGGTGAAGGCGCGCTGGCCATCGAAAACCGCAGAAATGCACTGGAAAAAGAGCAAGCTGCATTGCAGGCAAGGAATGAAGAGCTGCGGGCAAACCTGCTGCGCACGATCTCCCATGATCTGCGCACCCCGCTGACCTCCATTTCCGGCAATGCCAGCAATCTGCTTTCCAACGGAGAAACGCTGGATACAGAGACCCGGAACAAGATCTGCACCGATATTTTTGACGATGCACAATGCTGATCGGTCTGGTGGAAAATCTGCTTTCCATCACCCGCATTGAGGATGGTCGGATGAATCTGCAGATCTCACCGCAGCTGATGGATGAGATGATCGAAGAAGCACTGCACCATGTCAACCGGAAAAGCTGCGAACACACCATCACAACACAGTATGGGGACGAGATCCTTCTGGTCAATGTGGATGCACGGCTGATCATGCAGGTCGTTGTCAATCTGGTGGATAACGCCATCAAATACACCCCCGTGGGCTCGGTCATTCAGATTTCGGCTTACCGGAAAGACCATCAGGTCGTAGTGGACGTTGCAGATAACGGCCCCGGCATTCCGGATCGCGCAAAAGCACAGGTGTTCGAGATGTTTTATACCGGGCAGAGCCGCATCGCAGACAGCCACCGCAGCCTTGGATTGGGCTTGCCCCTCTGCCGAGCGATCCTGACAGCTCACGGCGGAACATTGACCTGCGTGACAACATTCCCAATGGCAGTGTCTTTTCCTTTGCACTGCCGCAAAGCGAGGTGAACATTCATGAATAAGCCGACCATTCTGGTCGTAGAGGATGATGTTCCTGTACGGTGTCTGATCACAACGACCCTGAAGACTCACGGCTATAAATATCTGACTGCTTCCAATGGGGAAACGGCAATCATGATGACTACCAGCCACAATCCGGACATCATGCTGCTGGATCTTGGACTGCCCGATATAGACGGCATCGAGGTCATCCGCAGCGTCCGCACATGGTCGAACCTGCCATCATCGTCCTGAGTGCCCGCAGCGAGGATTCCGATAAGATCGAAGCATTGGACAACGGCGCAGACGATTATCTGACAAAGCCGTTTTCTGTGGACGAGCTGCTGGCAAGACTGCGTGTAACGCAGCGCCGATTGAATCTGCTGGCTTCTGACGGTATAAACAGCTCGGTTTTTGTCAATGGTCCTTTAAAGATCGATTTCTCGGCCGGGTGCGTCTGGTTGAGCGAAAATGAATTGCATTTGACCCCCATCGAGTACAAGCTGCTGTGTGTGCTGGCGCATAATGTGGGCAAAGTGCTGACGCATACCTCTCTCACGCAGAAAGTATGGGGCAGTACGCAGGAAAATGACATTGCTTCCTTGCGAGTTTACATGGCATCCCTGCGCAAAAAATTGGAACGATGCCCGGATGCGCCGCATCTGATCCAGACTCATGTTGGTGTCGGATACCGGATGCTGCGCGTGGAAAATGATGAAGCATAGTAAAAAAACAGGGTGCGCCCCTGAATGAACACGACCACATCTTGTGGAGGGGTTCAAACCAATCCACAAGAACAGGTGAGCATGACGAAAATGATCCTCCATATCAAGCTGCCGCTAACAATGTTAATGCGTCCTAACATCTCTAAAAACCATTGAAAAAGTCCGAAAGCGTGCTACAATACAGAGATAAAGAGCCTGCCCCCGCTCAAGGGATGGGCGCTCAGATAGGAAACATAGAAATGAGGGATAAATATGTTTGATACAAAAAAGCTTGCACTGTTTTTGGGTGGTGTAGTGTTCGGCTCTGCCGGCTTCAAGGTGCTGTCCAGCAAGGACGCCAAAAAGGTCTACACCCAGACCACCGCTGCGGTGCTGCGGATGAAGGACTGCACCATGCAGACTGTGAACAAGGTGCAGGAAGAGGCCGGTGACATCCTTGCCGATGCAAAGGCCATCAACGAGAGCCGCGCCGCCGAGGCTGCACAGGAGGTTATCGAGGATACGGCTGAACAGCCCGCAGAGCAGACTGCACAGTGATACAACGCAGCGGAGCCGCCCTTGGGCGGCTCTTTTTTACGCAGAGGGGTAAGAAAAGCAATGAAATGTACGATCTTACATGAAGGTAAGGGACGGATGCGGGTGCACGTCTGCGCCGTGCGCATGACCCTGCACCGGGCAGATGTGCTGGAAGCCTACCTGAACGGGCAGGACAACATTCAAAAAGCCACCGTCTACGAGCGCACCGGAGATGTGGTGCTGACCTACCGGGCAGCCGGAAGGACGCTGCCGCCCTGCTGGCGGCCTACCGCTTTGACAACGAAGAGTTAGAGGTGCTGGTCACTTCCCACGACAGCCGGAAAATCAATCAGGAATATCAGGAGAAGATGGTCAGCCTTGTGGCGGGCCGGGTGTTCCGCAAGGTGTTCCTGCCCGCGCCCATTGCGGCGGCATATACGGTGTGGCGCTCCATCGCCTTTGTCTGGAAGGGCATCCGCTGTCTGCTGCACCGCAAGCTGGAGGTAGAGGTGCTGGATGCGCTCAGCATCACCGCCTCCCTCCTGCGGGGGGATTACAGCACCGCAGGTTCGGTGATGTTCCTGCTGACGGTGGGCAGTCTGCTGGAGGAGTGGACGCGGAAAAAGAGCCTGGACGACCTGGCCCGCAGCATGGCGCTGAACGTGGATAAGGTCTGGGTGCGCACCCCGCAGGGCGAGGTGTTGGTGCCGCTGACCCGTGTCCACGCCGGGGACGAAGTGGTGGTGCGCTCCGGCAACATGATCCCGCTGGACGGCATGGTGCTGGAAGCGAAGCCATGGTGAACCAAGCTGCCCTGACCGGCGAGTCCATGCCGGTGCGCAAGACCACCGGTGCCACCGTTTACGCCGGAACAGTGGTGGAAGAGGGCGAATGCGTCCTTGTGGCTAAAGCTGAGGGCGGTGCCAACCGCTACGATAAGATCGTGGCGATGATCGAGGAATCGGAAAAGCTCAAGTCCGGCACCGAAAACCGGGCTTTGCAGCTGGCCGACCGTCTGGTGCCGTGGTGCCTTGCCGGTACGGTGGCTACCTATGCCTTTACCCGCAACGTCACCCGGGCCATCTCCATCTTGATGGTGGACTTCTCCTGTGCGCTGAAGCTTTCCATGCCGCTGGCAGTGCTCTCTGCCATGCGGGAGTGCGGGGAATATCACATCACCGTAAAGGGCGGCAAGTATCTGGAAGCGTTGGCAAAGGCGGACACCATCGTGTTCGATAAGACCGGCACCCTCACCCGTGCCACCCCACAGGTGGTGCAGGTGGTGCCTTTCTCCGGCTGCGGGGAGCAGGAGGTGTTGCAGCTTGCCGCCTGTCTGGAAGAGCATTTCCCCCATTCCATGCAAACGCCGTCGTCCGTGCTGCCAAGGAGCGGGGAATCTCTCACGAAGAGATGCACTCCGAGGTGGAGTACATCGTGGCCCATGGCATTGCCAGCCGGTAGGGGGCAAGCGGGTGGTCATCGGCAGCGCTCACTTTATTTTCGAGGACGAGGGCTGCACCATCCCGGCAGGGGAACAGGCAAAGTTTGATGGGCTGGATCCGCAGTATTCCCACCTGTATCTGGCAGCATCCGGGGTGCTGGCGGGGGTCATCTGCATCGCAGACCCCCTGCGCCCGGAGGCGGCACAGGTGCTGCGCCAGCTCCAAAAGCTGGGCATCACTCAGACCGTCATGATGACCGGCGACAGTGACCGCACTGCCCGCGCCATTGCGGCGCAGGTGGGGGTAGACCGCTGCTTTGCGGAGGTGCTGCCGGAGGATAAAGCCGCCTTTGTCCGCGACGCCAAAGCCGCAGGACATACGGTGGTGATGATCGGCGACGGCATCAACGATTCGCCCGCTTTGTCGGCGGCAGATATCGGCATCGCCATCCATTCCGGTGCCGCCATCGCCCGGGAGATTGCCGATGTGACCATCCGCGCGGATAGTCTGGAAGAGCTGGTGACCTTAAAAGCCATTGCCAACGCCCTGCAAAAGCGGGTGGGCAGCAATTACCGCTTTGTGCTCAGCTTCAACTCGGCCCTCATCCTTCTGGGGGCTCTGGGCATCCTGCCCCCTGCCACCAGCGCCATGCTGCATAACCTTTCCACCCTTGGCATCAGCCTGCGCAGCATGACAGACCTGTTGGAGCAGAAGCCTTCCCTGTGAAAATAGTACACCGGAGCGTCCGCAGATGCTCCGGCGTACCGAAATGATAGCTCTTCCCATAAAAAGGAAGCTGTTGCACAAATGTTGTGTGATATGTACCCCCAATACTGGACATCCAGTATTGGGGTATATATTTAGGTGCCCACCCTCTTAGTCCGTGTGCTGTAAACAACAATGCAAAAAATCCGACCCGATTCTACGATGCCATAGCATTGTATGAATCAGATCGGAGAATGAAAAGTGTTTGCAGAAGGATGCGAGGGTGAGTGCGGAGTCAAAAATATGGAATGTTTTGCGGCGGGGAGAAACGAAGGTTACACAACCAGAAAGCAGTGTATCTTCTACAAGAAACTGTTAGATGCTGGGATGACGCAAAGTAAAAACGGTTACTTCCCCAGATGCCAGATGTCGCGGTCATACTCGGCAATGGTGCGGTCGGAGGAGAACATCCCGGCTTTGGCAATGTTCACCAGACACTTGCGCCGCCAGCCCATGGGGTCGCAGGCGTAATCGCTGAGGGCCTGCCCTTTGCGGACAACATAGGCGTTGAAGTCCGGCAGGGTCTGGAACCAGTCCTTGTGGATCAGCTCATTGTGCAGGCGGGTCAGGTTTTCGGCATGGCCGGCAGCCAGCATCTCCGGGCCGGTGAGGAAGCTGATGGCGCGGCGGATGTTGGCATCGCCCTCCACCCACTGGGCCGGGTCGTAATCGCCCACGGCGTAGCGGTGGATGACCTGATCGGAGGTCTGGCCGAAGATATAAATGTTCTCTTCGCCCACCTGCTGGCTGATCTCCACATTGGCACCGTCCATGGTGCCCAGCGTCAGCGCACCGTTCAGCATGAACTTCATATTGCCGGTGCCGGAGGCCTCCTTGGAGGCAAGGCTGATCTGCTCAGACAGGTCGCAGGCAGGGATGAGCTTTTCGGCAGCGGTGACGTTGTAATTTTCCACAAATACCACCTGCAGCCACTTGGACACCTCCGGGTCGGCGGCAATGACCTTGGAGAGGGTCAGCAGGGCATGGATGATGTCCTTGGCAATGGTGTAGGCAGGAGCAGCCTTGGCACCAAAGATGCTCACCAGCGGCACGGCAGGCAGGTGCCCTGCCTTGATCTCGTAATACTGATGGATGAGGTACAGCAGGTTCAGCTGCTGACGCTTATACTCGTGCAGCCGCTTGGACTGGATATCGAACATGGCATCGGGGTTCACGTTCACCTTCTGGGTGCGCAGCAGCCAGTCGGCCAGTTCCTCTTTGTTTGCCTTCTTCACGGCGGTCAGCTCGCCCAGCACGGCTTCGTCGTCGGCGAAGGTCAGCAGCTTCTCCAGCTCGGCAGCGTCCTTGCGGAAGCCGGAACCGATGTGCTTTTCCAGCGTGGCGGTCAGGCGCGGGTCACATTCCAGCAGCCAGCGGCGGAAGGTGATGCCGTTGGTCTTGTTGTTGAACTTTTCCGGGTACAGCTCATAGAAGCCGTGCAGCTCGGAATTTTTCAGGATCTCGGTGTGCAGCGCTGCCACGCCGTTGGTGGAATGGGTGAAGTGGATGTCCATGTGGCCATGTGCACCCGGTCGTCCTTGTCGATGATGGCAAGGCTCTCGTCCTCGGTGCGGGTGCGGGCCAGTGCGTCCAGCTTTTCAATGATGGGCATCAGCTGGGGTACAACGGCATCCAGATAGCGCGAGGCCACTTTTCCAGTGCCTCGGCCAGAATGGTGTGGTTGGTGTAGGCGCAGGTCTTGGTAACAATCTCCACAGCTTCCTCAAACTCAATGCCCCGCTGCCCCAGCAGCCGGATCAGCTCCGGGATGACCATGCTGGGGTGGGTGTCGTTGATCTGGATGGCGGCGTAGTCGGCCAGATCGTGGTAATTGCAGCCCCGGGCGGCGCACTCTGCCAGAATGAGCTGGGCACCGGCAGAAACCATGAGTACTGCTGATACACCCGCAGACGGCGGCCTGCCTCATCGGAGTCGTCCGGGTAGAGGAACAGGGTCAGGTTCTTGTCGATGGCGGTCTTGTCAAAGGCAATGCCGTCATGGACGATGCTCTCGTCGATGGTATCCAGATCGAACAGATTCAGGGTGTTGGTGCGGCCCTCGTAACCGGTGACAGCCAGCTTGTACAGCCGGGCAGTGTATTCCTTGCCCGCCAGTTCCACCGGGTAGGTCACATCGGTCTTTTCAGCCAGCTGTGGGCGGTGAGCCAGGGGTCGGGCTTTTCGTTCTGCACACCATCCTCAAAGGACTGGTGGAACAGGCCAAAGTGATACCGCAGGCCCACGCCGTCGCCGGGCAGGTTCAGCGTTGCCAGCGAATCCAGGAAGCAGGCAGCCAGACGGCCCAGACCACCGTTGCCGAGAGAAGGCTCCGGCTCCACCTCTTCAATGTCCGAAAGGCGCTTTCCGGCAGCGGCCAGTGCATCCCGGCTTCTTCGTACAATCCCAGATTGATGAGGTTGTTGGACAGCAGCTTGCCGATGAGGAATTCGGCGCTGATATAATACAGCTTGCGTCCGGTGACGGGCTGCACGCGGTCGGCACTCTTCTGCCGCACCAGCTCCAGCAGTGCCAGATACAGCTCCTGATCGGTGCAGTCCGCCAGCAGCTTTCCAGTGAGGCTCTGTAATGTTTCGGTAAAGCTCATAATGGCTCCTCCTTTGCTACGGAAAACAGGTTTGACATCTATAATGCAAGATATACCAGATAAAACAATCGAAATCTTGCCTTAAAGGTGCAAATTGTGGTACAATCCTATCATCTGGAGGTGAGAAGATGCAAAATCAGGCATCATTGCAGGAAACCAAGCAGCACGGTGCCGTGCGGTTCCCCTTCAATCTGTATCCCTGCACCATTCCGGGAGATTTTCCGCAGGTGGCACTCCACTGGCAGGAGAGCATGGAGCTAGTCTTTGTCAAGCGGGGCGCGGGGCTGGTGCAGGTGGGTGCTGTATCCTGCCCGGCCTACCAGGGGGATATCTTTAGTTTTTACGCCCGGCACCCTCCACGCCCTGCGGCAGGCAGAGGGCAGCGGATGGAATATGAGAATATCATCTTTGAACTGGAGCTTCTGGGCGGTGCGGAGGATCTTTGCGCCGAAAAATACCTGCTTCCGCTGCAAAGCGGGCGGCTGCTGCTGCCTGCGCGGCTGACACCCAACGACCTGTGTTATCTCCAGGCCGCCGCCTGCCTGCGGGAGGTGGAGGAAGCCAACCGCGCCAAGCTTCCCGGCTATGAGCTGCTGGTCAAAGGAGCACTGCTGCGCTTCCTCTCCCTGCTCATTGCGCAGGGGAAACAGCAGCTCTCCGTGGAAACTGCCGATACCCAGCGGCTGAAAGCCGTTCTGCAATGGATCTCTGCCCATTATGCCGAAGGGCTTCGGGTCGCCGATGCCGCCGGGGTCTGCTCCTTCAGTTCCAGCCACTTCATGCGCTGGTTCCGGCAGATGACCGGGCAGAGCTTTGTTGCCTTTCTGAACGAATACCGACTGAATGCCGCCGCCGAAGCGCTGCACGCTACGGACGAGACGGTGCTGACGATCGCTTCCCGGTGTGGGTTTGAAAACCTCTCTTATTTTAACCGGGCATTCAAGGCACATTTTGGCATGACTCCGCGGGAGTACCGGAAAAAATAAGCAAAATGAGGCCGTTCCGCTTCTCTGAGAAAGAGAGGGAACGGCCTCATTGTTTTGATCAGACTTCCGGCGGGCAGCAGCTCTCCCGGGGAGTGATGCCATGCTTCAGCAGGGACATCTGGTAGCCGCGCCTGCGCTCTGCCGAAAACAGCATGGCGTTGCTGACACCAAAATAGGCAATGCGGCGGTGGCCCATTTCATAGAGGTAATCGGTGGCTTCCTCACCGGCAAGGGCGTTGCCGTAGGAACCCAGATAACTGGCGTTTGCAATAAAGATCTGGTCCACGATGTTGTACAGGTTTGTGTTATAATAGAAAAGAACGAAAACGCGCTGGAAAGTCTGTTTTGCACAGTCTATTCCACTTGGATGAAAGAGGAGCAATATGGTAAAGTATCAAGCAGGAACGCTCGTGGTTTCGTCTGGAAAATTTACCACTGGTTAAAATGTACCCGATCATCCTCATAGCGGCTCTTACGCGGGGCAGTTAGGTCTGCTTCCGGGGAGCCAAGGGCGATGATGGAGTGGGGCACAATGGTCTCCGGCAGACCGAAGAGCTTTTGCTGGGCCTCCACCCGGTCCATCTGGGGCCAGGTGCCCAGCCAGACTGCGCCAAGCCCCAGCTCCTGTGCAGCAAGGCAGATGTTCTGGGCGGCAATGGCTCCGTCGATCACCCAGTAGTCCTTTGCAAAGCGGAACGCACGGTCAAGGTCGCCGCAGACGAGGATACCGGCGGCAGCTTTCCGCAGCGGCTCAGCAGGGCGGCCATTGGCATCGGCCATCTGCGCCAGCTTTCCGGGTCGGTCACCACCACGAAGGCCCAATCCCGTGCATTGACGCAGCTGGGTCCGCTCATGGCCGCTTCCAGCAGCTGGTGCAGCGTTTCGCTTTTGATGGGCTTGTCGGTGAATTCCCGGCAGCTGCGCCGGGTGAGAATGGCATCCAGAGTGTTCATAGATCAGTGCCTCCTGTTTTGATTTGCCCCAGTATAGCACAGTGATCATTCCTCGGCTTCGGCCTTTGCAGTTTCAAGGAAGGCCCGGATCTTGTCCACCTGGATCTGTGCCACGGCCCGGCCGGTCTCGTAGACGCGGCGCAGCTGGTCGGGGTCACGCTCCATGGCACCGATCTCCAGCGGGATGGGCGGGCGGATGACATAATCCTTGCCGGACTGCTCCAGCATGGAGATGTAGCTCAGGGTTTCGTTGTAGCGCTCGTGGCGGTCGGCCACAGCCTCCACAAAGGCAGGATAGCGCAGATACCGTGCCCGGATGGCGGGCAGCATGGGGTTCTTCTTTTTCACAAACCCCTTGGGCTGGGTCAGGATGATGAGGTTCCGCTTGTAGCCGATGGACTCAAAGAAGCGGATGGGGATGGAATCGGCAACGCCGCCGTCCAGCAGGCCGTAATGGCCGATCCTGACGATCTTTGCGGCCAGCGGCATGGAAGCCGAGGCTTCCATCCAGAGCACATCCTCCGCATCACCGGTGCGGCACTTATGATAGATGGGGTCGCCGGTGCGGACATCGGTGCAGACCACAAAGTAATCCATGGGGGATTCCCGGAAAGCCTTGTCATCGAACGGGTCGAGCTTTTCGGGCACCTCGTGGTAGCAGAAATTCTCACTGTACAGGTTGCCGGTGCGCAGCAGATTGCGGAAGCTGGCATAGCGTTTGTCGTTGCAATAGGTGGTGTTGTAGCGGATGGTCCGCCCGATCTGGTGGGATTTGTAGTTGCAGCCGAACACTGCTCCCGCCGAAACACCTACCATACCGTCTACCGTGATGCCCTGCTCCATCAGAACATCCAGAACACCGGCAGTGAACATGCCCCGCATGGCACCGCCTTCCAGGATCAATCCGGTCTTCATACGCGTGATACTCCTTCTCCTCACAATGCATCCCGCCCGAACAGGCGGCAGGATGCAGAAAACGGGCACCTTTCCCTGTGCCGGAGCGCCCCGGAAATCCACCCGGAGCCGTTGCTTCCAGTATACTCAGATTTTGCTGAAAAACAAGAGAGAAAATGCCAAAAGACCTTGAAAACAGGGGGGCAAATCCGGTATACTAGGTAAAATCAAAATGCTGTACCAAAGCTTGGAGGAAGAGACGGATATGAAACTGCTGGAAGAACGCATTCAGAGAGACGGGATCGTGCGCGAGGGCAATGTGCTGAAGGTGGACAGCTTCATCAACCACCAGATGGACATCCCCCTGTTCCGCGAGATGGCAAAGGAGTGGAAGCGCCTGTTTGCAGGCAAGCCCGTCAACAAGGTGCTGACCATTGAGGCCAGCGGCATCGGCATTGCCGCCGTGGTTGCCAGCGAGTTCAATGTGCCTGTGGTGTTTGCCAAAAAGTCCATGAGCATCAACTTGGATTACGACAACTATGAGACCAAGATCCAGTCCTTCACCCACAAGAAGATCTATAATGTCATCGTCTCCAAAAAGTTCCTCACCGCAGAGGATCATGTCCTGATCATCGATGACTTCCTGGCAAACGGCTGTGCCTGATGGGCCTGCTGGATCTGGCCAAGGAGGCCGGAGCCACGGTCGAGGGCATTGGCATTGCCGTGGAGAAGGGCTTCCAGCAGGGCGGCGAGCTCATCCGCAGCAAGGGCATCCAGCTGGAGAGCCTTGCCATTGTGGAATCCATGAACAGCGAGACCGGTGAGATCAAGTTCCGCGAGCAGCCGCACCAGAACTGAAAACAAGCAATTCAAGACCGCTTCGGCGGTCTTTTTTGCTGCCCGTTTTCAGGCCCCGTCAAAACTGTCGCCGTCAGCGGGGAGGTCGGCGGCGGTCTCTGCTGTGGAGGCAGCCGGGGCTTCCGTGGTGCGGGGCACGCCCCTGTACACCAGCGTCTGCTCCAGCACTTCGGCACAGACGGGGGCCGACAGGCTGCCGCCTGCGGTCGTCCAGCTGTGGGGTTCGTCCAGGCAGACCAGGCAGAGAAACTGCGGATCGTCGATGGGAGCCACCGCCACAAAGCTGGCAATGCGGGCTTTTTCGTCGGCGCTGTCCAGCTTCTGGCTGGTGCCGCTTTTTCCGCCCACCCGGTAGCCCGGGATCTGGGCGTTCCGTCCACCGCCGTAGAGCACCACGGCTTCCATCATCTCCCGCATGGTCTGGCTGGTCTCTGCTTGAGCACCTGCCGTTTGCAGACAGGGGCGAGCTGCTCGATGGTACTGCCGTCCGGGGCCAGGATCTCCGAGACGACGTAAGCTGCATCAGCTTTCCACCGTTGACCACGGCGCAGACTGCCGCCGCCATTTCCAGATAGGAGATCTTGCTGCTCTGCCCAAAGGCACAGGAGGCCAGCTCCACCGGGCCCATCCGGTCGGCGGTATAGTACAGGCTCTTTTTCGGTTCGGCGGGCAGGTCGATGCCGGTGGGCTCCCGCAGGCCGAAGGCGGCAAAATAATCGCAGAAGGCCTCTCTGCCCAGTCGGGCTCCGATCTGGATGAAGCTCTGGTTGCAGGAGTTTTCCAGCGCCTGGGTCACGCTCTGGGCTCCGTGGCGCTTGTGGTTGGCACAGTGGAAGCGGGTGCCCGCCACCGAGATGGATTCCCCGCAGTAAAAGCTGGAATGCTTTGTGATGGCTCCGGCATCCAGCGCCGCCGCGCAGGTGATGAGCTTGAACACGCTGCCCGGTTCGTACAGGTCGCTGACGGCCTTGTTCCGCCACTGGGTCTGCTGGGCCAGCTGTAAAGCGGCCTTGTGCGCATCACCGGTCAGGGCCTCCACGGTGTTCCGGGCGGCGGTGTCGGCAATGACGCGGGGCTCGTTGGGGTCATAGGAGGGCGTGGTGGACATGGCCAGCACGGCCCCGGTGTTCACGTCCATGACGATCCCCACGGCACGCGCCGCCACATGGTGCTCCTGCACAGCGTAGGACAGCGCATTTTCAAGGTAGTGCTGGATACAGCTGTCGATGGTGAGCCGCAGGCCGTCCCCCTCGGTGGGAAAACGCTCGGTCTCGTAGCTCTGTTCCAGCGTGTAGCCCCAGGCGTTGACAGCCGTGAGCACCACGCCGTTTTCCCCGGTGAGCAGATCATCATATTTCAGTTCCAGCCCGGCCACCCCTGCGTTGTCCACATTGGTGAACCCCATCACCGAAGCCAGAAACGCGCCCTGCGGATACCAGCGCTTGCTGTCCTGATTGATGCGGATGCCGGTGATGCTGTTTTCCTCGCAAAAGTCACGCACGGCATCGGCTGCGGCACGGTCCACCCGGTAGCGGAGCAGGCAGTCGTTGGAGCGGCGGTCGCTGAATTTTTCCAGCAGGGCCGCTTCGTCCAGCGCTAAGATCTCCGCAAGGCCGTGGGCGGCAAGGGTGATTTTTTCTTCCGGCATCTCCCGGGGCGAGGCCCGCAGGTCCAGCAGCTGCTGTTGGCGGCCAGCAAAAGGCCGTCGGCGCTGTAAATGCGCCCCCGGTCTGCGGGGACCACGGTGTCCCGCAGCTGCTGGCCCTGTGCGCGGTCGGCATAAAAGCCGTCGGTGCGCACCTGCAGGAAAAAGAGCCGCACGGCCAGCCCCAGGCAGACGGCACAGAACAGCACCGCCACGGCCCGTGCCCGGCGGCGGAATCCCCGCTCGGGCAGGGTGCGGAGAAATCTGGGCATGATGTCACCCCCTTTAACGGGCTCACCCTCTCCGTCATCGCTGACGCGATGCCACCTCTCCCGAAGGAGAGGCCTTGGCATTCGATACAAAGTTTATGATTTTGTCAAAAGCTCCCCCTTTGGGGGAGCTGGCGCAAAGCGCTGAGAGTGAGCTAGTGTACAAGATATGCACAACGTCACGATAATATCCGTATAGCCAACAGCAGCATGGCGTACAATAGTAAAACTGGGGGTGACGAGATGAAAGAAGCTGCGGCACTGCCGCGGGGTGGGCGGCACAAGGCACCGCTGCGGTCGCTGCCGGCCATGGACCTGCCGTTTCTGGTGCTGGTACTCACGCTGGTGGGGTTCGGGCTGGTGATGCTGGGCAGTGCGTCGGGGGCGGTGGCCCTTTACCGGCGGGGCGATGCCTTTGCTACCTGCGCCCCCAGCTGCTCTACGCCGCCATAGGCATTGCGGGGCTGTGGATGGCCAGCCGGGTGGACTACCACATCTTCCACAAATTGGCCTGGCCGCTGCTGGGGATCTCGCTGGTGCTGCTTGCGGCGGTGCTTTTTATGCCGGAATACAACGGCTGCAAACGGTGGCTGGTGCTGCCGGGGGTGGGTACCTGCAACCAAGCGAGATCGCAAAATTTGCCGTGGTGCTGGTGTTTTCGCACATCATCTCGCTGAACCATGACAGGATGCGCAGCTTTGCGGTGGGGGTGCTGCCCTTTGCGCTGGTGCTGGGGGTGGTGGCAGCGCTGATGCTGCTGGAGCCCCATCTTTCGGGCACCTTGCTGATCCTGGGCATCGGAGCTGTGCTGATGTTCGTGGGCGGCACAGGTCTGCGGTGGTTCGTGCTGGCGGGCGT
>ENA-OQMZ01000295-OQMZ01000295.1-human-gut-metagenome-genome-assembly--contig:-NODE-295-length-22089-cov-1.500410_pt1 | contig 22089 bp, 23 predicted proteins | sample MGYA00242621_ERZ504862 | MGnify/ENA primary metagenome ERZ504862 (study PRJEB26092, sample SAMD00036393) | human gut metagenome | host: Homo sapiens | study: EMG produced TPA metagenomics assembly of...
AGAGAATATCTGACAGTTGAAGAACTGAACCGTTTGGCGCAAACTCCATGTGACTCATTATTAAAACGAGCCTCGCTGTTTTCAGCCTTGACAGGACTTCGCCATTGCGACATACAAAAATTGAAGTGGTCAGAGGTTGAAGAATTTAATGGCGGTTACCGCTTGAACTTCACCCAACAAAAGACCAAAGGCGTTGAGTATATGCCCATATCAGAACAGGCATACCAGCTTTGCGGTGAAAGGAAAGACGGTGAGCAGTTGGTTTTTGCCGGACTACCTGATCCGTCATGGATTAACCGTCCAATTAAGAAATGGGTTGCAGAAGCCGGAATAACGAAGCACATCACCTACCATTGCTTTAGGCACTCGTATGCAACCCTGCAACTCGCCGGAGGAACAGACATTTATACGGTCAGCAAAATGCTTGGTCATACGAATGTCCGTACAACTCAAATTTATGCCAAGGTCGTTGATGCCAAAAAGGAAGAGGCAACCAAGACGATTAAGCTGGATTTGCCAATGACCGAATAACCTCTTATATCATTTCATTTAAGTCATAAGCCATCTGCATCTTCATGTGGGTGGCTTTCTGTTTCTGTGCATTTTTATCTTCACAACCTTATGATTCAATGATGATTCGCTTATGCCTCTCGGCATAAGCGAAAAAAACTAATAATGGAATTTGTCATTATAGATGCTGATAATCAGCGCATATTGTTTATGATTCTTATGACCTGCTGATGTTTCTTTATGTGATATTTGTCACCCATAAATCAGTATTGGGATTTGCCATTACTTTGCGGCAAAATCAACTGATAATGATATGGAAGACAAGAACATTACATTTGAAGATTTGCCCAAGGCAATGTCATGGATGATGGACAAGTTGAATAAACTTGACTCCAAGATTGACGGTCTGAACAATATCCCGCAAATACGGCCTGCCGACCAGTGGATGAACCTGAAAGAACTGTGCGAATACCTGCCTAGCCATCCGGCGGAACAGACCGTTTACGGATGGACGAGCTGCCACCAGATTCCATTTCATAAGAGAGGCAAGCGCATCATGTTCCTCAAATCGGAGATTGACGCATGGCTTCATGACGGCAAACGGAAATCACAGAAGGAACTGGCGGAAGAAGCTGCACAATTCATTAATGCCAAACGAAACAGACCGTTCTAATGGATTCACTTGACTTGTGCAACAGCATTAGAATGGAGTTCGAGGGTATCATAGAGAACAAGATACCTTTGGACGTGTTTCCTGCCAAGTTGCAGGACATGTTCTGGCATTAGCACGGCAAGAGAACTATTCCATTGAGTACACAATGGCATCCCTTATTGCAGCAGCATCAACGGCCATCGGCAATGCGGTCAACATCCGCATCCGTGGCGGCTGGGTTAGCAGTCCAATTCTATACATGATATTGATCGGACGGCCAGGCATGGGTAAAACACCACCGCTTGACTTTGCTTTTCGCCCCATCCGAAAGCTTGATGCCAAAGTCATTAAGCAATTCAAGATAGATATGGAAAACTACAATTCCATACTAGAAAGTCAGAAGGGCAAGAAAGATGAAAGGCCGTCATTGCCGCCCAAGCCGATTTTGAAGCGAACAATCATTTCGGACTTTACCCCTGAGGCTCTTATTCGTGCACTTAACGATAATCCAAGAGGTGTGACCGTGTATGTGGATGAAATAATGGGAATGTTCAACGCCGTGAATCAATACAGCAAGGGGCAACTGATAGAACAGCTCTTGACGGCTTTTAGCGGTAAGCCTCTTGATGTGTCAAGATGCAGTATGCCGATACCTATTCACATTGAGCGACCTTTTATAAACATAGTCGGCACGATGCAGACTACCCGTGTGCATGAACTGGTCGATAAGGGGTACAAGGACAATGGCTTGCTGGATAGGATAATTTTCGTATATCCCTCGTCGCAGGAAATATCAGACTGGCCGATTGACGAAGATTTCACAGCTTCATCGTTTGAGAAGTATTCTGCCTTGTGGGAAGATGTAATCAACCGTATTTGCGAGATTTGTTTTATAACGGATGAGAATAACGACTACGCTTTACAGAACGTACTGAATTTTTCTCCAGAGGCTGGTACCTATTTTACCAACTGGCGCAATGGCCTAATTCATAAGGTAAACCAAATAAAGGATGACGGCTTGGTTGACAGTCGGATAATGAAAATACCCATGATTGCTGCACGGTTGGCTTTGGTATTTCAGATACTCCGATGGGCTTGTGGCGAAGTACACAAGGATTTCGTGGATATAGATTCCATTAAATCGGCCATCAGATTAAGTTCCTATTTTGAAGACTGTTATTCAAACATACAAAGATTCATGTTGATGGAGAGCATAGAACCGCAAAAGAAAGAATTGCTTGACAACGTACCAGCCTTGTTTTCTACCACCGAAGCCATCCAAGCAGGAAAAGAAGTCGGCCTGTCCGAAAGGTCTGTGATGTATATGTTGGTCAACCTTACAACGAGCAAGATTATCAGGAAAATCAAAAGAGGAGAATATGAGAAACTGCAATGAGCTACACGGTTTGCACCTTGCAGTATTTGCAGTTTGCAGTTCAGAAGACATGGGTAACCTGCAAAACTGCAACAACTGCAAACTGCACGAACTGCATTTATAAAAAAGGAAGGAACTATGACTGAATACAGATTTACGCTCCAAAAATACAAGCGAGGCTCTAAGCTGACCTGTCCTAAATGCGGAAGGAAGCAATGCTTTGTCAAATATGTTGATACGGAAGGGCAGATTGCCTTTCCCGATTATGTAGCAGATGTGACCATGAACATTCGTGCCAATACCATTACAAGCCATCGGATTATTTCAAGGATAATCCGTTGCATTGGAAGAAAGGAAGTCGTGGAAGTCACAAGCAAAAGTTATGCAGCCCAAGCCAACAGATTACATTGATCGTGACATTATGCATCGCTCGCTTGCCAACTACGAACTGAATCCGTTATTCATCTTTCTTTCGGGTGTATTGGGTGAGAAAGAAACATCCCGGCTGTTCAAATTATACTGTGTCGGGACATCCAAGAAATGGGGAGGCTCCACGGTGTTCTGGCAGATTGACCGACAAGGAAAAGTACGAGCAGGAAAGATAATGTTGTATAATCCGACAACAGGACATCGGGTAAAAGAACCGAGAAGCTATGTGAGTTGGGTGCATACGGAATTGGAACTTGAACACTTTAACATGAAGCAATGCTTGTTTGGCGAACATCTTTTAGCTGGCTATCCAACAAAAGCTGTAGCATTGTGGAGAGTGAGAAATCCGCTTTAGTGGCCAGCCACTTCATGCCTGATTTTGTATGGTTGGCAACTGGAGGAATACACGGCTGTTTCAAGGCTGACACCGTTGGCGTATTAAAGAACCGTGCCGTAATTCTTTGTCCTGATTTGGGAGCGAAAATGGTTTGGCAGGAGAAAGTGCAGTTGCTTTCTTCCGTTTGCTCCAAGGTGGTTTTCAGTGAAAAACTGGAGCAGTGCGCTACAGACGAACAAAGGGAAAAGGATTAGATATAGCTGACTTTCTGCTGATGGCGGACACTCCCATGATGACGCTTCAAAAAATGATAAAGCGATGTCCGAGTTTACAAACGCTCATTGACCAATTTCAGTTAGAGTTAGTTGAACAATAAATAGAAATGAAAATGAAGAAAGACGTTTATTATTGCATAGTGCTTTCCGACAGCAGCTTGATTTTCTGGCAGGAAGCAAGTACGGCATCGACCGCATGAAGGTATTGAAATGCTCATTGACGCTGTGGTCATTAAGGAAACGAAGTACGAAAAGAAAGGCTTTGCCGTTACATTGCATATCGGGCAAACCGCCCTTTCGGAAGTTGAATTGGCTACCCGTTTAGGCTATGACAAGAAGACTGTTTCGAGGTTACTTGACAAAATGGCCGAGTTGGGGATTGTCAACATCCGAACAGACCAACCGCACAAGCATACACACCGTGCATTGTGTGTCGGCATGGTATACAGACAATCAAAAGATACTCAATCCGTATTACGTGAGCGTGAAAGAGCGGCACCATTGTGTCGGAGAGATTGGCGACAATGGTATAGATAAAGATGGTATCTCTGCCAATACGCCAAATGATGGAATTGGAAAGTCGGATACCTCCGCCTGTTGTAACAGTGAACAGCCGTCTCTATCCCTTATTTTGGGCAATAATGTTCATGACGGAAACGGAGCGTAAAACCTAATGAAACCGAGACCGTTGCAAAATGCCGTGTATTGGCTTTCAAAAGATGGCTTTTTACAATGCGAAACACGGCCTTTCACGCTGCATTTTGTGACCTTTTGGAAAAGCGTTGGTTTATGGCGGAATTGGGGCTTGTTCTTATGAAGCGGTTGAAAGCACTTTTTTTGAGGAATGAATGTAGCGGAGTACGTTTGTTTTAGACGTTTATAAAGACTTCGAACAAACCGCCCGCTCTGTGAGTCATGATATATCCAAAGTTCGTGTCAGGACTGTTACAAGAATTGCCTATGTCGCACAAAAACGCTCCGCGCTTCCATGCCACATAAGCCGTTACAGCCGCTCGCAAGCTCGCACCGGGCTGACCAGTTTTTATTTATTTTATCGTATCACCTTATTACAAATAATTAGATATGACAACAACGGAAGAAAACAAGGACGAAAAGAAAAAGGATATAAAAGCGCACAAAGCGGTTGGAGCCAGAGTGACCGAAAAAGAATACGCAAAAGCCGTGGAACTTGCCGAGACCTGCGGTTTGACTTTGAGCGACTATATTCGAAAATGTGCTTTGGGGCAGCATCCGAGGCGGCGGCTTACCGACAAGGAGGTGGAAGCCCTTTGCAGTCTCTCTGATGCACGGGGAGCACTAATGCGAATAGCGGCAGCCGTCAAGTCCATACAGGGCAGCCATCGGGCGCAATACTTCGCAGACACCCGTTTCGTGGAGCAGTGGATGCGTGCAGCCATTCCCCTTATGGCCCGTTGGAATGAAATTCAGGAATACATCACCCAATAAATCCCCAACCAAATGATAGCAAAAGCGGCCACCATCAGCCACGGCGGAAACGCCGTCCGCTATTCGGTCAACAAGGACAAGGCCGAGATCGTGAAAGTGAACTTCTGCCCGATGACATATCGGCTGAAGCCATGTACCAACGTATGGTACTCAAGCAAAAAGAATTTGCCAATACAATCAACAAAGGCAGACTGCTCAAACGGAATGTGATAAGAATGGAAATATCCCCAACTAAGGAAGAATCCTCAGGCTGGACGCTGGACGATTGGGTTAGATTGGCAAACGAGTACATCCAAGTATTCGATTCCATTGACCTCTCGAAAAAGACTAAACGTACCAGTGCGAAATCCACCAACGTAAAGAACAGCCAGTATGTAGTTGCTCTCCATCATGATGCAAAGAGTGGTATACCTCATCTGCACATAGATGTGAACCGTGTGGACATGGATGGAAAAGTCAACGATGACCACTTAATAGCGGAACGGGCAATGTCGGCTGCGTACATTATCAATGAACGGCGGGGATGGGTACAGCCGGAGGATATTTACGAGAAACGCAGGCTGGAGATTGCTGGCACTTGCATGGACGTGCTTCGCTCCTTGCCGAATTTCAGTTGGTCAGGCTATGAGCCGGACTAAAAGCACACGGCTACGGCATACACTTGCAAGAGGATGACAAGGGGAATGTACGAGGTTATTCTATTCTGTCGGGCAACTCCAGTTATAAATCCTCCATTCTCGGTAAAGGCCGACATCTCATGCCTTCAAAGATAGAAGCGACAGTGGGCAAGCTTTCATGGAGAGCGGAAATCTTCGCTAATCCCAAATACCGAACAGAAAATACGGCCAGCTACCGTTTCGACTGAAATGCTACAGACAAACCGTCCGGCTCCAGTTATTAAGCACTACGACATTTCCACGGATGAATATCACCATTACCATGTGCCATACCGGAAGAAGCGGACGAAATTATCTACAAGGAATGTTCCGTGCCGGATGACAATCCCTTAGCAACTATAGAAGATGTACAGAAAACCGCCTTGCTCCTTTTTGCTGAATTACCTTGACGGTGCAACGAGCATGGCTGCATCCAGTGGCGGCGGAGGTTCTGACATGAGCGGTTGGGGAAAGGATAAAGATGAGGATGAACGCGAATGGGCAAGGCGATGCGCTCAAATGGCTAATCATCTTTGCAAGCGCAGGAGGGGTTTACACAGATAATTGTTTCACTCAAAATCAATGAATATGGGAATAGGAAAAGGGAAATCTGACAAGATAGACATTGACGGCCTTATAGAAGGTGTAGGCAATGAAAACAAAGTAGCCCAAGAAGAAAGTAAACTTGAACAGAAAATTAAAGAACTAAAGGATGTACGTTTAGAATTGGAAGCCGCTACCCGCAAAATGGAAGAAGTTACTTTTGCGCTCAAAACAGCTACGGATAGTGCCGACAACATTATTTCAGGCATTTGCTGTGCTATTGTCAAAGCGGAACAAAATATAGTTTTCCGTGCCAAAATCAGCACAGATGAGTTGGCAAAAGTGCATCAATGCACAGTCCGACATATTAAGGCCGAAGAAGATCTATTGGAAAGGCATAGTGACAAAATGGCCAAACACCTCCAGAACAATGAAGGCGTTTGGCTTTCCACCTTTTGGCTTATATTTACTTTGGTCGTACTGGCGATTAGTTATCTTGCCGTAATTTTATGGCTATATATAAAAGATGAGTTACACACTTTTACTTGCCCAATGATTTGAACATCTTGGTAATGCAACGCTTCTTCTGCTCCATGTTAGGATGAACGTAAAGGTTGAGCGTGTTGAAATGTTGGAATGACCTAACAATACGCTGACAGTTTTATAGTCGCATCCGGCTTCAATGCAACGGGTGGCAAAGCTATGGCGCAGGCGTGATATTTCAATTTAGGGATGTCGAGTTTCGCCATCAAACTGTTGTGGTAGTTGCGGTATGTGCATGATTCTGTTGGATGCTCGTCGTTGCCAATCAACACGCCATCAAACATGGCATTGAAGTCGATAGTGTTGTTGACATAGAATGTATCGTACTCTCCGCATCCTATCTTGAAGTTGAATGATACACCCTGGCACTTTACACCCTTTCCTTGTACTGAGTGTATGTCCATGGTCTTGCCGTCTATTACACTTGACTCGTCGATCAATGAAAGTACCGACTTGTTGAGTATGCAATGTACGGAACCGCTATCAACCATCATAGCACCCACGTACACATTTCCATCCTTTCCCTTGAATGCAGCTTTCACAATAGGGAACCCCACTTGCTCTATGTCTCTCAGTTTTGCAGTTCTTGTCTTCATCTTTTACTGGTTTTGTTTGTTTGGAAGAGCCACCTGCTTTATGCTGCAGGCTGTTCTTCGTTGAATTCTTGCTTTTTGATTCTGCGAATCAAGTAAGCGATAGCCTTTGGTGCCTTCTCTCGGCAGACCTTCAGCTGAGCAAGGAACTCCTCCTCGGTAGCGTCTGAGTTGAAGAGGTCCACCAACTCGCAGTTGTTGTCCGACTGCTTGTCAAGCTTTAGGTTGTGGCATTGCATCAAAGTGCGAAGGGCAAGGATGCCAAGGTCGTACTTTGGACGTGCCTCTACCAGTTTGCGCATCAAGTCAAGTCCTGGATCGCCAATGTGCATCTCGTTGAGCATGGCAATCATGAAGAGCACCTTTGCGTCTGGTGTTGCCATCTCGAACACGTTCGCAAGCTGGCAGTTGGTCTCGTCAGCTTCTGTGTAGCGTTCGAGTTTGCCAAGCACGCGACTTGATGTACATGGCTTCTGCACATTGGTGTGTTGCCAGTACCTCGTTAGCGTACGCCAATGCTTCCTCGTACTTCTCTGCATAGAGGCAGAGCAACGAAGCAAGGAATTTCGGTGCCAATGGCTTGCCTTTGTCAGACACTCTGGTACCGACTTTATCGAACCATAGAGATGCTCGTCGCACACGAGTATGTCAAGGAAGCGTTTTGCTTGCTGCATGGCTTCTTTGATGTCACAGTTCTCAGCCTTCTTCGCCATGAGGAGCAGATACTGACGTGCCGCTTCGTCGTAGTCGTTGTGCTGGAGTGCGCCATAGACAGCTTTTCCGCTCTCTATCTCGTTTCCAATCTGTTGCTCGTTGTTGTACTCGCTTGCGTAAGTCAGCACCTCACGACTCGTATGAGCATACTGAGGTATGACGTTCTTTGAGAGGAATAAACCATCAAGTGTACGAACACGGCTCAAAGCTACGTAGAACTGTCCTGCTGCGAACATGCCACGCTGAGGTCGAGTGAGAGTTTGTCGAAGGTCATGCCCTGACTCTTGTGGACGGTAATTGCCCATGCAAGTTTCAGAGGGTACTGGGTGAATGTACCATGAGCTCCTTCTTCATCTTGCGCTCCTCCTTATTGTAGTCGTAGCAGTACGACTCCCATGAACAGCATGGCACAACGTATGTCTCGCCGTTGTTGAGCATCACGCTGATTTCGTCCTTAGTGAGTTTACTCACCTTGCCGAGTGTGCCGTTTGCCCAGCGCTTTTGCTGGTCGTTGCGAGTGAACATCACCTGAGCACCAACCTTGAGGCGAAGTTTCATGTCCACCGGGAACTTCTTTTCCTCGAACTTGCCGTCAATAGTTCCTTCATAGACGAACTCCTCCGACTCAATCTTCTCCAGTCGCTGAAGGTTGATTTTGTCTGCCGTCTTGTTGATGGAAGCCAGCGTGATGACAGCACCATCTTCTGCGGTCGGAATTTGAACGCGACCGTTGAGGTGCATGATGTTCTCTGGTGTTACCTTGTTCAGGCGCACGTTCTCCAGGATATGCAAGAAGTGTTCGTCATCCTGACGGTACACCTTGCGGAACTCAATCTTCACGAGTCGCATGCGCTTGATGGCGTCTGACTTGTAGAAGAAGAAGTCGTCCGTTTGGTATAGATCCTTCAGCATATCCTTCTCAGGACCTTGCTTCACCACCGGTGGCAACTGGAACATGTCGCCTACGAAGATTATCTGCTTGCCGCCGAAAGGCATGTTGTTGCGCAGAGCCTTACGCATAGTGTAGTCGATGGCATCCATGATGTCGCATCTTACCATCGACACTTCATCGATGATGATCGTGTCTGCATGTAAAAGCGTCAGAATCTTTGCCTCGTTCATCTTGCCGCATGTTCCTGGCGTACACACCTCCATTGGCAAGCCAAAGAAGGAGTGTATTGTGTCGCCACCGGCGAGGATGGCAGCCACACCTGTTGGGGCAAGGGTGATGAACTGCTTTCCAACCAACTTCTGTACGTTGTGAAGAAAGGTTGTCTTACCTGTTCCAGCACGACCTGTGAGGAAGAAGCTGGAGTTTGTGTTGGCAACAAGCTCGTATGCAAGCTGCTGCTCGTGGTTGTGTGGGTCTATCTGTGTGTTCTGCATGTCCTACTTCTGTTCGATTTGTGGGAGGATTTGGGTGAGACGTGTGTTGTAGTCGTTGTCGAGGAAACTCTTGTAGCATCCATCGATGATCCCTTTCGCCTTCTCTTCGAGTTCTTCCTGTGGCATGCAGCTTCTCTGGGCTTTGAGTACTCCTTCAAAGAAGTTGCGCACCATGGTTTCTAATTCCTTTCTGATGAACTCCTCGTTGCGATGCACCTTGTCGTAGTCTCTCTTCTGAACAAGTTCAAGGCGTGTACCGTTGAAGGCGTAAACCTCGATGCCGTCGATGTAGGTCCAGTTGTGGTAGAGTCCCACCTTCTCGACAACTACGATGCGGTCACAGAATCTCACGCCCTTGTAGTAGCGGTTTCCGCTTGCGCTCTCGTACTCCTCGCAGAGGAACATCTTCTGTCCTTCGTCCCATACAGGAATGTGAACTCGTTGGTTACCGAATGTCGGCAGGATGCTGTCGAACAGGTCTTTGTTGATTGCTTTTGTTAAGCTTGCCATGTCGTTTTGTTTTTCTTGGTTTGTGATTTTTGTTTGTTCTCTCTTTGATTGGGAATGATGGTTAGCCCAAGCACTTCTGATGAGTTGCCTCTATCATGCTTCGCGAGAAGTCAAGGAGCTGACTCTCTGCCACCATGCTGCCCATTGCCTTGGCTTGTCCCTTCAGGAAGTCCTTCAGCATGAGAATGCTCTCTTCCTTGGCGCTTCGTTCGTTGAAACATCGCCAGTTGCATCCGCCCCAGAACTTCTGAGCAATGATGTTTACCTTCTGTCCGTTCCATGCAAACAGTGTGATGCCGTTGAGGAAGGTGTGGGCGTAACCTTGTCCGATGTGGTAGTAAACTGCCAATCGGTCAGAGAGTCGGATTGCTCGGTAGTAGGTGTTGCCAGCTGCGCTGGTGTAACCGAGGGTGAGGTACACGTTCTTCTCTGCGTTGTAGGTGAGAGAACTACCCGAGAGCTGGGAGTGCCTTTGCGGCAATGAGTGCGAGTGATGTGTTCATCGTACGTCTTGTTTTTGTTTAGCGGAATAGGCCGCCACCTCTGTTGTTTGTAATAATAAAATAATGTATAAACGAAACCAACTCTCTCGGAATTGTGATGCAAAGTTACTATGTTAGTATAGGGCATGCAAGCTTTCTTACAAGAGTATTGGTTCCTTCCGTTTTGGAACCAATCACACTCATTTTTGAAAGTTCATGCAGCGTATCTTTTCTTTCTGATATCCTTCATGCACTTGCTTGTGCATGCAAGGGGGATGTGCATTGAGGTGAGATCTTCTGAACGACCATGCTTCTTGTGGCTTGCCTGTGCCTGACGTTTCTCTACGATGCGACGGAGAATTCTGTCCTGCACTTTTGAAGGCTTCATCTTACTTCTGATGTTCAAGTTGAGAAGGATGCCGTCAAGTACCTCAATCTCAATCTTGTTTGTTGTCACATTGCAGAGCTCTTCGGTAGCTGCCTTGCGATAGCGATCAGATGTCTCAACACGTTCCCAACGCTTGTTGGTTCTTCTGTGAGCATCTGCCTCTGTCTTCCTCTGCTTCTTTGTCTGCTTTGCTGTTGCCTTGTTATTCATGGTTGCCTTGTTGTTGTTTGGTGTCTGTTTCATAGTCGCTCGTTTTTGATTTTTATTTGCAAAAATACTACTTGATTTCGGATTTGAATAATGTTTCTGTCTGAACAATAGTTCCTCTCATTTTGGAACCATTGTCTTTCTGATCAACTATTTCTTTCCTGACGAAAAAGTAGTAATGCAGTACCGATTGCCGAGCAGATAGCTGCTGCGAGCAACCAACGATCTTTCTCTGTCATGGGCGTTTTCTGTTTTTGGTGATTGCTGTGTTTCCATTTGCGATCAGTTTTAGGTTTCCACCAACGAATTGCAGCGTCAACTTCGTGGTGGTTTTCGAAGTTTGACGCTGCAAAGGTAATAACTAGTCTTGTGATAAAATCAAGAACTTATGATTCTAATGGTTCCTCCGTATTTGGAACCATTCGTTGAAGTTTCTCTCTAGGTTCAATGTAGTGCAAAGCCATGTCTTTCACTCTTGTCGCGAAGATCATACGTATTTTTGGCGGTGACATAACTTCGAGTCCTGCACCCATCTGGAGAACACGACCAATAAACTCGTTGTTCATCTCTACATCAACAGAGAACTCAGCATACTCTCCATCTTCGTATAATCCGTAAGGCTTCACAACCTCGTATGAATGATGCAGAGGCTTTGTGTCTATTAATTTAAATATATAATGTTCGTGTGCGCGTATAACGATGTGTTCTTTGTTTGGGAAATCTTTCATGTGACTCACGCCAACGATATCCTTGAAAAACTCATCATAAAAGTGATCTGGTGCAGGAACATACTCCACTTTACTTCTCTCACGAGGCTTCTCTTGTATACGGTCAAGAGCAATGTTGTACCCGAATTCCGGTTCTCTACCTTCTGCATGACCGAATAAATGCCATCGTCCATTGTACTCTTTCAAGTAATGCGGATGAAATAGTAAGGTTACTTGTTCCTCGTCGTATGGTTTATATTCTATCTCCATCACCGTTTTGTTGGTAATAGCTTCATAGAGCTGAGGGAGATATTCTATATTGGTTAATATTCGGTCAAGGCTTGAACTTATCACCTGCTCACCTTTCTGGCGCTTAGCCTTCATGTCGAGCAAGTCCTGACAATCATGGAAGAAGTACTCCAACCACGATTTTGGGAAGAATCCAGCAGAGTCCTGGCAAAACTTCCAGTACTGACGAAGATTATTGATGACCTTGGCATTACGCATGTCTGCCAGTGGATCATCATCCTTACCAACATAGCGGAATCGCTTATTGCGGTTGTTGCCTTCTTCCTCAAAGCACTCGCTAACGTCCTTTTCTAGCTTATCGGCTATAGCTTTCTTTAGTGTGCCAACCACCTTCTTCAACTCGCCATACCCATCGCAATTTGACAAATTAGCCGGCAGTTCTTTTATTGTCACACCAATATAATCAGCCATGATATCTGCATAACTAACCCATCGGCGGCTCGTCAGCCACCGATAGGTTATCAAAGCAAACTGTGCCTTATAGCTATCGCCATCAAAGAGGTTTTTGCGATGCATAACTATTCCTCACAAGCAGGTCTGATGTTTATAGCAAACCCGAATGGTTTATTGTTTTTAGGATTTATTGTTTCAAAAATATCGAAAATGACCTCTTCGTTATCCCCATAGTCATACTGCGTTGGATTACAATTCGGAGCAAATCCGTTATTTCTATCAACAATATAGAAGATAGATTTGTAGCTCACTCTATTACGTTGACTATTGATAAAGCCATGGAGATTTTTTTGCTATCTTCTTCAATTGCATTTGATTGCTTTTTCCCAAATTTTGAGAGATCGATTTTACCAACGACTTTTGGCTGAGGTTTTTCCTCTTTCACAGGTTCTTCCTCCTCAGCTTCCTCTTCAACAAGGTTTTCTGTTGGAACATATGACTTCTCTAAATCTCAATGTGATTTCTGTTTCATCCTGTTCATCGTATATTTCAGAATTATTCATTCACATTTTCGGGTCTAAAATCATACAATCCAGGTCCACTATACGAGAATCCTAAAACGCCACGTAATATTTGTCCTTCATCATGAAGGATGTCAAAACCCTTAGCATTGAATGTTACTTCAACTCCGCATAGCATTTTAAGTATACCTTTATTGTTATTGATATGATGTATTACACCTGTTACGGTATCTGCGTCAGTATCCTTCATGTTCTTGTCAATGATACAATGTAGATCATCTCTTTCTCCAAGGTAACATTGAGGCAATACAGTACCTTTGTCAAATTTCTTAGCAAAATCTTCTGACTTTCTGAAATATGTTGATGCCAATGAGGTTAATTCCAAGTTTGGAACACCTCTTTTTATTGATTTGGCACAATAACATACAGCCAAATAGAAGCAAGCATTTAAGTAGCCCCATCCTAACTGACTATTTTCATCATATTGATTTTCCCATTCTTTAAGCAGATCAATGGCATCGTCAAGAGAGAAATCTTCAGGCTATACAATTTGAGCATGAACATGGTTTCGTAGCTCTTTACATCGCCTTTGTTCTTTTGGTATTCAAGAATTCCTTCAATCTCGTTACGCTCTTGTTTTGTGAGATTTCTATAAGCCTTTCGAGTGTCTAGTTTTGTGGTCTTACTATATACGATCGATTTTAACAGTAAATTGCCATAGAACAATTTCTTTTCATCACTCGCACTACCATATAATTTGCGATACTTGTCTATTGATTCAGAATTTCTTCCAACGAGATTTTCATGATATGCTCTTACGTTTTCATATATGTTATATGAATTCATGATTTGTGTTAATCCTTCATTCTTAAACGCATAGCATATTTGCTCAAACAAATCAAGAATAGCGCCTAACTTTTCCGTGTATTCTGAGAATACATAATCAGTTTCACAGAAAGAATAGTCGGTTGCCTGAAGTAGTTTTTGACCAAACTCTATAGCTTCTTTAAATAGTTGGCTTTCGGCAGCATATCCGTATGGACTTGCAGGGCTTAACTGAATACTTCTTTCAAAAGCCTCATAAGCCTGCTGAACCCAATCTTCAAGGCAATCTCTTATTTCATTAATATCTATTTCTTCAAATTTCTTAGTTTGTATTATCTCTTTGGAACATCTTTGCAAGAGCATTTATTCTTCGGCGGAGCAGCATTCCTTGCATATGATACAAATCGGTATCATTTGGATTAATGTCAAATGCTTTATGGAGTTGATCCTGAGCATCAACAAATAGTCTATCATCAACCGTAATAAATTTGCTCATATTTGCTTTTTCATATAAGAAACGAGCGAAATGGCCTCTAAATACCGCATCTTCGGGAAAGGCTTCAACTAATGAATTGAATAATGACTCTGTCTCTCTATATCATTAAGATCCTTGATTAAGAGAGAGAATTTGTTCCTTATGTTAGCTGCTTTATCTTCCAATGCTCTATAATCTGCATTTTTTCTTATTACGAATACACTATAAAGCATATCCTTGTCATCAGAGCCTAATTCTCCAGTATCTTGGCAAAGAGATATAAATTCTTTTGCAATTTCGGAAATACCTGCTTCCCAGTTTGATTTATATGCACTGAGAATAAACGTGGAAAATCTATTGTAACGTGGACGCCATATTCCGGTGTTTGATCCGTCAATAGTTTCTTCAACCAAAAGCTTTTTTATCGCATTAACAGTCTTCTGGTTGATAAGACATAATTGAGAACTTCCCATCAACTTTCCATATAGATTTCAGAAGAGTCTGATTTACTCCAAGGTCAGAATACTTAAATACAAAACCTACGAACGCACAGAACTTTACGAGATTTTCAGGTAACACCTCCATCCATTCTTGCACATATGTGCCCAAGTTCTGACTAGTTCATTATCTCTTAACATCAAAGGAAAATCAACAACGTCAAGGGAGTTACGTTGCTTCTTTTGGTTCTCTAATAGGGTGGCATTAAGTCCAATTGTTTGTATTTCTCTTCGAATCTGACTAATTCACTTCCTTTTAAAGATGAATCAAGCAGCACAACGTTTTCTTTTGGCGTGTGATATTGACGAGTATATGGTTCAATATAGAAGAAAAGAATTTTCTTTCCCGCATCAGACATCCTTTTTACGAGATAGTCGAATTTTTCTCTTCCAATATGCTTAGATTCTACAATGGCGAGGATTGGAGTGTTTTCTGTTCGTTCTGATAGCTGACACAGATACTGATCAGTAATACGCAGATTACTGCAATTTTTAATATCAACTACCGTACATGACAAGAGACCACTTTCATCATCTTTTGTTATATCGTATCCCAGTCGTTTAGACAAGGTTGTTGCACCACTACCAGTCTATGACGTAATGTAAATATTGAGGTCTTTCGAATTGTTCGTATCAATTCTGTAATCTTTGAACGTACAATTCTGTACAAATCGCGTTGAACATCACATTGTTGTTCCAATTCCTCCCAGGTAATCTCCGCACCAGAGTAGAAATCCCATTGTGGCTTTTCACCATGATTTTTCGATGGACAATAGAAATCAATACCTGCTGCATGATATCGTTCTCTTGCCTCAGATATATCTAGCGACTTGCCTCTTAATAGAATCTTAGCATTCTCGACCTCTTTGTTTGGCTTAATTTCGTTTAGATGAACCAAAAAATCAGAAAAAGATGCTTCAACAAAGAAAATCTTGACTCCAGTATAATCAGCCAATTCCTCAAGCTTTTCTTTATATGTCAAATCGTTTGTGAATGATATGATTTTGCACCTATTTGCGACGGCATCCCAATCATCAAACACATCTTCGAGCTTGGTAAATAATTTTTCCGTTAAACCAGATGCATTGTTGCTAAAATCAAATATTACATAGTCTTTGGTTAAGCCTGTTTTTACAAGTTTAGAAAATGTTTTTGAAAACAATTTTGGCGTGTTCCTTAGAGTTGTTCTTTCGTCAAACCCTCCTAAGTCAATACGTCCTTTGGCAAATAACCAAATTATAAGATTTGATGCACCAGTTACTTCACTAAGATTATCTGTGATAATACGTATTGATGATTTCTTGTGAACTGGCGCTTGTTCATAAAGACCATCAGGCGTTTTTCTTGTTTAAATCTACAATGAACTGCCAGTTTAATCGGAATAAATCTTGAAGTTGCTCCTTGCATAACACATGTCCATAGTTATCCTGCAAAGACTCTGGAAGAAGCGCAACATAGTATTCATCAATAGACTGTTCCAAATTATTAGTAACGCTATCCAAAACAGAAAAGTCATTACTGATTTGAATAGCTTTTTCTATCTCAACACTTGGAGCCATTTCATTCTTTTGAGGAATGTCAAGTGTTGAAAGAAACGAAGAGGCTTCTTCGCTAATTTGCCCTTTTAGGTCATTAAAAGCTTTGATAAAGAATGAAGCGCATGATGCTGCTTGAGCCTTTTCATCCATAGAAGAGTCCGCTGTGTGCATGACAATTTCACTTGATGTATTGTAAAATTCAACCATAGCATCAAGGCAAGTATCAATTTTCACCTTTATTCTTTTAGCTTTCGGAATTTGTCCCGGATTATACAATGTCGGGAACGCATAATACATTGTGCTTTTTGCAAGAGCAATAAAGAATGATCCCTCTGGTTCCCTTGGCTGAGGATTTGAAGAGTAATTACAGATCTTATTCTGAAAATCAAGGGAAAATGAAGATTCACCCGAAATGATTTTATGAGCTTTTTCTTCTTCTCCTTTAATTCTGAGAGTATCGTGGATAAGAAATTTACCGATTAGCTCGATAGATTTTCTCACATGGAAGAAATAATGCTCAAAGTCTCCTTTATTGTAGAAATCTACAGACTTATTATATTGTTCTTTAATGTTGTATTTTTATATTTTCCATAACTTAGAAGTTTTGGTTTACTAATAGTTCTCTAATATTCACTTTAAGCAGTTTCGAAATTTTGGCTAAGTCTGCAAGTCTGGTTGTGAGGTATTCGTGCACCATTTGCTGACGGTAACAGGATCCTTGCCAAGTTGCTCAGCAAGCCACTTGTTTGTTTGACCTGCATCTGCGAGAACTGCTTTCAGTCGATTCAGTTTTTGGAAATTTTCCATATTTAATAAATTAGCGTTGAGCACAAATTTACTAAATTACATCTTAATAAAAGAAATAATATGTAGTTTTCTTCAATTTGGAGTGGCAATTTAACATTAACTACCGAAATACACAATAAATTGATGGTAAATTACAGGATGCGCTTTAATATTAACGTGTTTATCCACATATGTGTGAAAATATATTACATCCATCCTTGCTCACCCCTTAATAAAACATTTATCAACAGTGTTAAGATGGGTGTGGTAAAACGACTTCTATCCATGCGTAAGAGTCTCTTGTGCTAAATCAACTGCAATTTATGGTATTATTTTAAAAGATGTTGCTAATTTTGTAGTTTAGAATGTTTTGTATTTATTAAATGGTTCGATACAATGGGTAAAAGTCATCTGTTTTTAAAGAACGAATTTGGTATCTGCCTTAAGTTTAACCGAACAAGAGGCAGAGATGATGAAGAAGAAACTTCGGAAGACGAAAAGAATTATTGTCAGCAGAGAGAAAAGCTTCATCGTTGCCGTATTAATTTTGAGCAAGCCTTAGAAGAACGCCATAGCTTACGGAGACAAGATGTGGTAAGTGAACATTTTGATATGCTGTCTATTGATTTTTTGAAAATTGCAGATAGCACCTTAACAAGACAATATTGCCAAGTCTATGGATTATCCGAGCTTAATTATTCCAACATGAATCAGACTGTCCTATTTGCTATAGTTGACGAAGATCGATTTAATGATGTTTTTATAACTCAAATTGATTCTTTTTCAACGGAAGAAAATAATGACAGTACAGAATATAAGCCACTGACTTTGATGGCCGGTTTCAGTTATTGGGATAGTGATTCGATGAAGCCTTTTGGTATTATGGGCGATGATGCTCATGATGTACTTCTAGAGTTGGTGGAGAGTTCACCTAGAATAGCGATGAAACATCAAGCTATAGTGAAAGCAATGGAGGAGTATTTAGATCAGAAGCAGATTCTTTATAAAAGGATAGAATCTGGAATATACCAAATAAACTTCATTTCTAAAGATGATTTGGCTATTTTATTGGATAATTTTGATGTGATACAAAGAATTCAATCTTTGTACACTACTCGTGTACGTCCTAATACTTTTGGTGATTTGGAAAGGGTGTCAGATGCAACTTTAAATTTGCTAGAAGGAGCACCAATTATTGGTGTAATTGATACAGGTGTTCAAAGACTGGCCGTACTAGATCCCATATTGGAACATGATGGACTTGATTTAGTTGATAAGAATGCCCCGCATCCGTATGAGATTGATTTAAGGTCCGATTCAAGTCATGGTACAACTGTTGCAACATTAGCTGCATTCGGAAACAACTTCTATCGTAACATGGATGCTAACGTAGTTGATGCTGATGCCAAAATCTTTTCTATCAAAGTACAGAGAGGCGAAACTGGACTCGTGAACATCGCTGACATAAAAGAGGCTATCACTATGGCTCATCAAAACTATGGCATTCGTATCTTTAATCTTTCAATGTCCGTTCGTGGAAAATTTTATAATCAAGATATTTCTACTTATGCATATATACTTGATGAATTAGCTTACATATATGATTTGCTGATTTTTATTTCCGTTGGTAATCTTAGTGAAGAGGATATTAAGAATATGCAGATTGTTGCTGCTAATCCTAATACGAGTGAAAGAGTTAAGCGTTTTCTGAAATATCCGAATCATTATTATAATCCCTTCATTTCGATAGAAGAAACAGAGTGTCACGACGGCGAGTGTATGAATCTTTGTGAACCTAGTGAAAGCATGAACAATATGTCTGTTGGTGCTATTGCTGAAGTTATAATATTAATCACGGTAATCATGGATTGAGTTTGGGGTGTGAGTTTCCTGCTTATTATTCGCGTAAATACCACATAGACTACAATTCGTTGATTAATGGCACTCGTTTCAAGAACAACCAAAAAAATAAGAATCTCTTTAAGCCAGATATTGTTATGCCTGGTGGTGACCAATTGGATGTTGAGTCACGCATGCTAGTTTTAGCACCGAGAATAGATGGAACAGACCTGAAAATAGAACAAAACTCTGGAACGAGTTACGCAACTCCATTAGCAGCTAATATTGCAGCTAAGATTGTTAGTAAATATCCTAACCTAAATATGCAATCAGTGAAGGCTTTGATGATTAATAGTGCAGAACCGATTAAAAAGTATTATCTCGAAGAGACTATCGATGAATTGAAATTTGGATAATAATTCATATCCCTATGTTGATAGTAACGAGAAAACTCTTTTATCCAAAAAGTATAGTGCAGAACGATTATCCAAGTATATTTCTGGTCATGGTGTGCCTAACATTTCTAAGTGTATAGATTCAGACGATAATCGTTGTACGTTTGTTATTGAAGATACAATAGCTTTCGATAGTCACAAGGTTGTTAATCTGAATATCCCTAATTATTTACTTCAATACTCAAAGAAAGGTGTATTATTAACTTTAACTGCTACACTTTGCTATAAGTTTAATCCTAAACGAGCTGATGTATTATCTTATTGCCCAATTCATATTGCTTTTAACTTTGGGAATAGTATGAATCATGATGAACCAAGAAAGAATGCAGAGGAATATGCAAGTAAAAGAGCCTCTGACAATAAGGATAGAATGGCAATAAAGTCTAGCGTAGGTTCATGGTCTGATGATTTTTTACCCTGTATCAAGTAAAATGTTCTCAAATGTACAGAAGATGAGTTTAAATATTAGCCGTGATGAAATAGAAAAGATTCGTAATCAGATATCTATTATTTTTCGATGCACAGGTCGTGAGTATTTAGAAGGCACAAATCATCCATTCTCATTTGTGCTGACGATTGAACAAAAACATTCTGCAGAATTGGATGGGAACAGTTTATACGATAGTTTGGAGCAAGTCAATATAGTGGAAGCTATTGCTCAGGCTGCTCTTGAAGCAGAACTATAATTTAAATTTAAACGATAAAAGGATTGGCATTAGCTAATCCTTTTATCGTTTAAGAGTTTTTTCCAAATATTAGTTCGAATAATATTGTCATTATGTCCATCTAATATATTCCGTTTGATTGCATTAAGTAAAGCGCGTTTTATAACGTAGTAGGACAAATTTCTACATTCGCTATTGATAATGTTTTCTTTGACTTGTTCATCGTCAAAGACGAACCGATCTTTAATCGTATATTGGATAAGAGCATGTACCTGTTCAGAGTTTGGTAAATCCATCTTAATAGATAAATCAAACCTTCTAATAAGGCTTCATCTATCATTTGTAATTGATTAGTAGCTGCAATGATGATAGTATCTTGACTTACAAAATCAAATAGTTGTAATATGGTATTTACAACCCGTTTCATTTCGCCATGATCTTGATCGTAATCTCTTATTTTCCCTAAGCTGTCAAATTCATCAAGCAAAACAATCGCTTTTTCCTGAACTGCAGTCTTAAATATTTGAGTGAGATTTTTGCTTGTTTCTCCCAGTCTCGATGAAATGATCGTACCCAAATTGACTATAATCAGTGGACGACTCAATTCGCCAGCCAATACATAGGCACTTAATGTCTTTCCACATCCTGATGGGCCATGAAGCAATATCTTATTGGATACTGGAATATCCATTTGGACAAGAGCCTCAGTTTGTTGTCTTTCCTTGATAAAATATTCAAATTCCTCACGAACATCTTGCGTACAAACTAAATCCTTCATTGTAAATGAAGACGTTACTGTCTGTAAAATATACTCGTCAGCTTTGTAGTCAAAATGCTTATTTAGTCGATATTCTTTTAGCTTTCCCAATGAATTCTCTCTATCAGAATCTTTAATGATAGATAGGATTTCAGTTGCAAATTTGCCTCTGTTATTTTGTTGAGAATATTCTACATTACTGATACAACAAATCTCGCAAACGAGCATTGTCATTTGCTAAGGCAAATTTTGCTATTTGCTTGATGTAATCAGCCTGCTTCATAATGAATTTATTTTCTTTAATTTACAAAATTAGGCAATTTAGTCGAATTACCAAAATTTTGGAAGATTGAAAGGATAATTTAACAAGAGATTAATTTCAACATCAACTTTATAGAATCTGTTTGCATTAACATCATATCGCAATTTATGAAAATAAGTATTTCCCTCATTTGTTTTATTGAAGTCTTTTCTTCTCAGTTTGATATGATTGGGTGTTTGACAATCTGCTCATCTATTTTAATCTTATGTTTCCCAGTTGTTGTGCGTAAATTCTTCCTAATTGTTTCAATGGTGGAATTGGCAAACCATTCGTGGAATGTCTGCATAACAAATTGTGCTGTGACATCCCGACAGATGTTATATTGAAAGGCAATATTCCAAGCGAAGTTCTTTAGTGAGATTTGAGTAACTGCAGTACGCCGTTTGATGTGAATGTTTACACTTAGAGCTTGCCGATTTGTGACAAAGTATCGGACACATTCACTGATTTGGAAGATTTCTTCTTCGCTAAAATCAAATTGCCTGAATGTGTTTCGAGTGTATTGCAATACGGCCTGTAGTTTTTCGTCTTCTTCCTTTTCTTTTTGCTGAAGATATTGTCGTTCCTCATGCAGGTACTCATAATGGAATAACTCTATCCGTTTCATTTGAATATCGTCATTGCCAACCATAGATATAGCAGTTACTAAAGTGCTATCATCTTTAGTTTGTCGGTTAGATTTCGTAGGCTTATGGCAGAATAAAGAAGTAAGAGATATTATATGTGCCGACAGAGAGAGGCATAAATGGTAAATGAGTTTTAGAGCAACATAACAAGCTACCATGATAAAAGGGAGAGTGCTTAACTGCATTCCCAAAGCATCACTCACAGGGAATGATATAGTGGACGCCAGAAGCACCGTTACTACTTCTATCGCCAAGATTGGAATATATGTTGCCTTTGCTTCATAATTATTTTGTCTATGATTACTTT
>ENA-OQMZ01000297-OQMZ01000297.1-human-gut-metagenome-genome-assembly--contig:-NODE-297-length-21930-cov-4.552860_pt1 | contig 21930 bp, 20 predicted proteins | sample MGYA00242621_ERZ504862 | MGnify/ENA primary metagenome ERZ504862 (study PRJEB26092, sample SAMD00036393) | human gut metagenome | host: Homo sapiens | study: EMG produced TPA metagenomics assembly of...
CTTTTTCGGTCTCCTCCGGCACGACGCCCGGCTCATAATCTGCCACATCGACCTGCTCCATCGTCAGATATTCGCAGACAAAGGTGACTTTCTGCTCATCCAGTGCAAAGTCTTCAAAAAAGTCTCTGACTTCTTTCATCGTTACTTTATTTTCATGGTCTCTGGCGTATGACAGCAATTCGGAGAGCTTCTCCTGGAACTTTTTCTGTTCGTCCTGCATCTTTTTTACCCTCTCTTTCTTCCGTTTCACGATTCCATTTCTTCGTACATTTTTTTCAATTTGTCCATTGCTTTTTCTGCTTTGAAAAGCTACTATAAAAGCAAACGAAAAACCACATTCAAGTGGAAAGGAGAATCCTTATGAAACAATTTTTTTCAGGATGTGAAAAACAGTTTCCTGCTTTCAGCCGCTGTCTCTATTATACTAGGTATCGTGCTGATCGTCTACCCCGTAAAAACGAGTTTGCTGATCTGTTATATCGCCGGAGCACTGCTCCTGTTTGGCGGCGTTGTTGCGTTGATCCGCTACATTGCAAGCCGCGGCGAGCCGTTTTTCTTCCGCTACGATCTGTTCGTTGCCCTGGTACTGATTCTGTTCGGCTGCTTCGTTATCTTTGAAAGTGACCTTGTAATCGCATTCATCCCGGTTGTCATCGGTATCATCCTTCTGGCAAACGGACTGCTCAGCATTCAGAAGGCGTTCAACCTCAAAAAAACAGGGCTGGAAAAATGGTGGCTTGAGTTCCTGCTGGCTCTTTTAACCAGCGTTCTCGGCATCATCATCTGTACCAATCCGTTTGATGCCGTTGCAACCACAAACATTTTCATCGGTATCTGCCTTGTCTACAGCGGCATTTCCGATCTTGTCACCACCTACTACATGGGCCGCGCAAAACGCCGGATCAAAAACGTCATCCAGACCGAGATCAACCAGCAGAAAATCCTGCACGATGACAATGTGATTGATGTGGATGAGGACGAGCTTCACTAAAAAACAGCTTCTTCCATAAAAATCTTCTTTCATACGAAAAACCGGAACCCGGCACCGCTTCTAAGCAGCGGCTCCCGGGTTCCGGTTTTCTCTGTATTTCTTTTTTTATTTATTCCTCGTGTTTGCTCAGCGCTTCCATGCCTTCTCTTAATTTCAGACGAATCTTGCCAAGCTGCATGCCGTTTGCACCGAAATACAGTTTCAGATAGTGATTAGATCCAAAGAAGAAGCCAAGATCTCTGGTCTCTTTGATCCACTCGCCTTTTGTTCCACGGATGCTGATAACGGTTTTTACAATATTGTCTATATATACTGTAACGGAAAGCTGTGCCAGGTCTTCGAGGTCTGCTTTCATTTCCATCTCGATATCATAAGTTCCCATTTTATCTGCCAGAATGGAAACACCGCAGACTTCGCTTGTTCCTTTTTTATTTTCCCATGTGGAAGCGTCAATGACAACATCACCTGTTTCCGGATCTGCCTCATACGTTACCAGGTCTGCTGCAACAAAATCGTTATCTCCCTGCTGCTCCTGTGCTTCTTTTTCTTCCTCGCTGATGCGGTCAAGGAAACGTAAAATACATGGTGTTCCAAGAATGAAGTGAAGGACATTCATGGCATTTCTCTGCAGATCACCTCTTGTGATTTCACCTTTTTCCAGTGCTTCTTTCACATCATCCTGGCTCATATCGGTGCAGTCATTGCATACCATGAAGACATCATTTCCGGCGGATACCATCGGTGCATGTGTGGTTCTTGTTGCCTCATAACCCTCTCGGTTCGACATTGCCCACCAGTCGGTCATTACAAAGCCGTCGTAGTTCCACTCCCCGCGCAGGATAGTCGTCAGCAAGTCGTAATTTCCTGCAGTCCAGATACCATTGACCGGTCCGTATGTACTCATAATGGATCTTGCGCCGCCTTCTTTGACTGCAATTTCATATCCTTTCAGATAGATCTCACGCAGTGCACGCTCGGAAACAACCGCATTTACGGTGTGGCGCTTCGACTCCTGGTTATTACCGCAGAAGTGTTTGATGGTTCCGGTTACATCGGATTTTTCCATACCAAGGATCTGTACAGCACTGATCCATCCGGTCAGGTACGGATCCTCGGAAATATACTCAAAGTTACGTCCGTTTAACGGATTTCTGTGAATATTCATACCAGGTCCGAGAAGCGCATCAACACGGTTCTGTCTCATTTCGCGTCCTGCCATCTCGTACAGGTCTTCTACCAGCGGAAGATCGAACGTACAGCCAAGCAGCGTACCGTTTGGCATGGAGAAGGCTTTTGTTCCGCAGTCAAAACGAAGTCCGGAAGGACCGTCGGTACAGCAGGATGCCGGAATGCCAAACTCCTGTAATTCCGGTGTCAGGCCGCCAAAAGCAGCTGCGGTTCCAGGCGTTACTTTCGGGCTGCACATACCCTCGCCGCGGAACATGCAGATCAGATCATCATCGGAAAGCTGTGCCACGAATTCTTCCATGGTTACTTTCTTATCCAGCACATCGCCCAGCTTATAGCCTTTGTCTCCGGTGTACGGAATCGGCTCCATACGGTTCTCTTTCATGCGTTTTGCCGGATCTACGGTGCGCAGCGGAGCTGCCTCGTATCCCGGTTTTAATGTGCCGTCCTCACCTGCAACGGCTTTCATACGCTCAAACGCTTCGACCGGCGCCATTGCCTCGGTCAGCGTCTCAACCACTTTAAACGGCTGCTCGTAAGCGCCTGCGAAAGCTGCACTTCTGACATCGCTTCCGACATAAAACTCATAGCTGCCCTCTTCGAGTACGTAGCAGGATTTGTGTCCCGTTGCACCGCTGTCATCATAGGATGCGAAGCTTTCTTTTGCCACATTGATGGTCACGGTCTCTTTTGCTCCAGGAGCTAAAATACCGGTCTTTGCAAAGCCGACGAGTGCGCGGGCTGGTTTTCCAAGAACGCCCTGTGGAGCTTTTACGTATACCTGAACAACTTCTTTACCGGCCGTTTTTCCTGTATTCTCTACGGTTGCCGTTACGGTTACCTGATCGACGTCTTTCTCTTTCGCCTCTGCGGTTACTGCAAAGGTTGTGTAGGAAAGACCAAATCCGAACGGATATAATACTTTGTCTTTTGCAAAAGTCTCAAAGTAGCGGTATCCTACATAGATATCCTCTTTGTATTCGTTTCTTACCAGATCGCCAAAGCAGCTGGTCGACGGATAATCCTCAATATTTTCTGCGATGGTATCCGTCAGTTTACCGCACGGGCTGACTCTTCCCATCAGCACATCGGCAACGCCGTTTCCACCTTCCTGACCGCCCTGCCATACGTAGAGAACGGCTGCAGGATTGCACTCTTTCACCCATTTCATGTCGATGATATTTCCGACATTCAGCACAACGATCGTTCTTGCAAACGCTTTGCTGACTTTCTCTACCATCTCACGCTCGGTATCTGTCAAGAGATAACTGCCCGCCTCGTTTTTGTTGTCCTGATCCTCACCTGCGGTACGGCCTACAACAACAATAGCTGCATCGGCGCCTTTTGCGCTCTCCACAATCTCGTCGGTGAGCTCCATCTCTTTCTGGGACCACGGCACTTTTCCCCAGCCCTGGCCTTCGTCGTATGGATTTTCCTCGATCCATTTCTCATATGTTCCAAGAAGATTCTCATCGAGCGTGATGTCTTTTTCTTCTTTTAAGGCATCCAGAATGCCAACCACATATTTGGTGTTGACGAGTCCGCCGGAGCCCAGTCCGCTCTTATAATAATGGAATGCAATTCTTCCGAAAACGGCTACTTTGTCCCCCTTGCGAAGCGGAAGCGCCTCGTTGTCATTTTTCAGAAGGACACATCCCTCTGCTGCTGCCTGACGGGCAAGCGCTACGTATTTTTCGAAATCCAGTGGTGTAAATTTTCCCATATTGTTCCCCTTTCTCCTGCATACTTTTCTATCCAACATGTGCCGGAACACCCAAAGGAAATCCCGGGTTCCGGCACATGACTGGCTTCTTGTCTTTTATTATCTCGTATTTTCTGCTTTTTTTCCAGTTCTTTTCTTATCTTTTTTCTATCTGATATTGTACCTTTTTTCTTTCTCTTTTTGCTTATCCAATCAGTCCCTGGACAATTAATACAAGAAGCAGCAGCGGAAGGATATACGTAAGGTATAATCGCATCCAGTCCGGCACTTTCAGACCATCGCCCTTACTTGCCTCTGCCTGGTAATTTTTAAATCCCCATCCCCACTTTGATGTACAGAATAAAAGATAGATCAGTGAACCGACCGGCAGCAGCAGATTGCTGACGATAAAGTCCTCGAGATCGAGAACTGTGCTTCCTGCGCCAAGCGGCTGGAAGCCGGACCACACGTTATAGCCGAGCGCACACGGCAGGGATCCTAAAATGATCAGAATGCAGTTGATGACTGCTGACTGTTTTCTGGAAACACCGAAAATCTCGGAAAAGCAGCACATGATGTTCTCGAATACAGCGATGATAGTGGACAGTGCCGCAAAGAACAGAAACAGGAAGAAAAAGCTTCCGAAAATCCGTCCGCCCTTCATCGAGGTGAAGATGTGCGGCAGTGTCATAAAGATCAGCTTCGGGCCGCTGTCCGGCTGTACGTGATAGGAAAAGCACGCCGGGAAAATAATAAGACCTGCGGTGATGGCTACAAACGTATCGAGCACCGCAATATTGATCGCCTCTCCGAGCAGCGATTTTCCTCCGTTTAAGTAGCTTCCGAAAATCAGCATTGCGCCGATACCAAGACTTAACGTAAAGAATGCCTGGCTCATCGCGCTTGTGATAATGTGGAACAGTCCCACCTGTTCAATCTGCTGCTTGTCCGGCACCAGATAAAATTTCAGACCCTCTTTTGCGCCTGGCATTGTAAAGCTGTAAACCGCAAGGAAAATCATAACGACCATCAGTACAATCATCATCACTTTTGTGACACGCTCCACACCATTCTGCAGCCCAACAGAGCAGATCAGAAAGCCTGCAATCGTGATCAGCAGCATCGTGATGACAAGAATAGACGGAGATGAAAGCATCTCATTGAATTTTCCAGTTACAGCGTCCCCCTTAAGGCCACTGAATTTTCCGGTTAAAAAGCTGTAAAAATAATACAGCATCCAGCCTGCAACAACCGTATAGAACATCATCAGCAGATAGTTTCCGATGAGGGCAACGTATCCATGGATATGCCACTTCTGCCCTTTCTTCTCCAGTTCCCCATACGCGCGCACGGTACTCTTTTTGCTTCCTCTTCCGATGGCAAGCTCCATCGACAGAATCGGAACTCCCATAATGGCAAGGAACAACAGATAAAACAGCACGAAAATGCCGCCTCCGTTGTTTCCTACCATGTACGGGAATTTCCATACATTTCCGATGCCGATGGCACAGCCTGCCGAAAGCAGAAGAAAGCCAAGGCGCGATTGGAATGTCTCTCGTTCCATTTCTTTTATTTCCTCCCTTTTTTCTTCGTACAAAACTCAGATTTCAGAACGGCACCGTTCTGCCGTTCTGTCCGGTTTGTCTTCCTGTTTTGCACTATGCTTTCTATTATACTTTTCTTATCAGAAAAAGACAAGCAATTGCTTAGGGCGTGTTTGAAAAATTTTTTTTAAACACGCCCTGAGAAAGGAAATTTTTCTATTCTTTATTCATACCGCGCAATCTCTTTCCGCAGCCGTTTCATAATCCGTTTTTCCAGCCGCGAAATATACGACTGTGAAATTCCAAGAAGATCCGCGACTTCTTTCTGCGTTTTCTCCCGCCCCTCTGGCATATTGATGCCAAACCGGAGTTTCACGATCACCTGCTCCCGCTCAGAGAGCTTGCTGATTGCGCTTCCCAGCACGCGATGTTCCGCCTCCTGCTCGAGCCCCTGATAGATCACATCCTCCTCCGTTCCGAGGATATCCGACAAAAGAAGCTCATTTCCATCCCAGTCTACATTGAGCGGCTCATCGATCGAGACCTCCATCCGTGTCTTGTTATTTCTCCGCAGATACATCAGAATCTCGTTCTCAATGCACCGGGACGCGTACGTGGCAAGCTTGATCTTTTTTTCCGGATTGAACGTGTTAATTGCCTTGATGAGGCCGATGGTTCCAATCGAAATCAGATCCTCCACACCAACTCCTGTATTATCAAATTTCTGTGCAATGTAGACGACGAGACGCAGGTTGTGTTCGATCAGCTCGCTCCTTGCCGTCTCGTTTTCCGGATCGGAAAGCCCGGCGATCGCGTCCGCCTCCGCCTGGCCCTCCAGAGGCGCCGGGAGAACATCTGTGCCCCCGATATAAAAAATTTCCCCTGTCTGACGAAATACAGCCGGCACGGACCGCGGCAGCATACGAAGCCGGAATCCGTTTGGCAGTGCAGCCTGCAGCATACTTCATTCCTCCTGTCCTTCCATGAGATCTGGATGCAAAATTATTTCATAGCCCCTGGGAGATGAACTATTTTCTCCGCCAAGCGCAATCAGCGGTCCGCTTATGTGCCTGGCTGTATGTTCTGTCACAAGAATCATTTCCGAGATCCGGATCACCGGCAGAAAGCCCCGGCCTTCCAGTCCGCGAAACGGTATGTAACGGGGCTGCAGCGCAAGAAGCCGTTCCGGCTCCGGCACCGTCTCGTGCCTTGCAAGCGCCGCAATCCCTGTCCACATTTCGTCCGGGAACAATTCGAGTATCACAGTGTACGGTACGACCGAGACCGGCTTTTTGGTTGTGGCATCCCGCAAAGTATTGCCCGTGTCGTACAGTCCTTTTACTTTTTTCCATTTCCCATTCTGCACAAGCTGTACCGTAACCTGCCTGGCGTGTTCCAGGAGCATCTCCTTTCGGATCTTCAGCAGGAGGAGTGTTCCCGCATATGCGGCACTCCCGGAAAGAAGAAAAAGAAAAATTCCCCTTCCCGGCATCAGCTCCCGGAACAGGCGGTATGCACTGCCGATCAGAAAACCGGACAGTATATAGCCTGCCATTCCCACCACAAGATCCCGTACTGTCGTGATTCTGCAGCCAGATTTCACCATCCCTGTTGTAATTCCGATTCCGACCAGGGCGAGCAGCGCACCCGGCAGATACCGTGCAAACACGGCATACAGCACCGCATAACCGGCGCCGAGCGCGGCTGCCGCAAAACTCCTTCTTCGCGTGGCAGATCGTTTCAGAAGAAAGGAGGAAAGGCGCAGAATAGTATAATTCAGCAGAAGATTCTCTGCAAAGAGAAGATCCAGAAAGATCTCATAGTGCAAAAAAACACCCCCTGCGCCTTTTGCATGGTCTGAATTTCTAACAGACCCTATTATAGACGGAAGGGGGTGAATTTTTTGTCGTTTTCGGAAGAATGACCTTCTTTTTTGATCAACAAACTTCGACACGCCGCAACATTTTCGGTCTGCGGCGTGTCGAGGTAAATTCGTTATTTGCTTATTATTCTTTGCTTATCTGCGGTTTCTTAAGAAATCCGGGATCTGGATGTCCTTTTTCGGAACATTGCTTGTCATGGTCTGCTGAGCCTGTACCTGCGGCTGCACCTGAACCTGTGGCTGCGGCTGTACCGGAGCGGAAGCTTTCGGAGCAGTGTGTACCGGAGCGGCTGCCTGTGCAGAGAAGCTGCTGCTGGAAAATGCGCTCTTTCTTGCATCTGCCGGCTCTTTGCGGGATACGCTTGCCTGTTTCGCCGTTGCATCGTTGAGGCCTGTTGCGATAACGGTGATCTTCGCTGTATCGGTAACAGAATCATCATACATAGCACCGAAGATGATGTTTGCATCCTCTCCAGCCAGATTCTGTACGTAACTTGCAGCATCGTTTGCATCCATAAGGAGATATCTCCGGAAATGTTGATGATAACGTGGCTTGCACCCTCGATGGTGGTCTCAAGCAGCGGACTGGAAACAGCCTGCTGTACAGCCTCGAGCGCTTTGTCGTCGCCCTTTGCCTCGCCGATACCGATGTGGGCGATACCCTTGTCGGTCATAACGGTCTGAACATCTGCGAAGTCGAGGTTGATGAGTGCCGGCAGGTTGATCAGGTCTGTGATGCCCTGTACGGCCTGCTGCAGAACCTCGTCTGCTTTCTTTAATGCCTCCGGCATGGTTGTCCGGCGGTCTACGATTTCAAGAAGTTTGTCGTTCGGGATCACGATCAGGGTATCTACGTTTTCCTCGAGTTTTTCGATTCCCATCAGCGCATTGCTCATACGGTTCTTGCCTCGAATTTGAACGGTTTTGTTACAACGCCGACAGTCAGAATGCCCATTTCTTTTGCAACGCCTGCTACAACCGGTGCTGCACCTGTTCCGGTTCCGCCGCCCATACCGCAGGTGACGAATACCATATCAGCGCCTTCCATGATCTGTTTGAGCTCTTCGATGCTCTCCTCGGCTGCTTTCTCTCCAACCTCAGGTTTTGCTCCTGCGCCCAGTCCCTTGGTCAGCTTCTCGCCGATCTGGAGAATGGTAGGTGCCTTACAGAGGGTCAGCGCCTGTTTATCGGTGTTGATTCCAACGAATTCAACGCCGCCGATGGATTCCTCCACCATTCTATTTACAGCATTATTTCCTGCACCACCTACACCGATTACGATAATCTTTGCAGATGATTCTGCCTCATTTGTCATGATCTCTAACAATTTCAACTTCCTCCTTTTGATTATGAACTGCTGTCTATCTCAAAATAGTCTGATATTCTGATGGTCATACATAAAGATATAATATAATTTCTTCGGAAAATAATCAACTGTTTTTTTCGTATTTCATAAAAAATTCAGGATTATTGCGTTTTTTTGACGGCTTTCCTTTCCTCTTATACATCTTTCGAGAAGACAAAGCTGCTGTCGCCGTCCTTGTAATCCTCCATATGGAGTTCTCCGGAAAGACCGGAAAGGCTCGGCAGGATTGCTGCTACGCGCGTCATCTTTTCTTCTAACGCCGTATCGGTTCCAAGCAGAATCCGCACGGTATCATAGTAATGCAGAATAATTTCGCTGTTCTCATTAAATTCCACACTGTCCGGCGTGATATTGTATTTCTCCGTCATTCTCGTAAGTGCGAGCATGGTGCGGAAAACTGCCGGTTTTTCAACCGGGAGCTGCTTGTTCACGGTCACATAGTCAAACGTAAGTCCTGTTACAAGCGGAACATCGGAAAGGGTCGGCTGAAAGTCTGTCGTTGTCACACGTGCACTTTTAATCGTATCTGCCGAGAGCGCACCGTCGGACGTACTGCTTTCGGATGCAAGCGGCTCACTCGTAAGGGATCCATCCGCACTCGTTCCATCGGAGGCGGTTCCGTCGGAAGGCTCACCCTCCGCAGGTGTTTCCTGCTCCTCGTCCACGCACTCCAGCACGATGCCGTTCTTGTCAAAATAGACCTTCTGGCCTTCGTACTCGACATAACCGACCACTTTTTTCTCATTTACCTGGATGCAGATGGTGTCATAGCTTACAAACGTAAACTCCACGGAGTTCATAAAAGGAATATCGCTCATATCAACCTTCGAATGAAACGTCGTAAGAAGCACCGTGTTTTTCATCCACTTGTCGCCCGCGACCATCTCTTTGATTTCATCTTTTGTATACCGGGTGTTCCCCGCCACCTGGATATTGCGGATTTTGAACACATTAAAAAACAAGGCACCTGCAAGGCCGACGCCAAGCACCACCCCGGTCAGAATCCGTATTTTTCTGTTTTTCTTCTTTTTTCTGTTTTTTTTCTGTCTCATATTTCTTTTTCTACGATAATCTTGGCTCCGAGTTCCCGGAGCGTTTCTGGAAACCGTTCATACCCCCGCTCAATCAGTTCTGTCTGCCGGATTGTGGAAAATCCTTCTGCGGCAAGCGCCGCCGATACGAGTGCCGCGCCGCCCGAAGATCCTGGGAAACAACTTCTGCACCGTGCAGACGGCTTTTTTCGGCCGTCAGCCATTTTCCGCAGATCTGCAGCGTACCGCCCATTTTCTGCAGCTCCTCTGCCGTCCGGAGGCGGTCCTCAAATACATTTTCACAGATACAGCTCTTTCCTTCCAGCGTCATCGCTGCCGCCAGATACAGCGACTGCAGATCCGTCGGAAAACCGGGATATTCCTCTGTCTCCACGTACGGAACAGCATGCTGCACGTTTTTGCTGTCTGCTACCAGTGTACCACTCTTCCTTGTATATTGTCCACCTATTTTCTGATAGAGGGACAGAACCGCCCCCATTTCGTCCAGCGGCGCGCCGGAAAGCGTCAGGTGCCCCCGCGTCGCCGCGCCCATCAGAAGATACGTCCCTGCCGCGATCCGGTCACCCGGAACACGATACCGGCAGCCGGACAGCAGTCTCTTTCCCCGCCTTCCGTAAACGGTAATCTGCTCCGTCCCCTCGCCGGTAATCTCCGCTCCCATGGCCTTAAGAAACCGGCAGAGATGAACCACTTCCGGCTCCCGCGCACAGTGCTCCAGCCTTGTTGCACCTTCCGCTCCGACAGCAAAAAGAACCGCATTTTCCGTCGCCCCGACGCTCTTTTTCGGAAAGCAGAGCACGGCTCCTTTCGGATGATCTGCCTTTGCCCGAATGGTGCCGTCCTCCTCGAAGACCTCGGCTCCCAGAAGCTCCATTGCCCTCTGATGCAGGTCCGTCGGCCGCTTTCCGATCCGGCAGCCGCCGGCCCCTGCAAGGTATGCCTCCCCTGTCCTTGCAAGAAGACTTCCCAGAAACAAAAGAGAGGCGCGCAGTCTCTTCGAAAGCGCTCCCTCCACACGGCTTTTTTCGATCTTTTCACAGTTCAGGTGGAGCGCATTCCTCTCCCACCAGACTGTTCCGCCAAGCTTCTTACAATCTCCGCCATATCCTCCACATCGGAAATCTTCGGGCAGCCTTCCAGCACGACCTCCTCTTTTGTCAGAACCGCCGCCGCGATCATGGGAAGAACGGCATTTTTGGAACCCTGGACTGTTACCGTTCCGCAAAGCCGCCTTCCGCCGAGAATCTGATATACTCCCACCTGTTCTCTCCCATCCGGCCTCTCTTTTTACGGTATGCATTACACTCCCGTTTTGTTCCCGTTCTGCAGCGCTTTTCCGCCTTTTTAATCGGTGTCCCTCGAGACCGACAGGGCAAGCCCCATCTCGCCGAGCAGAAACAGCACGGAGGTGCCGCCGTAACTGATAAAAGGCAGCGTAATGCCGGTATTCGGAATCGTATTTGTCACAACCGCGATGTTCAGAATCACCTGAAGCGCAATATGCCCCATAATTCCGCCCGCAATCAGTGCTCCGCCAAGATCCCGCGCATGGATCGAAATAACCATCAAGCGCCAGATCAGCACCGCAAACACGGCGATCACCAGGCAGGCGCCGAACAGTCCGCCCTCCTCACAGATAATCGAAAAGATCATATCATTCTGCGCTTCCGGCACAAAGCCAAGCTTCTGCAGGCCTTTTCCAAGCCCGCAGCCAAAGATTCTCCCGCTGCCGATCGCATAGAGTCCCTGAATGGTCTGGAACCCCTTCTCGTACGCCTCCGGGTTGCGCCAGATGGCAAGGCGTTCGAGGCGGTAGCTCTCCATCATCAGAAAAACGGCAATAAACCCGATGCCGGCGCCTCCGATTCCGAGAAACGGCAGGTAGCCCGGATGTGAAATAAAGATCAGAAATGCACAGATTCCGAGCAAAATAATCGCCGTACTTAAGTTATTGCTTCCGACAAGCGCTGCAATCGGCAGGGTGCACAGCACAGCCTTTGTCATAAACCAGAGACTGTCGGACCGGCCTTTCGTGTGCTCCATCACCCAGGGCAGGAAGAGAATCACCGCCATCTTGGCAAATTCCGAGGGCTGGAACGATAAGGGGCCAAGCTTTAACCACCGCTTCGAGCCATTGTACTCACTTCCGAAAAAGAGCACCGCCGTCGAGAGCGCAAGGGAAGCCGCATAAAACCACGGTGCCAGTGCAAACAGCCGCCGGTAATCTATTTTTGCAACCGCATACATACCGATCACACCGAGCGCACTTGCAAAGAGCTGCTTCTTGAAATAATAAGCCGGGTCATGGAATCTGACCCGGCCGTTATACGCGCTGGCGCTGTACAGAATCACAAGGCCAAGGCCAAGCAGAATCCATACCGTCACCAGCAGCGTCCCATCTATTTTTTTCTCTTTTTCCTTCCGCATCCGCGCCACACCCGCCGTTCGCTCTTTTTCAGCTTATGCGGGATAGTTTCCTGATATGACGTTTTTACAGTGCTCTTACGTACTCCTTAAACAGCTCACCGCGCTGCTCATAGCTCTTAAACTGATCCCAGCTTGCGCAGGCCGGGGAAAGAAGAACCGCATCCCCTGCATTTGCCTTGTCGTGGCAGATCTGTACGGCTTCTTTTAAGTTGTCTGCCATGATAATGTCGTTGAATCCGACGTTTCTTGCCGCTTTTGCGATCTTCTCTTTCGTATCTCCGATCAAAACCAGGAAACGTACCTTTCCATCGAATGCCTGAATCCACTCTTCGTAGGTGGACTGCTTGTCGTAGCCGCCGCCGATCAGCAGAGTCGGGCGGTTCATCGCCTGGATGCCTTTGATGGCCGCATCCGGATTCGTTCCCTTGGAATCGTTGTAATATGCCACGCCGTCCTTCTCGCAGACATACTCGATGCGGTGCTCTACCCCTGCAAACTCCTGAATGACTTTGCGGACAGTTTCCATCGGCACGCCTGCATGAAGTGCCATCGCAGAAGCAACCATGACGTTTTCAAAATTATGTAGGCCGAGCAGTTTTAAGTCGTCGGTTCTGGTCAGAAGCTCCGTCTCGCCGTTCTTTGCAATGCGGATTTCGCCGTCCTGATAATAGATGCCGTCCTTTAACGCACGCAGACTCGAGAAGTACATCACCTGTACTTTCTTCTCTGCCATCAGTTTCTCGCCGAACGGGCGCAGGATTTCGTCCTCATAATTCAGCACACAGAGATCATCCATCGTCTGATTTTCGGTGATACACTCTTTCACGCGGATATACTCTTCCATCGTGTGATGGCGGTTCAGATGATCCTCGGTAATGTTTGTGATCGCACTTGCCGCCGGATGGAACTCTTTGATGGTTTCCAGCTGGAAGCTGCTGATCTCGGCAACCGTTACGGTATCATCTGTCGTGTCGAGTGCCGCGGATGTGTACGGGGTTCCGATGTTTCCGACCACTTTTACTTCCGGCTGATATGCTTTCATGATCTCGCCGAGCAGCGATGTTGTGGTGGTCTTTCCGTTAGTACCGGTAATCGCAAGCACTTTTCCGCGGCTTACCTGATACGCCAGCTCCACTTCACCGATGACCGGGATCTCTTTTTCTTTCATTTTAAGGACAACCGGCAGATCCGTCGGAACGCCCGGGCTTAAAACGACAAGATCAAGGCTGTCGAGCATCTCCTCCGGGAGCTCGCCTAAGACAACTTCCACGCTGTCACGGCTCTCTAATTTTTTTAAGATTTCTTCTTTTTCGAGTTTGTCATTTCCATCGTAAAGAACGACAGAAGCACCTTTCTTGTGCAGCAGATCCTCCGCTGCAATTCCACTCTTTCCGGTTCCGAAAACCAGTACTTTTTTTCCTGCGAAAATCATGTTTGATTACCTCCATATTTTAAAGCCCCATCAATGCGATCAGGCATAATATCGCTGTGATTGTAGCAAACACCGTCACAATCTGTGTCTCCGACCAGCCATCAGCTCGAAATGGTGATGGATCGGCGTCATCTTGAAGATCCGTTTTCCCTTCGTCAGTTTGAAGAATGACACCTGCAGGATCACAGAGAGAATCTCCATCATATAAATGAATCCCACAAGCGGCAGAAATAAGGGGAGACGTAAGAAACACGCCATTCCCGAGACGAAACCGCCGAGTGCCAGACTTCCTGTATCGCCCATAAAGACGCGGGCAGGAAATACATTGAATACCAGAAACCCCAGCAGACTCCCGATAACCGCAAGCGGAGACGGGGAAACACCGTTTCCGAGGCCGATCGATGCCACGGAAAAGAAAACAGCATTTAAAATCGTCACACTCGCCGCCAGTCCGTCAAGGCCGTCGGTAAAGTTGACACCGTTGACCGTTCCAAGAATCACAAAGGCGAGAAACGGAATCGTAAAAATCCCTGCGTCCAGCTCTTTGCCTGGAAGGAACGGAATGCGCATCCGGAGGGAAATTCCGGAAAAACGCGCCAAATACCACAGAAAGACTGCTGTAATCACTGCCTGCAGTGCCATTTTCTGCTTCGGGTACAGCCCGTCGCTGCGGTGCAGCACGACTTTCAGATAGTCATCGAGAAAGCCGATCAGGCCAAAACCAAGCGTCAGAAACAGCACCGGAACCACTTCCGCTCCCTCTTTCCGGAAAGGAGGGAAACTGCGGTAAACGCCGCCAGAAACATCACGCCGCCCATCGTCGGGGTTCCCGCTTTTTTCTGGTGGCTCGGCACACCCTCTTCCCGCTCCTTCTGCCCCGCTTTGACTTTTCGCAGAAACGGGATCAGAACCGGCCCCAGCGCCAGGCTGATGCCAAAGGAAAGAAGAACCGGCAGGATCATTTCTCTTTTCATAGACGCACCTCTTCCTTTTTGTACGGATTGTGTACGGAACAGGCATGTCAAAATATTTTCTCCAGCCTATTCAGTATATAGCTTTTTGTTCTGTTTCGCAACCTTCTTTTATAATCCAAGTTACGGTTCGCTCAGCAGTGAAACACTTGCTGTTTCGCTGCGTAAGAAAGTGATTCAGGTGTGAGCAGCCCTCCTTTGCGAAGCAAAACTTTAAATGAGGGCTGCGAAGGACACAATTCTCAGGTTTCCTGAGAATTGTGTCCAATACCGAGATACGGAAGTACATTGGAAAAGATATCGCGGATCACCGGCGCGCAGATCGTTCCGCCGTAGTAGACGCCCTGCGGATTGCGGATAATGCAAAGCCCCAGCACCGTCGGATGCTCCGCCGGGGTGAAGCCGAGGAATGAGGAAATATAGCGGTTGGCGCTCCGCGGAAGTGTCTGCGAAGTTGCCGTCTTTCCGCCGATGGAATATCCCTCGAGGTACGCATTCTTTCCAGACCCTTCTGAAACGACGCTTTCCAGAATTTCGCGCACCGTCCTGGAAGTTTCTTCCGAAAGAACCCCTTCTTTTCCGGAAAATTCAGATGCTTTACAACATTTCCTTCTTCATCGAGCACATCCGTTGCGACATGCGGCGTCACCATTTTTCCGCCGTTGACGAGCGCAGAGACCGTCGCCGCCAGGCGGATCGGCGTGATCTGGAAGGACTGGCCGAATGCCATCGTCGCAAGCTCAACCTCTCCGATGTTTTCCTCCTTGTGCATAATCGTCGATGCCTCGCCCGGCAGATCGATCCCCGTCTTTTCCATCAGACCGAAATTCCGGAAGTAATCACAGAACTTTTCCACACCGAGCCGCAGCCCCACTTCAATGAACACCGGGTTGCACGAGTTCTGCGCGCCCTGCACGAAGTTTTCGGCTCCGTGTCCCGTCCGCTTGTGGCAGTGGATCCGGCGGTCCTCCACGATTTTGTAGCCGGGACAGAAAAACGAATCGTTCGGCGACACAACGCCCTCCGAAAGTCCCGCCGACATCGTGATGATCTTAAAGGTAGATCCCGGCTCGTACGTATCGTTGATGCAGGCATTCCGCCACATCTGGTTCAGCAGATCCTGAATTTCTTTTTCCGAAAGTCCCGTTGTATCCTGCTGCAGCGTGAACGGATCGTTGAGGTCGAACTCCGGCACATTGACACAGGCATAGATTTCTCCGTTCTGCGGATTCATAAGAAGAATCGAGACGCTGTCCGCCTGTTTTTCTGCCATCGCCTTTTCCGCTGCCTGCTGGCAGTACGCCTGGATATTGACATCCAGGCTGACCTTTAAGTCCCTTCCCGCCACCGGCTCCTGGCGGCTCTCCCCGATGCCGTTCTGCTCAATCCCGCGCGCATCCGTTGTCGTCAGGATTTTTCCGTTGATTCCTTTTAAAATTTCCTCATATTCCACTTCCAGTCCGATGATGCCCTGATTATCGCCTCCGGTGAAGCCGATAACGCGCGACGCCAGCTTCCCTTTGGGGTAATACCGCTTGAAATCCTCATCCACTTTTACCCCCGCGTATCCGTACGACCGGATGGTATCACCCGTCTCCTTGTCCACATTCGTCTTGACACGCTCGATTGAAGACCGCTTCTCCACGCGTTTCCGCGCCGTCTCCTCCGAAATTCCAAGCTCTTTTACCAGCATCGCAATCACCGCCTCCGGCTCCTCAATCTGGCTGTGGATCACGGAAATCGTACAGACCGTGCGGTTTGCCGCGAGAACTTCCCCGTTTGCATCAAGAATCCGGCCGCGCGCCGCCTTGATCCCGCGCTCCCGCTCGTGCAGATCATCCGCCTTCTCGGAATAATAGACGGACCGGAACACACACAGATACACCAGCCGCCCGGCAAGTCCGACCATCATTCCCATGCAGAGTACCCACAGAAGAACCGTCTTTTCCGGTGATACGTTTTGTTTTTACGCATAGAATACCCCATAGCCGAATCCATTATGATAACACTATATGGAAACTGCTATGGGGTTATGTCTTTTGTTTTTTATGTTTTTTTACTCTTCATTGATGAGATCCAGCTCGGCGTTTGTCAGACCGCCGTTCTCGATATTGCTGTTTTCAGCACTGTTTTCCGTATCGTCTTCCTGTACCGGTGCCGCTACGTTTGGATCATCCGTTCCGGTCTCGGAGCCTTCGCCCGTCACACCGTCCGTATCATCCGGGAATACGTTCAAATACGGCAGCAGTTCTGTGTAGATCTCTTTTACGATCTCCTGTGCCAGCACACTGTTCGCCTGATTTTCTACATCCGGCTCGTCCACAATCGCGTAAACAACAGCTTTCGGGTTTTCTACCGGTGCAAATCCGATAAAGGAAACGAGATATTTTCCATTGCCTCGCGGATACTTCTGTGCAGTACCTGTTTTTCCTCCCATCGTGTAACCGGCAACCTTTGCACTCTGGCCGCTTCCATCGGTCACGACTCCCTGGAGGAAACTTCTCATTTTATCGCTGATTTCCGCGGAAACCGTCTGACGCACCAGATTCGGCTCATTGCTCTCAACAACAGCTCCTGTGCTGTCCGTGATCGTCTTCATCACATGCGGCTGGTAATAATTGCCTCCGTTGATCAGAGAGGAAAACGCAGCTGCCTGCTGTACCATCGTCACGGTATAGCCCTGTCCGAATGTACTCGTTGCAAGCTCGGTCGGTCCCATGGTATCCTCCGTGTGAACCAGGCCGTACGCCTCACCCGGCAGGTCAATTCCTGTCAGACTGCCGAAACCGAAAATATCCTGATAGCGGAGAAATTCCGCTGCTCCCATCTTCTGTCCGATCTGCATCATACCAGCGTTGCAGGAGTTTTTCAGTACATCGGCCGGTGTCTGTACGCCATGTGTTCCCGGATAAGCTCCGCAGCGGATCATCTGCTGCAATCGTCTCAAACCCCTCACAGTCAAACAGGGTATCATCATCGATTACATCGAGGGAATATGCCGCCGCCACGTTCATCGGTTTTGCCGTGGAACCTGGCTCATATGCATCGGAAATACAGTAGTTTTTCCAGATGGCACTCAAAGCCTCCATTGTCTCGTTATCGTTCATCGCATCAATTTCTTCCTGCGAATAGAACGGTGTCAGATCTCTTGGATTGTTCAGGTCATACCAGTCGGAAGAATCCATACCAAGAATCTCTCCATTGTTCGGATCCATCACGACAATGCCGATATTCTTTGCCGCTTTTGTCTGACGGTTCGTCTCAGTGTCCGATTCGTCCGCGCCGTTCTGGACATGAATCCGCTCATTATAATTCTCGATCGCCGTGCGGATGATCTTCTGAATATTTACATCAATCGTCGTAACCACGTTTTTGCCCGGCTGCGCCTCGATGATCGTCTGTTCCATATCCGCATCTTCGTTGTAATAGCCGAACTGGCGGCCATTCACGCCATTTAAGATACTGGAATAATACCCTTCGATTCCCCAGTCTGCCGTGTCTCCTGAATACGTAAAGCCGATCAGATCGCAGGCAAGTGAATTTAACGGATACGTTCTGTGGTAGGATTCCTCGAACCAGACGCCGCGGATGTTGGCACGGTATGCTTTTTCCGCCTGCTCGTTCTCATCGAGCTCCTTGTTCTTTTTGTCCGCGTACTCGTCCACATAGGCCTCAAACGCTTTTTTCGCGTCCATCGAGACCTCTCTGGCGAGAACCTGGTACTGGCTTTCTTTTGTCGTTTCGCCGGTCAGACGATCCCGGATATCCGTCTCGTCGAGTCCGAAGTATTCAACCAGTGCTGCTACGGTCGGATCGACGTACGGATGGGTATCGTTCTTTTCTTCATCTTTTACCGTCGTATTGGCAAGTTTACAGTCGAGAATAACGTTGTAAACCTTCTCACTCGTTGCCAGAATCGTTCCGTTCCGGTCGGTGATACTTCCCCGCTGGAATGGAATTGTCCTGCTGTCGTAGGACTGCTGCGTCTGGCTTAAAACCTGTCTTTCGTATTTTTCTCCCTTTGTGGCATTCACATACGTAATGTCAATCGCTAAAGCAACAAAAACCAGCATCACTCCCAAAAAGAGTGCTACCAGTTTTCTGCTCATACGCCCACTTGTCTTCCGTCTCCGGAATGCCCCGCTTCGTTTTTTATTTTTTTTCTGTTTACTCACGTTTTCACCTATTTCGCATCCGGAACATCCTGATACTGTCTCACATAGCTGTTTTCTGAATCATCGAAATAAATTACCTGGACTCATCTGCATATTTCATGCCGAGCCGGTTCTGTGCTGCTTCTTTGACTGCCTCAAGATCTTCGGAGGCAACCGTTGTATTGTAATAGGCGTCATTGTCCGCCTTCAGATCGCTCAATTCTTTTTCTTTGCTGGTAATGTCTTCCGCCTGCGTGGTAACCACGGTCTGCAACTTGACATACGCAACACACGCCGCGATACACAGTGTGCAGACAATGGCAAGAAAAACAGCGTAGCCCGCGCTGATCTGTGTCGCCCGTGCCGGTTTCTTCTTGTCTGGCTGCTCACACCCGATTTCAGAGGCCGTGCTTCTTTTGGTGCTTCCTGCGGCTGTGCTGCAAGACGCCGTACCGCACTTCCGTCCTCAAACGTATCTGGCGTATAACGTTTCGTTCTATCTGTCGAATTTACCCTTCCATCTGCCCGTCTGGCCATAACTTCTCTGTCTCCTTCGTGCCGAGCCGTCACACTTTTCGTTCAAAGACGCGCAGTTTTGCGCTCTTGGAACGGGGATTTGTTTCCATTTCCTCTTCTCCCGGCAAGATCGGTTTCCGAGTTACTACGGTTCCCTTGGACTTCTTTCCGCATACACAGACCGGAAATTCCGGCGGACACGTACATGGATGCTCGTTTTTTCTGAAAATGTTTTTTACGATACGGTCTTCCAGAGAATGAAAGGTGATGACACAAAGTCTTCCACCGTCATTTAAGAGATCAATCATGCCGTCCAGTGACTCCGACAGAACGGTAAGTTCCTGGTTCACTTCGATACGGATTGCCTGAAAGGTTCTCTTGGCCGGATGGCCGCCCGTCGCCCTTATTTTTGCCGGAATCGAGCGCTTGATGATTTCGATTAACTCCCCAGTTGTTCGAATCGGCGCCTGCTGCCGGTTTACGCATATATTGTGTGCAATTTTTCTTGCAAAACGCTCTTCTCCATATTCATGGAGAATACGCGAAAGATTCTCTTCACTGTAATCGTTCACGACTTCGTACGCGGAAAGAGCATTTCTCTGATCCATCCGCATATCCAGCGGAACATCCTCACGGTATGTGAATCCACGCTCTGCATTATCCAACTGATAGGATGAAACTCCAAGATCCAGCAGGATTCCGTCTACCCCGGTGACTCCGATTTCGGCAAGACGCGGAACCATATCGCAATAATTGCTGCGGATAATCGTGACCTGGTTCTGAAATGGTTCCAGGCGTTTACCCGCAGCAGCTATCGCAGCTTCGTCCTGATCTATGCCTATTAATCTCCCCGTGGCAGATAAGCGCTCACATATATGACTGGAATGTCCAGCGCCTCCCAACGTCCCGTCCACGTAGATTCCATCCGGTTTTATCTTAAGGTTTTCAATGGTTTCATTCAGTAATACTGATGTATGCGAAAATTCCATGGTCATCTCCTGTATCCCAACGAAACAGATCAGATCACAATGCCCATCTCTTCCATTGATTCGGCGATGGCATCCATATCATCATAATTGCTGTTTTCGTTCCATTTTTCCTTGCTCCAGATTTCAATCCGGTTGATATTTCCGGTAAGGACTACATCTTTTTCCAGACCAGCAAATTCCCGCAGCGTTGCCGGTACGAGAATCCTCCCCTGCTTGTCCAGTTCACATGACGTAGCACCTGCTACAAAGAAACGGGAAAAAGTTCTGGCGTTTTTGTTTGTAAGTGGTAAGGCTCTCAGCTTCTCTTCAAAGGCAGCCATTCGTCGTTTGGGTAAATGGAAAGGCATCCGTCCAATCCCTTCGTCAGTACGAACTCTTCTCCCAGCTGTTCTCTGAACTTGGACGGTATGATCAATCTTCCCTTCGCGTCAATCGTATGACTGTACTCTCCCATGAACATAATGAAAACCCTCTTATCACCTGAAATGGCGGTCTCCCCACGCACCACTTCATGTATCACACCGCAGCCGGACTGCCACATCCGCTCCACAACGCACCACTTTTCACCACTTTCTACCACTTATGTTTTTATTCTATATCAACTCAGGGAAAATAGCAAGGTTCTTTTTCTATTTCATTTTTAAGATTTTCCCCAAAATGCAACATTTTTATGCGCATTTTCCGCCTTTTTTATACCAATTTTGTAACAAAAAAAGAGAAAACCTTTTTTGCCGGTTTTCCCTTTTTTCTGTATTTTTATTCTGTTTTTTTCACTGGTTTTATCCTTAAGAATGGGCTGTCTCCCCACCGGATGATAATTTTTTTCGTTTCCATACCACCAGGATGGTACATCCCACCACAAGGCACCCCGAAAGGAGCTGGGAAACCGGAAGTCCCACCACCGGAAGCAGAAGCTGGTCGGTGCGGAGTCCCTCGATCCAGATTCTTCCAAGGCCGTATCCTATCAGATACATCAGGAACACTTCGCCGTTAAATTTTTTTCTTTTCCGAAACCAGAAAAGAAAAAAGCAGGACACCCACATTCCATAAACTTTCATATAAAAAGGTGGGATGCACCTGAATATACTCGACGCCGTTTACCGTCACCACATGATCCCACATTTTCTGTGTGATTTCATTGGCACGGACCGCGGAAACCGGAAGCTGCATTGCAAACAGGTTGTTAGTGTAGTCACCGAATGCCTCACGGTTAAAGAAGTTTCCCCACCGTCCCATAATCTGACCGAACACGATGCTCATGCTCGCGGTATCCATCAGAAGGCTGAAGTTCTGTTTCTTCTTTCTGCTGTAAATCACCACCGCAATGCAGGCACCGATGATGCCGCCGTAGATGGCAAGTCCGCCTTGGCGGATGTTGAAAATACTCAAAAGATCATCCTTATAATAGTCCCAGGCAAATATAACGTAGTAAATCCGCGCCCCGAGAATACCGACTGCGATGCCGATCATCGCAAGATCGAGGTACTGCTCCCGGGTTCTGCCTGTCCGCTTTGCCTCTCTTTGGCAATCCAGATCGCAATCATCATACCGGTTACGATCACGATGCCGTAATAGGCAATGGAAAATCCGAAAATACTGATGCTTTTTCCCACATGGTCGAGATAGATCCCGAGATTGGGAAATTAATTTCCATATCCATAACTTATATTCTCTCTTATTATTACTTATCAACGTTGAAACGGTAACAGGAATGAC
>ENA-OQMZ01000298-OQMZ01000298.1-human-gut-metagenome-genome-assembly--contig:-NODE-298-length-21926-cov-1.727373_pt1 | contig 21926 bp, 24 predicted proteins | sample MGYA00242621_ERZ504862 | MGnify/ENA primary metagenome ERZ504862 (study PRJEB26092, sample SAMD00036393) | human gut metagenome | host: Homo sapiens | study: EMG produced TPA metagenomics assembly of...
TGAACGTCTTTTTCGCCTTCGCCTTACCCGTCGAAGCGCTGAAATTACCGAGCGTCGCTATGGTGGAGTTGTCAATCCATATAATCTGGGGCGGAGTCTCGTAGGTGTCCGTGGCCTTTATTTGCGATGCCGTGAGGATATCCGACAGGCGGTTCTCGTCCAGCTCCGCCCACGAGTTACGGTCAGTTCTTTTTTCGTTTTCCATAGCGCTTCTGGTTAAAGAACGGTTGGGTTGCGGACACTTCCGTCGCCATACGCATGGCATCGTCCACCGTAGGTTCGTAGTTTTGCAAGAGCCACGCGTCCAGCTCTTCCTTCGCAAAGTAGAGCATCTTGCCGCGAGGCTTGTAGTGCGGGATTTCCTTGTTCGATGTGAGTTTGTACAACATACTTTCGGACACGCCGATATACATGCACGCCTCTTGAAAAGTGAAGACCTTCTTGGTCGTGTAAATGGTATTTTCCAGCAAAGCCACACGCTCCAACAGACCTTCCACCGGTTCCAACTTCTTGAGAACCGCTTCTATGGCGGTCAGCCGTTCGCTCAACCGCTCCATGAATGTTGTTCTGTTTTGCATAAAATACATGTTAAAATTAGACAATGGAGAGTTACCTCCGTTATGCAGCGCGCTAACGGAGGTCAAAGTTATGTGATGTGAACCGGACAGCCGGAAATACCGGCGTGATACTATGCACGTATCACGGCAATTGTCACTGTTTTATCTTTCACATACTTGGCTTTTTGGCACTTCGTGTTATATTTTCAGTCGGCTGACGGCTTTTCGTATGCCGAGGTTTGCCGATGTAATGTTGTTCCTCGCCGCAGACAGGGCGGACGAGAGGCTTGAAGCGGTAACGTATCTTGTGCCGTCTTTGGACAACAGGAACCGCCCCTTGTCGAGAACCGACTGCCAGTGAGGCAGGATGAAGGTGTTTTCGAGCAACGCGTCGAACAGGACCGCCACATGGCGGATATTGTTCACACGTATGCAGAAGCCCTTCTTGCAGGCAAAAAGCGCTTCCATGTCCTCGATGCGGAGTGTGGAAACGCAAAACAGATGATAAGCGTTGGCGCAAGCCACAATACCTGTCATCTGTTCACGGGAAAAATTACAACCGAAGGAGAGAGGTGGATCGTTTCTGGAATCTTCTATACGTGAAGAGCCCGAACCATACTCCGGCAATGTCGTACTTTCGTTTCAAGGCCATGCACTCCTCGAAAGAAAATGTTTCTGCGGTAAAGAGGCTTTTGACGAGACTTGTGCAATCGATCAACAGCCCTCTGATGATATGGATGTTCATTTCATGGCAATTCCTGCAAACCGCACTGTTGCAGTCGATGTACCGGTGACTGTTTATAAATCATCCACATAGCGGCCATACCGTTTGCCGCCTGCCATGACGTCTTGAAGATAAAGCTCCCTCGCTTCGGAGAGCAATTCGTAAAATTCTTCCGCTACATCCTGTTCCGTAGCGAAGTGGTGCAGATGTGGGTCTCCCCTTTACAAAAAAGAGAGGATCCTGTTTGTTTGTCCTTTCATGTCGAATTGTTTTTATGGGTTTATACTTATTATAATAGTGGCATTACTTCGACTATTTGAAAAGTCGGAGAAAAGCCGGAAATATTTACCTGTAAATTGAATTTGACATGTATAACTACATCAGTCGAATAGCCCGTTGACCAAATTGACTGCTTTCGTCTTTTTTCTTGGTTGATGTGATTTTGGTCGTACACCTGTGTCATTCTCACGGAGGTATGACCAAGCAGCTTCGATACGGTATAGAGATCCGCACCGAGCGTCAGCATCATGGTCGCGAATGTGTGCCGGGCCGTGTGAAAAGTAAAACGCTTGGTGATTCCGGCCGCTTCGGCCCACGGCTTGAGATACTGGTTGATGTTTGAAGGCAAGCTGAACACATGGTCATCCGCCGCCTTGTCCTCACGCTCCGGCATCCACTTCAACGCCTCGTTGGAGAGTGGCAGGTAAATCGGTTCTTTGGTCTTCTGCATAGCCACCGCCAGACGGTATTGGCCGTTATCGACAAAGACATTCTTCCATTTCAGGCCGACAATATCGCTGATACGCAGTCCGCAGAAGCAGGAAAACAGATAGGCGTTTTTAACCCTCCCATCCTGTACCGGAGTGGCAATCAACGCCCGTACCTCTTCGATGGTCATATAGGACCGCACGCTCTCCGGCATTTTGGGCTTCTCCGATTTTTCCATTTCATTAAACGGATTTCTCAACAACCGTTTAGCCCGGACGGCAGCGTTCAGGGCACCGTTGAATATCTGATAATAGGTATTGCGTGTAGATGCTGCTATCGGCTTTCCTTTAGGGCGGAAGGTCGTCAGCATGTAGTCGATATAGCCTTGGCAAAAAGCGAGGTCAACCCGATCCAACAAAAACCTTTCCCCTGCATATTCTTTCAGGATATGGGTAACGGCCTTGATTTGACCGATGCCTTTCTTGTCGCGTTTCTCTTGGTACTCCAAATAGGTTTGCATCCAGTCCAGCAGATAAACCTTATCTGTATGGTTCACGATACCGGCTTCGCCGCTGGTCAGTTCGATAATGCGTTTCGACTTGATGGCATTCGCAGCGGCCATTGTTATTTCATTCTGCCGACGGGTATTGTTGTCCGTTCCCGGGATAAGATACAGCTTCAGGTACTCATATGTCCGCTTGCCATTGCGGTATATATCCAGATACAGACTTTTGCTGCCATCGGACAAATCCTTCATCCGAAGACGGATGGGCTCTTTTACTTTTTTAGGCTTCTTTATTCGTGGCATAATCGTATTCTTTCATTCGTTCTTTTTCGTATGCAAATGTACGAATTAAAACCGAAATCAAGAAACAAACAAGGAACAAAAATGTACCCAAAAAGAACTAATTAACAGAAAATAGCGAAAACAACTGAAAGAAACGATTTCTTTATAAATGTCTGATATAAAGCCTATTTACTTGTACTTATTTGGATTTTATTTTCATCTTTAATATGTCTGTTTGTTTATTAGCAATAGTTATACATTAAAACCAATATAGAATGGAACATACAGTTATACATGACGAGAAAGTAGACCGTTTCGAAGTATTTGAATCGGGACAAATCGCCTATTTGCAATATGATGAAAAGAACGGAGTTTTGGATATCCTTCATACCATAGTTCCCCCACAGTTGGAAGGGCAGGGAATAGCTCAGGCTTTGACCGAGGCCGCTGTGAGATATGCTTCGGTTGTAGGGCTTAAAATACGTCCTACTTGTTCTTTTGCAAAAATGTTTTTTACCCGGCATACCCAATATAAAGACATGTTGGTGGAGTGAGAAATAAAATCAGACACGGATTGTATAAAATGCCGTGTCTGATTCGTTTTTAACTCTCTTATCTTTATATATATTTAATCACATTGTTTGTGGGTCATAATATCCAATACTAGTTTATCGGTTTCATTCATGCCTTGTGAACCAATTCTGGTCAGGTTGCGGATGCTGCGGTCCACATCATTGTCAATGATACCTTCTACAGAAGATACACATTTATGTTCCATCGCTAATATAGCTGAAAATACAGCAGTAGAAACACCGCTGCTTAATTTCAGAGCACAACTGGGCTTGGCTCCGTCACAAATCATACCTGTCAGGTTAGCGATCATATTTTGTACGGCAAAAAGTGATTTGCTCGTAAGTGCCTCCCATCAAATAAGTGATACCACAGCTGGAACCTGTTGCAGCCACTACACAGCCGCATAGTGCAGACAGACGTCCCAAGCTTTGTTTGATGTAAATCGCTGTCAGGTGGCTAAGTGTCAGTGCGCGGATCAATTCTTTCTTCTGATTTATGGTTGTCTTCGGCATAGACTACTACCGGTAAGTAGCTGTAATTCCTTGGTTCCCACTTCCTGAATTGCTCATGACAGGAATCATAGCTCCCGCCATACGTGCATCGCAAGCTGCCGAGGTATAAGAAAGGATGTGGGTAAATGTATTACTTCCCAATATTTGTTCTTCGCTTTTGCTGCTTTTCAGAATCTTGCCTAATTCGTGACCGTAGTTTCCTTTGAAAGAACGTTCTGCCGCTGCTTTGTTCAAACGTTTGGTCTCAAGAATAAAACGAATTTCATCCAATGGTGTGGTGGTGGCAAAATCGTACACTTTCCGCAAGTTCAACTCCGGCTCTTTTGCATCCTCATTGCAGGTGGAGGTAGTTTGTTTGTTTAGTAAAACTTGGTTGTTTAGGGCCACATATATAAAATTGGTATGCCCGCAAGCAATAATGGCCGTCGCTGTATCACCATCAGCTTCACAGATAATTTCGATATATAACTTTTCTTCTATATTCTCTTTCAGCCCGATAGAGATAGCTTGTGAGTCAATTAGTTTTTTACCCTCTGCTACGGCGTCAGGAGTGCTGTCTTTTAAGACTTCCAATTGATATTCGGATTTTCCGATTAATGCCCCTAAGGCGATAGCGATAGGTAGCCCAATCATTCCTGTTCCCGGGAGTGCTACTCCCATGGCGTTCTTAAGAATATTGGCGCTGAGTAAAGCTTTAATCCTTTCAGGTCTTTTACCTAGTGTTTCTGTTGCTTTTGCTACACAAAGGGCTACGGCTATGGGTTCTGTGCACCCGATAGCCGGAACGACCTCGCGATTTATAAGGGCAATGATTTGCTCTCTTTCTGGTTTGGCGATCATAGTAGATAATTATTAAGGGGTCTTGCAAAAATCTTTTTTGAAAGTGTGTCAAAACTCGGATAAAACTATCGTTTCGTTTGTCTTTTCCTTTTTGTTGATTTTCAGAATATGCTTTAATGAAGAAATATTCTGAATGAATAAAATGATAGGTTTATTTAGTTTTGACACTCCTTCGACTTTTGACACACTTTGGTTATTTTTTATAGTTTTGTAATCCGGTCTGGAGGAAATCAACATATTTGTCTATATCCTCATCATATGAATATGATTTATTCAACGGTTTTCCCTCATTGTCAATCAATACATAGAAAGGTTGTGCATTGGCACCGAATTTAGAGCGTTGCAGGTAACTCCATTTATCACCGATCGTGCGTAGTGTACGTTCCTTACCGTTCTCCATCACTTTGATGTGTTCGGGCAATGGGGTTTTGTTATCAACGAACAATGTAATCAGTACATAGTCCTCAGTCATCAACTTGTTTACTTTCGGATCAGTCCATACAGCAGCTTCCATTTTACGGCAATTTACACATCCGTAACCTGTAAAGTCAAGCATTACCGGTTTTCCGGTACGTTTTGCATATTCCATACCGGCATCGTAGTCATCAAACTGCGCATGTACTTCATTGGTGTATAAGTTGAAGTCTTGTGTATTCATGGGAGGAGCAAATGCGCTGACAGCTTTCAAAGGAGCACCCCATAAGCCGGTACCATATATACAGCAAATGCAAGTGAGATAAGAGCCATAAAAAAACGGGCAACACCTACTTTATCATCATCATCATCGTGAGGGAATTTGATCTTACCCAGCAAATAGAAGCCTAGCAAAGCGAAAATCACAATCCACAAAGCAAAGGAATGTTTCACGGTCTAGAATTCCCCATCCATAAGCCAAGTCAGCAACCGACAGGAATTTCAAAGCAAATGCGAGCTCAAGGAAACCTAATACTACTTTAATTACATTCATCCAACCACCGGATTTAGGCATGGATTTCAGCCAAGACGGGAACATGGCAAACAGTGTGAATGGCAACGCTAATGCAAGAGCAAAACCTAACATGCCGATAGCAGGGGCAACTACACTACCTGTAGTGGAAACTTCTACCAACAAAAAGCCGATGATAGGACCTGTGCATGAGAATGAAACCAAAGATAGGGTGAATGCCATCAGGAAGATACTTAACAAACCACTGGTCTGTTCCGCTTTACTGTCTACTGCATTGCTCCATTTTGAAGGAAGAGTAAGTTCGAATGCTCCAAAGAAAGAGGCTGCAAACACAATTAGCATCAAGCAGAAGAATATGTTAAAAATAGCATTTGTGGAAAGTGCATTCAAGGCACTGGCACCGAATATCAAGGTTATGGCAAGACCTAATAATACATAGATCACTACGATAGAAGCACCATATGTCCATGCATCACGGATTCCTTTCTTTTTGTCTTTGCTACGTTTTAAAAAGAAAACTTACCGTCATTGGATGATAGGCCATACACAGGGCGTAAATAAGGCAAGTAATCCACCGATAAACCCGGCAAAGAAGATGTAAATCCATGAACGGTCTTGTTGTGATGTCGTTTCGCCAAATGCGTTCAGCTCTTGGATAACCGGAGTCCAATAATCTTGGACAGCAGTGTCATTGCCGATCAGGGCGGCAGTTGTAGCACTATCTGTTGCGGTAGTTGCAGTAGCTGTTTCCGCTACAGGAACTTCCGTTATGGCTGTTTCTGTTTTTGCGGGTTCAGTAGTCTTGCTTGTAGTGGCAGCGGCAACTCCTTTTCCGGAGAAAGAGAAAGAAACTTCAGTAGGAGGCAGACAGTTTTCATCGTTGCAGGCACCGAATTCCATATAACCTTCTATCATATAGGTAGCACCCGTTATTTTTAGTTTCTGAATGAAAATGGCAGTGTTCTCAAAGTAACGTAATTTCATTTCAAACACCTTGTCGAAGTTTTCAATTTCTTTACCTTGTGGAGTGAGCTTTCCTACTAATTCTACTCCTTCTATCTTGTCTACGTTGAAAGTAGCGGAGATAGGACCTCCCGAAGGAAGATCAGTGGAATAAACGTGCCATCGGCATCAATCTTACCAGTGAATACTATTTGTGCTTCCGTATCGGAAATCGTCTTTAACTCGGTTTTGAATTGTACCGGATCTTGAATCTGGCAACTGCCGGAAGCAATGCCATAACGATTAAGAGGCAACTTAAAAAAAACTTCTTTTTCATTACGTATTATTTAAATTTGGATTAATGTTCATACCGCAAAGTAAGGGATAATATCTTAGATATGCCTCTTTATACCTATATTAATATCGGCAATTGCTGTTTTCAGAATAAAAAAGAGCAAAAAGATAACCTATTTGCTCTTTTTGAAGTTCCATAACTTTGTTCCTATATTGGGAGGGAGTCATTCCCACTGAGGATTGGAAAAGGTTATAAAAGGTGGAAATGGAGTTAAATCCCAGCTATGTAGAAATGGCTTTCAGCGGAGTTTCGTTATTGGGGTCGGATAATAGACGGATAGCTTCTTCAATACGGAAACGGTTACATAATGAGTGAGGATAGTTTGGATTGTTCATTGATGATACGTGATAGATAAGTACGGTTAGTTCCTAATATTTCTGCTACTTTGTCTTTTGTTATAAAATTGTCTTTTGTAAATTTTTTCTTCTCTCATAATACGCTCTAATGTACGGAAAAGTTCTAAACTTTTCTCGTCGGTGAGTGAGGAGGAAGCATATTTTTCGGAAGTAGAAACCATGGAGGGGGCATTGGTTTCCAATTCTTTTATACGGCGATTCAGTTCCGTTTCTCTTTTGATTGCTTCTTGATTTTGCTTGACTATACTTAAATAAAGTTTGTTTTTACGGTGGTAGAGGTAATAAAGCAATCCTAGAACAAATCGCAATGATAATAAGAATAAATGTCTGTTGTTGTATACGCTGTTCTTTCTGCATTACATCCAGTTTGCTTTGTTTTATCAAATTTTCCTGCCGCTCAGAGTCGTATTTGAATCGCATTTCACTTAAATCTCTTTCTTTGTCCTTGTTGAAAAAGACTGTCGTTTTCCAAACGGAATATTTTATAATATTTCAGTGCGTCATGATATTGGTGCAATTGCTCATAGCAGGTGGACAGATTTTCGTATAGTTCATTGCGATGGATGGCGTTGACGCGTGCATAAGAAATAGCTATTCCTTGTTTTAACAATAAAATAGCTTCTGGTTGTTTGTTTTGCTGCATTAGTATACGTGCATATCCCAAATGGGCATAGACAATAGAGGAAGTTTGTGCCGCCTGTTTGTCCTTCATGGCTTTTTTTGTAATATTCCAAGGCCTGCATATTCACCCATATCATATAATATATTGCCAAAGAGATTGTAGGTATGGGCTTGGTCGTAGAAATCATTTTCCAGCATCAATGTTTCGGCTTCATGTATATATTTCATTGCTTCCTCATTCTGTTTCATTAAAAAATACATATAGGCAGAATTTACTGCACCGGAATAAATGATGTATGGATTACGCATACTGTGTCCTAATTCATAACATTCTAATGCGTATTTGATACCGGCTGTATCTTTTTTGAGGTAATAGATGTTTGCTAAATTGCCTAAAAGCAAAGCGTATTGTTGTTGGAAATTATTTTGTTGTGCCAATTGGATACCTTTATAAAGCCATCGTATGGCACGGTAATAATCGGTTTCAATATTTGCAGAGTAGAGTCCGAGACTACCATAGACGGAACAAAGGTGGAGTCATTATTCAGTTTGGTTGCTAGTTCAAGAGAAAGGTTCAAGTTTTTTTTGGCTATTTTTTCCCGTCCGCTCATCATTTGTGCTTGTGCTTGGTAGATATATGAATAGAGTTGGAGTAGAGGATTTTTATGTCTTTGTCCGCTACGTTTTTCATTAATCTCGGCGTAAGTGATGGTTTTGGAATAATCTCCTTTATTTAAATAGTATTGGCATAGAAACTTTAATGCATCCCCGTTATCAGGTTCTTTCCTAATGATCTCCAACTGTTTCTCAAGGATGACGGGGCGCTTTTGTGCATGTACACAAAAGGATATTCCCAAAAGTAACAGTAAGAAAAGACATTTTAGTTTCATATGCTTTTTTTCGGTTGAGAGTGCAAATATAATAAAACCTTTAATTTTTCTTGTTCAAAAGTCTTGCATATTTAAAATAAAGTCGTACCTTTGCAACGCTTTCAACAAAAAGCACTTCTGAAAGGAAGTTTTGGAGAGGTGGCAGAGTGGTCGATTGCGGCGGTCTTGAAAACCGTTGTACCGCGAGGTACCCGGGGTTCGAATCCCTGTCTCTCCGCAATAAACGCTGAAAATCAGCAAGTTGCAAAACAAACACCCAGTTTTACACCCAAGAATGTAAAATTGGGTGTTTTTGCATTATTTAAGAATTATACTTCTATTGTTTCTATATGGACAAAAAATAAGGGAGCATAAGGAAGTGATTGGTATATCTCCTCATGCTCCTAGGCAATAACTCTATCGGTTGTTTTTTAAAGAGTAGATTCTGAAAAATCTAATTCATATACAACTTCTCCAAGACTGTTTTTGCTGAAAATTCCAGTACAGATAAGTTCAGGGAAATCTTTAGTCCAAAAAGGTACAACGATTTCAGATTGAGTCGAAAACGTTATTTTTGTTTTTAACTCATCAGCTTGCTTTTCACAAATTGATTTTAATTTTTCAAAGCTATCAGTTGTTTTTCCACAGTGAATAGCTAATTCTTGTTGATTTAATGCTGACATACAAGTATTTATTTTAGGTTGTTATAAATCTTCTCCATTAGCTCTGTTGTATTCATTATCATAGAACATAGTAATATAGTATTTCCCATAGAACTCAGAAATCATAAACCATACAGGTTTCTTTGACATCAAATCCATAGCATATGATAACCCCATTTTTGTTATGTCTGTTTTAACGTCATCTGTGGGATTTTCTAATTCTTTTTCAGAATATTTCTGGAGAATAATCTCTTTTATATCATTAGCGATAGCTAAAGAATCTGTAATTACAGGGTTTTGATAAAAGAGGGCTTCATATCTTTTACTCTTTACACCCATTTCATAGGATATATCTTCATCTTCTGGAATTGTGTAATCATCAAGGCTTGTATATTTAGAATTGTTCTTAAACTGTTGACATAATTTATTGAATCTAATTTTGATGTCAGTTTCGTCCATTTGATGTGCATCACATAGCATAATACGACACACTTTATTGTTATTTGTTGCTACATGCACATTTACCTGTGTGCCATTAAATTCTCCTTCTAAAATGTCTTTATCGGTTGTAGAGCTTACGAATCCTTTTTCTTTAAGTTTTTTAATCATTTCAGGCTTGAATCCATCTATAGGAATTCCCATAAATTTAGTGACATCTTTCTGGGCAAATGTAGAAATTGTAATTGTCAATAGGACGATAAAAAAAACTATCTTTTCATAGCATTTCCATTATGCTTCAGTTACCACAAGGCTTTGTTAAAACCACGAAGCGTGGAACTGTATGCCACACTCTTACTTGAAGGTCGTAGGAAACCCTGAATACAGATGTAACAATAGCAGCCCACGCTATAGCGTGAGAACCACTATGCTATCCTTGTATTCAGATTGAAAATTTCCTACGTTTTCAAGTACAAGATAAGCATAACGCTTCTTCTAAATTCTAATATGTCTGGACAGAGTTTCCTCCATCCGCTTGCAAAGATACGCAATTTTATTGAAATCCAATCAAATACTATCAGATTACATCCTGAATCCTCTGGATTTTTGTTCTCTCTGCACCGAGTTACGTAGATTCTGCTGTAACTTTTCCCATTGTTCCTTGAACCATTCGCTGATTGGCTGTTGATTTATAGTCAGCATCAATTTGCTCTTATCAATCAAACTTTGCTCAATTTTGAATGTGGCATTTTTTGTTTCAAATCTCTGCCTATATTCTTCGGAATAGATTTTTCCGCTACATTTGAGAGTTTCCCTTTTGTACAAAAGAGAATCAACCATCCCTTTGGTAAAGCCAATGACATAACATAATTTTTCCATTCTCAGCATTTCTTTGAGTAATGGAAACCAGCAGAATGCCTTTTCAAGCAGGGTGTTTAGTCGATATATTTCTTTGTCTTTAGCTTCAAGTTCTTTATTATGTATTCCTTGAAGATTGCGTATATGTCTGCCGTGCTGTTCCTGCATTTGTTGCATCTGAATTTTTAATTCATCAGTAGTTTTGTCCCGTTTGGTAATCTCTTGATGTAGCTGCTCGATGTGATGTTCCAGTTCTTTCAACTTACCGCTTCCGAAAAGAGAACCTACGCTGCTGGTTATGGCAGTGGCTACATCGGTAGCTGCACTTTTGAGTTTGTCCGTGCGTATCTCAGCTTTTACCTGTTTGAGTTCCTGTTCGGCAAGGCTTACCTGTTGCTCCTTGTGTCGCTTGGTTTCCTCTATACGTTGCAGTTCGGCTTTCTGCTTCTCAATGATGAATCATTTCGTTCCAGATGCTCTTTACCTGTGACAGCTTTTGCCTGCCCACGTTCCATCAGGAGAATATCGGAAGCCAAGGTCTGCATGATTGCCATATCTTCGTCATTGAGTTTTCGGCTCTTTCCAGTTTCGTGGTTCATCCAGTCGAATACGATATGAGCATGATAGTTCGGCTTGAACCATCTGCTTCCTATTTGGAAGCTCTCTTTGTCTTCCGCTTCCGGCTGACCGTTCAGCCAATGCCCTTCGTCTTTGTGCAGGAAAATCTGTAGCGGAGTGATGCCCCAGCGTCTTTGACACTCTTCACCGAATTTGCGTACATCAGCCAGTGTGGTGTCCGGTCTGATAAGCAATACTCCTTCACGGATGGGTGAACATCCCGCCACTTTGATAATCCTTCCATTCTTTCCCTTGCGTTCCCGTTCCTTTTCCTGCATGGCACGTCCGGTCTTTTCCTTGACCATTTGCTTGATGTTGTCATAATGAGTTCGCAGTTCGGCAGTACCGAAGTCGGGGTTTATCCACTGTTCGTTATCGGTGGAAAGTTCGGGAACGACATAGATTCTGGACTCCCCGATATTACGCATATACTCGGCAGTCCTTCGGTTGTGCGCTTCGCTCGATGCGATGTTGCAAGGCTTGATATGTATGCTTGATTTTGTAGCCATAGCTTCTTTTCTTTGTTTGCAATTGATTATTTTGCTCGCTTTCGCAGAGGGGTTCTTAGGGGTAACCCATAAGCGGAGATTGCAAAGAGAGGGTCACTCTTTGCTCGGAGGTTCTCAGGGGTGAAACGCCTTGAGTGGGTCATTAGGCAAAGCCCTAATCCCCTCGGGAGAGCCCACAACTACGAAAGCGAAGCGTGTAGTTATAGTGGGCTATAACCGGAAGCCGTTCTTCTTCTCCGGTGATTGGCTGCGCACCCCCTTGGCGGACTGGGACTGCCCTTTCTTTTCAGCCTGTTTCGTGTAAGTATTCGTTCAAGTCCTTGCATCCGCCATAAATCTGCGAAGCGTCCCGGATGTACCGGTCTCTGCCGTATTCCTTGCGGATTTGCCGGAGTGCTTCCAGTCCTGCATGGTCGTTTGTCGAAAAAGCAGTGGATGCGTTCGTAATTTCCCAACGGATAGAGAGCCTTGTTTACATTCGATACGGAGTTCAATACGATGTAGTCCTGTCCGTCCAATTCCGGATAATTTGGGCAGCTCTCTTGTCTCAATGTCAAAAAGGAGAGGTAGTCCATAAATCCCTCGAATACATAACAGGTGTTCCTCGCTTTTCCCGACTGCCTGATGTGGGAGATTTCCTTTGGGGCGATGCAGCCCTTGAAATAGCGGTTGCGGATTTCATATCCACCCGAACCATTGGGAAAGGCGATGGCAAAGTACCGCTTGCCGTTGTGAGTGAAACGTGCTTCACTACATTCTCTTTTCGCCAGTTCTATGTTAATTCCTCTACCTTGTAAGTAGGCAAGCAGGGCAGGAGATGATAACGGAACTATTTCCAACTGTTGGAAGCTCGGCTCGGAAGAGCTTTGCTTGCCAAAAGAAAAAGATACCGGGTGTACATGCGGTGTCTGTTCCGCAATCTGCTCCAGCGAGTAAGTACATGGTCGGTAGCATACAGGTGTGCAGCCAGTTCAATGATACCGCCCCCTTTCCCTAAACCGAAGTCGTACCACTGGTTGCGTTCGGTGTTCACTTTGAAGGAAGCCTCTGTTTCTTCCCTCAAGGGAGATTTGTACCAAAGGTTGATACCCTGCTGTTTGACGGGTGAATAACCCAGGCTGTGCAGGTAGTCAGCCAGATTGATTTGTTTTGCAGTCTCGATGTTCATAAGGATATCGTTTTTAGTGAGTACTTTGATTATTTCTTTTTTTGCCCGCAACTCTTAAAAGTATGCGGTCTGTACAATCACTTCACTAAACTCCTAATATATAGACCCCCGGAATAAAGTGAAGCGATTAGTCTGTTTCTGAAATCACTTCACTAAATTGTCGTATATATAGGATACGGGAATAAAGTGAAGTGATTTTTGATGTAGTCGGCTAATAGTGGTAATCAGGCTTGAAGGAATACTTCCTGCCGTTTTCCTGCACTATCATCCGTTTGTTGCGCAGCATGGTGATAAGCGTCACTGCATTCTGGTGATTCAGCTAACCCCCTCTGCCAGATAAGTCTTGATTAAGGTATCTTCCAGCTCCTTGTAGCCGTATTCCTCTTTCAGTGCAAAAGCGGCTTCCAGTGCGGCACGGTGCTGCGGTTCTGAAATATCCTTGTAAGGGTCAAACTTTTCCACCGAGGGTCTTCCCGGCTTCCTTGCTTCCGGCTTGTAACCTTCCGCAAGTTCGGGCAGGGCTCGGTCGTTGATGCGGAATGCAAAAGGCTCGAAATCCATCGCCCGGATGTGCATGGCGGAAACATGGCTGATGTCGCTGTTTCCCTTGTCCTTTTCCACCAGCAGGACTGTTTCCGCCTTGTTGTTCAGTTCCGTACCGATGTGCCTCTTGCGTTCTCATCCCCCTTGTTCTGATGCAGTATCGTATGGATATGAATCTGCCTGTCGTCCGTCCATTGCATCAGCTTGGATATGATGCGGGTGGATTCACCGGGGCTGTTGATGTCGTAGACATATCCCGGATGCCGTCTATGATGACCAGTCCAATATCCGGTGAGTGGTAGATTGCCTGTTCTACAATGCTGATGCGCTGTTCCGGGGTGTATTTTCTCAAAGCGAGAAACTCCAGATAACCGCTGTCCCTGTCGTCGGGCAATCCTGCCATCCGCAGGATCCGCTTCATCACTTTCAGGCAGTGGTAGGGGCTTTGCTCCGTATCTATATAAAGCACTTTCCGCTTTTCCTCGGGCAGTTCAGCCGCATATCGTAACACGGTACCGTTCTTCAATGCAGCGGCTACGATAGCCGATACATTGAAGGTCTTCTTGCTCTTGGCTTTGCCGATGGATGCGCTGAAATTGCCCAGCGTCCCGATGACAGAGCCGTGTACTTTCAGAATTTCGGGGGCTTTTTCGTAGCATCTTGACAGACTTAGCCGGGATTCCTGCCAGAGGATAACGGCTTGTTCGGGTGATATTTCTTTTATATAGTCCATAATCACCTCCTTTATCTGCGTCCTCCGGTTTTCTTGCCAGCCAGTTCCAGCGCCAGTTCTGCATCCACGATAATCTTGCGTCCAATCTGGGTAATGGCTTTGTCTATCTTTCCGCTTTTCTTGATGCGGTTGGCTGTGGGCAGGCTGCACCCGAAAAGCTTGGCTATGCCGAGTATGCCGTACACGTACTTTCTTTCCGTGTCGGTGGTCGGCTGAGGTTGCGCCTCTGCCTGTACCGAAGCGTGTCTGCTTAGAAAAAGGAACTCTTCGCCTGTCATCTGCCAGACGGGTTTCACTAACAGTTCTTTGAGGTTGTTCATCGTCCGTATGATTACTTGTTTGACAATAGCCCTGCGCACAGGCTGTTTCTTCTGTTCTCGAACGATGCAAAATTAGGTAGGGTTTTGAGTGGTAAGTATGTGGATGATATAAACGGATTGCTTTGTTATATCGCTGAATATCAGGAAATAAAAATACCACTCAAAAATTATTTTGAGTGGTATAAGTGGTCATGTCGTAAAATATATTGGAATATCACGGGTTATCGGAATATTCCGTCCATTTCCTTGGCGAACTTTTGGTTGGGAATACTGGGTAAATCGGAGACGGGTTCCCTGTACTTGGACTTGTAATAGTCTTCATCAATATCCAGGTGTTTCAGGATGGCTTCCTTCCATTTGTCCTTATCCTGCTCTGGCAACTGCTCCTTCATCAGGGAAATCAGATAGCATACCCGTATCTTTTCCCTTGGCTTTATTTTCAGTACGCACTGGCAGGGATGCAGATTCATGCAGGCATAGAAATCCGGTGCGGTAATGTTTTCAAACTGTTCCCCTGCACAAACTTCATGAATGAGGGAAATCAGTTTCATGCTGAAATATTCAGGCAATCCGGCAGTCGTAGCTGTAGTCGATGCGGTTGTAGTTTCAGCTTCCGGCTGGCTGTCTGTACGGCTCTGCCTGTCTGCTTCGTTCGGTTGGCTTTCTTCGTCCGGTACATATTTGGTCAGGATGCCCATGAAGTGTACGCTAAGCAGGTAGATGTCGTCGCAACGGTTTTTCATGTATTGCCGGGCTTCTTTCCAGAGAAGGGTTTGCTGCTCATAAAGATGCTCCAGCTGGGCTTTCTCCTTTTCATATTCAGCCTTGCAACGCTCATATTCTCTTTCCGCCAGCTTTTCTTCTTCGGGTGTATGCTCTCGGTAGCCGATGGAATCATAGCGGTTGTTGGCTTCGTTCATCGGTTTGCGCAGCCTGTTTACCACTTCCATCTCTTCTTTGATGGTTTCCTTGTAGCTGTCTGCGTATTGGTTGCATACACGTATGATCACTTCGTCATGGGGAAGGCGGTAAGCTTCATAAAGCCGTGTGTATTCTTTGACTTCCTTTTTCAGGCTTTTCAGCAGTAGGGTACATGGTTCTGGCGGTGTATGAAGCACCAGTCAAGGATAGCTTGTTCAAAAGCCTTTATATCGCTCCATTCCGAGTAGAAATCAACGATGAATTTCTGCTTTTCAAAAGAGAAAGTATGGCTTACAATCCAATCTTTGCTGATTCTGTTCAGCTCTCCGTATTGAGGAATGAGGGTTGTTATCGTTTTCTGCATGGCATACTCTTATTGTTTAGGGTCCTTGTCAAGGAAAGAAGCCAGTTCTTCTTCCACTTCTTCTACGCTGGGCAACGCTGATTTCAATTTCTCGGGAATTGCCTTGCTCAATTGGTAATCGCTGATGCCGATGGGCTGGTCATAGCCGGAAAGGGCATACTGGGCAACCACTTCGTCCTTCCCTCTGCACAACAAAGACCGATGGTCTTGTTGTCGTGTTCCCCTCTCAACTTATCATCCACCACGTTGATGTAAAAGTTGAGTTGTCCGGCATATTCCGGCTTGAAAGGAGTGGCTTTCAATTCTATGACAATATATGCGTGCAACGGAATGGAATATAGAATCAGGTCGGCAAAGAAATCGCTGTTTCCTACTTGGAAGTGCTTCTGCCGGGCAACGAAGGCAAAACCGTTGCCCATTTCCAACAGGTAGCGGGTAACGTGTTTTACCAGTTGTTCTTCAATATCCCTTTCGTCTGCTTTTTCTTTGGCTCCTGCCAAATCAAAGATGTACGGGTCTTTGAGCAGGTAATTGGCAAGGTCGCTTTGTGGAGCCGGAAGTGTGGTCGTGAAATTGTTTACCTTGTTGTTGCTGATTTGCCGGCTATACAAATCACTGTCAATCTGTAATTTCAATACATTGCTGCTCCATCCCATTTCTACAGACTGCTTCATGTACCAGTAGCTTAGACCCAATGGAAGTGAACTGTTAAGCATAATCACATGGCTTGCCCAATTAATTCTTGCAACAGGTGATGTCATGAATACGCTTTCTATATTCTTAATTTCCATTTGGTAAATATCAGATACAGTTTTGGTAACATTGTGGATTTGTGCAAGAGGTTCTTGCGTGATTATCATTTCTTTGTTATCAGTAGATTGAATTTGCGCAAGAGGCTCTTGCGTAAATTGAAAATCGTTTAAGAAGTGTACTTCATCCTCAATTTTCTTCACGTTTGGTGCTATCAGTCTTGCATCCGTTTCTATGAAACTTTGCAACGCTCTTAAAGGATATGCCTTTGCAAACTGGCACATATAGGTGAGGTTACGTTCCGAATATCCTTTCTTTCAGGGTAATGCAGTCGGATAGCCTTTGCCAACTGCTTGATGATTTTGCTTCCCCATCCGTGCAGCTGCTGGTGATAAAGGATGTAATTGCCTACCTTCCAGTAATGGAACAGCATTTGTGCATTGGCTGCAACAATCAGCCTTACTTGTGCCTGTTCTATTTCCGAACCGACCGCTTGAATGAATGCATCAAAATTCGTTTTTTCTATGTTGGATTCCTTGTTGTTCATATTGTGATGATAATTTCTACAAATATAGTCATTGGTAACTATCTATGAAACTGTTTGATACTTTTATAGTTGATTAAACTTGTTCATGGCATTTGCCTTAATATCATCCGCTATGTCAATGTAGGGTTTCATAGCCTTGTAGTCGCTGTGTCCCGTCCATTTCATGACTACCTGTGCCGGGATTCCGAGAGCCAGCGCATTGCAGATGAATGTCCTTCTTCCTGCATGGGTACTGAGCAAAGCGTATTTGGGTGTGACTTCATCAATACGTTCATTTCCCTTGTAGTAGGTTTCCCGTACAGGCTCGTTGATTTCTGCCAGTTCGCCCAGCTCTTTCAGGTAATCGTTCATCTTCTGGTTGCTGATGACGGGCAGAGCCATGTAATTCTCGAAATGGATGTCCTTGTATTTGTCCAGTATGGCTTTGCTGTATTTGTTCAGTTCAATCGTCAGACTGTCGGCAGTCTTGACTGTGGTTATTTCGATGTGGTCAGACTTCACATCGCTTCTTTTCAGATTGCGAACATCCGAATACCGCAAACTCGTAAAGCAGCAGAACAGGAAAACATCACGCACACGTTCCAGGTATTGCTTATCCTTGGGTATCTGGTAGTCTTTCAACTTGTTCAGTTCATCCCAAGTCAGGAAGATTACTTTTTTCGAGGTGGTTTTCAGTTTCGGTTTGAACGTATCGTATGCAATGTTCTGATGATGTCCTTTCTTGAAGCTCCAGCGCAGGAACCATTTGAGGAATCCCATTTGCTTGCCGATGGTGCTGTTTCTCATATCCTTGGTATCACGCAGGAAGTTGACGTATTCGTTCAATCCAAATTCGTCGAAATAGTTAAACGTTGCATCCTCCTTGAACTCTTTGAGGTGGTTCCTCACTGCTGCAAATTTCTCATAGGTGGATGCCGTCCAGTTATTCTGGTTACCGCACTCTTTTACAAACTCATCGAACACCTCCCAAAAGCTGACAGGGACTTCTTCCGGCTGTTCTTCGCTGGTGTCTTTCATTCTCATGTTGAAAGCTTCCTTCAACTGTTGGGTTGTTGGCATGACCTCCTGCACCTCAAATTCCTTGAAAATATTCTGGATTTCGGCATAGTATTTCAGCAAGTCCGTATTGATTTCGGCTGCACTTTGCTTTAGCTTGTTGGTACATCCGTTCTTTACCCGCTGCTTGTCTGCATCCCATTTGGCTACGTCAATCCGGTAGCCCGTTGTAAACTCGATGCGTTGGCTGGCAAAGATGACACGCATACGGATGGGTACGTTCTCTACGATTGGCACACCGTTCTTTTTCCGGCTCTCCAATGCAAAAATGATGTTGCGCTTGATATTCATAATTGGGTTGCGTTTGAAATTCTACACCCAAATATACACCCAATTATTGAGATAGCAAAAGACATTTAGAAACATTTAGTTTTACTCTGTGTTGTAATTTGCACTTGATTATCAGTCGTTTGCAGTTTTATGATATTCTGTGAAAGTATAAGTTCGAGAGCCTCTCTCTCCGCTGGAAAGAATTGCAAAACAAAGAAAATCCCTGTAAATTAATACTTACGGGGATTTTTTGTTTTTGGTGCATGGCAAAAATAAGCATATCAAAGCATTCTTTCGGTGTACTATTCGGTGTACCTGGTCTTATGCTTACATATGTGATATCCTCATGCTCTCAAAAAGATCAAGAACTTTTCAAAAAAGACGACGACGTTTTTAAAAAAGAACAGGAACTTTTTTAAGTCTTGGTCTTTTTTATTGTTACCAATGCATCGTAAACCGTCATTCTGTGGAGGTACAGACCTTTCATGCGTACTTTTTGCGGGGAAAAAGCCTAAAACACCCTACTTTATATCAAGTCGAAACGATCTATAAGAAAATGGTATGTGGCTGAAAACAAGTAATTTATGTGGAAATATACTTCAAAACATTGTGAGAGTATGAGAGCATGAATGAGAGCAATTTTTTTTTTATCCTTACTACATAAACCGTTAATAATAAACCTGTTATATATGCAGTGAGGGCATGAGGGTATACATGGCTCGAACTTTTCTTTGGAATATGCAAAACGCTATATTCCACGATATAGGAATATATGCCGTTTTGATAGAGGGGAAATTTTTTATGGTATATAATTCCAATAATCCATATTTGTAATGATTTGAACTATAATTTTACGATCTCCTTCTCGTATTTCGTTGGGAGCATTCTGAGATGCATACGATATTTTTGCGCCCACTCCTTTTGCTTTTAACATTTTATTGGGAACTCCTTTCTTTATAAGTGCATTGACTACAGCGTCTGCACGTTTTTGGGATAGATCCATATTGTATTGTGATGATCCTTTGTCATCAGTACATCCTGTAATGAGATATTTTTGCTTGTGTCTGTCAGCATAATTTGAGCTATTTCATCAATGATAGTAGCTGCTTTAGGAGTTATTTCTGTTTATCAAACTCAAAATAGATATTGTTGAATAAATCACATAAAACATTGGTCTGGCTTGGAGTTTCTACAATTTGTTTCATGATTATAGGTTTTTCTATAACTTTTTTCTATGATTTTTTCCACATATTGAATTTCCGGTTTGACTTTTAGGGATTTACCACCAATGCGCCACATCAATCGAATGCTTCCTTGCCATGAATTGGTATATGTTTGTATGGCATGATGAGGTAGTCTCCTTGGAGTCCTATGCCAATGTTGTCATTAAGCCACATATTCACGCCTATTCCCAATGAAATAGGGATAAGATTTTGTTTATCTTTCCCTTCTTTAGTATAATCATTTGATAGATTCCATCCCATCTCCTCACTGTTGAATTCTTCCATCCCCTTATAGTTGATCTTAAAATTCTTGTACATATAGTTGGCTCCCATCCGTAGGAAGGATCAATATAATTTGAATGGAGATATTCACCTAGACGCCACTGTAAACCGATTCCTGCCATACCTAGCCATCTTGATTCTTTACCGTTACGGACAGGATCGGAACTGTAGTCTAATGTTCCTTGTAAATCTAGATAAAAATGAGAGTTAAGTTCACGAGCAAAATATAGATTTCCTCCAAAAATAAAATCTTTTTTATTAGTACCTACAGTGTAACCGCCTTTATTATTAGTATGGAAATTAATGACATTAAAACGTGTCATTTGAAGTCCGGTTGCGCCTATACCTATTTCCCATGCTTTTTTATTATTATCGGCTGCTCCATTCTTTGCATTTTGTTGTGCATTTATAGGTAAACCGAAACATAATACTGAGGTAAAGCATAGTATGAGATGGATTTTATGTATATATATTTTCTTCATATTTTTATTCTTCATAGATAACTTGTACTTCGGGCAACTCATAAGAGCTGCTATAGTTTTCAATAATAAATGTTTTTTCATCCTTTCCTTTTCGGAGATAACCTTGATAATATCTATAGAAATATGAACTGTTGCCACTGTCAATGTATATGGATGAATTTAAAAATGGTGCGAATACTTTGAACGTTGGAACTTCTGCAGAAGATCTGTTATTAGAACTTGATGCTTCTTGTGAGCCGGCTGTTGAGGTATATCTGAATGTGATATATGCCATTTTAAGTTTGCTGGCTTCTTCTTCAGTATATGCTATCGGTTCTACATAGTCCATTCCATTTTCTTTAACAACACGTGTGGTCGATGATTTGTAAATTCTTGTAAGTCTATTTTTGAAAAATCCAATTCACCTTCAGCAGATGAGAAACTGGGTGCTTCTCCATTGGATATTATTTTTAATTTTAATGTTTTTAGCGTAGGTCCCATTTGATAAGGAGCTAATAAACAAACACCATTCCATTGGAAAGTTTCTCCATAATAAGGTTCTCTAGCTTTTACAGTGTAATAAACGTCACTTCCATCCCAATATTCAGATTGATTGTTTTTGAATTTTCCGGGATTTTCTTGAATGAACCGATAGGTATAAATATAGTAATAATATCCTCCATTATTTGAACTAGAGCCTTGGCTTGAATATAGTTTTTATCTGACAAAATACTGTTGGGATTATTTTTGTCAGAGACTCTATATGCGTCTAAATTCCTTGAACCACTATTAGGTAAATAAGAAGGGATATTTTGCCATTGGTCTTCCGGATTAACTTTTCGTTGTATATAGAAATATAGATACTGATAATCGTATAATGAATTTGAATTATCGCGGAGGATCATTCTCATGCGTACTCTATTAGGAACATATGTGTTTTTAGCGGATTCTTGCGGCAACTTTCCGGCTAGGGTTACTTCTTTTACCGTTCCCCAGCGTAAGTTTATGTCTTGTATTTCGGGTAAATCTTCTTTAGGTACAATAAACTCTCCGTTTTCATTGGTAATGTAAGTTTTTTCCGCATTGATACCCGGCATGCCTTTTACTTGAGCTTTTGGTGCGATTTGTCCAGTTTCATCATATACTTTATAGAGTACACCTCCATCAGTTGTGCGTACATATTCACCATATTCTGATTGAGAATATTGTGCAATAACATTAGGTATACCCTTAATGATGGTAACTTCTGTTCCCGGTTTTCCTGGTTCTCCGGGTTTGCCGTCTTTGCCATCTTCTCCGTCTTTGCCATCTTTCCCGTGTAGATAGTCATAAAAATCCTTTAACGTATTTTTTTCACAGTCCCATACTCCACCATTTTTGTGGTCAATAAGTGCATCTGTTGTACCGCAAAAT
>ENA-OQMZ01000300-OQMZ01000300.1-human-gut-metagenome-genome-assembly--contig:-NODE-300-length-21785-cov-6.359821_pt1 | contig 21785 bp, 25 predicted proteins | sample MGYA00242621_ERZ504862 | MGnify/ENA primary metagenome ERZ504862 (study PRJEB26092, sample SAMD00036393) | human gut metagenome | host: Homo sapiens | study: EMG produced TPA metagenomics assembly of...
CTGGTGCGTGGGTCATCTGGTGGAGCTTGCTCGCCCAATAGTCTACGATGCCAAATACGTCAAGTGGAGCATCGCAGAAGTCTGCCACTCCGCCGGAAAGGTGGCCAGTAATCTGGTGTCTGCGTCCACCAAAAAGCAGTTTGGTAATCCTGCAAAAGCTGAATGGACCGCCAGATGTGGATAGCATTGTCTGTGCAACGGATTCCGGACGTGAGGGCGAACTCATCTTCCGGCTGGTGTACCAGCAAGCGGGCTGCAAAAAGCCGTTCTCTCGCCTGTGGCTTTCCAGCATGGAAGAAAACGCCATCCGGGAGGGTTTTCAGAAACTCAAACCGTCAACTGAATACGATGCGCTGTACAACGCAGCACTCTGCCGGGAACGCGCCGACTGGATGGTTGGCATCAATGCGTCCCGGCTTTTTTCGTGCCTGTACGGTCAGCCGCTGGCGGTGGGACGTGTTATGACTCCGGTGCTTGCCATGACGGTGGTGCGGGAAGCCGCCATCGCTGCCTTTGTGCCGGAGAAATTCTACACGGTGGATCTGGAACTGACCAGCGGCTGCACGGCATCCAGCCGTCGCATTCCTGAAAAATCCGTTGCAGAAAACCTGCTGGAAGCCTGTCGAAGGGAGATGGTGGCAACGATCCAGCGCATCACCCGCAAGGAAAAGTCTGAGAATCCGCCGCCGCTGTACGACCTGACCACCTTCAGCGGGATGCCAACCGCCTGCTGGGGTACAGCGCACAACAGACGCTGGACTATGTGCAGAACCTGTATGAGAAGAAACTTACCACTTATCCCCGAACTGATAGCTGCTATATCACCGACGATGACGAGGAAATGCTGGAGGAACTGACCGAGGAACTGGAAGTTTTTCTCGGAATTACCCCGGAGGACGTGGACGAGGCGGTGCCCTGGACACGGCGTACTGTCAATCGGGAAAAAGTCACCGACCACCACGCCATCCTGCCCACCCGCAGTATGCTACAAGCCGATCTGGAAGCGCTGCCCAAAGGCGAGCAGAACGTCCTGAAGCTCATCATCGCCCGGACGCTGATGGCGGTGAGCAAGCCCTTCCGGTATCTGGAAACCCTGCTCACCACCGAATGTGCCGGGGAGAAATTTACTGCCAAGGGCAAGGAGGTTTTGGAAGAAGGCTGGAAAGCAGTGGAGCGCAAGGTGCTGGCCGACATCCTGAACCGAAAACAGGAACTCACCGCCCTGCCCAATGCGGCAGAAAACGAGTGCGGCATCCTCAATGCCGAACTGAAAGAGGGGCAGACCTCGCCGCCGAAGCATTTTACCGAGGACACTCTGCTGCACGCTATGGAAACCGCCAGTGCAGACAGTATGCCGGAGGGCGTGGAACGTCAGGGCATTGGCACCCCGGCAACCAGAGCCGCCACCATTGAAAAACTGGTGCAGAAGGGCTTTCTGGAGCGCAAGCACCAAGAAAACCAAGGTGCTGCTGCCCACCGACAAGGGCAAGGCGTTGATTACTGTGATGCCCGAAGAGATCCAGTCCCCGGAAATGACCGCCGATTGGGAAACGAAGCTGCTGCAAATCGAACGCAGCGAAATGGAGCCGGAAACTTTTATGACTGAAATCAAAGAGATGATTTCCTCGCTGGTAACGACCACCGAGGCTGCGAAAGGAGCGAATGCGCTTATGAAAAACAAAATCATTGGTGTCTGCCCGAACTGTGGGAAGCCTGTTGTGGAGCGTGAAAAGGCTGGTTCTGCGAGAACCGGGAGTGCCGTTTCGTGCTGTGGAAGGACAATGCGTTCTTCAAGCGTCTGGGCAAACGGCTGGATTCCCATGTGGCGGACAAACTGCTGCGGGATGGACGTGTCCGGCTGAAGGACTGCAAGAGTGCCAAGGGCAAGACCTACAACGCCACCGTACTGCTGGGCACCGAAGCCGATGGCCGCAGCAAGTTTTCTCTGGAATTTGAGGGTGGATGCTGATGGAGCAGAAAACGGAAGCCCTCTATCTCATCAATGGGGACAGGTTTTTGCATTTGCGTGAAAACGGTGCCGGTGTCGGTTTTGCCACCTACGATTGTGCACCGGTGAGCCACAGGAGTTCGGGCAGATCTCCAAGCAGAATCTTCCTTCTGACGGAAGAAATGCGATTCCTGCCGCCCGGAACTGGTATCTGTTTGAGCTTTCCAGTGATGACCGCAAGGCGATTCAGGAGGTCAGCTTGCAGCACCTTGATACCATTCCACAGTCTGGTGTCCGCAGGCGGCGCATCTGGGATGACCCCACGATTCCCAGAGATGATGTCCGGCTTATCAACAGCTACTATGATGATCTCTACCGTGTGCCGAATCATGGTGTGATTCAGGTTGACCGCTCCGATGGCAGCAGTTACACGGCACGGTCGAGCATCTGGACGACTATCATTTTGATCTGGGCGAGTACGGAAACGTCTATCACATCTGTCAGTTCGGCGAGATGATGGAGCGCACCGGCTCGACCGCCTATCCTGAAATCCAGACACAGGACGAGCAGGGCGCATGGGAGCTGGGTGGCAAGGGCTATCTTGCTGTCCAGTCCTGCGAGGATGGCTGGGATTATACCTTTATCACAGCGATTATTCTGTGATAGATGGCGGACAGATTGACGCACCCGAATTGACGATTCAGGAAGTCCGGGAGCAGATTCTGGAAGCGCACCACATGGAAAAGGGGCGGCGGCTGTTGCAGGACTATGATGCAGTCATGGATAAGGTTGCCGAAGTCGAAGAACTGGACTGTCTAACCGCCCTTCCACGCTGGAAAAGCTGGCAGATCTGGCTGGTGCAAAAGAAAAATGCGATGCCCCGGAGTGCAACCCAACTGGATGCCGGAAAGCGAGGGATGCCCATGAACTTTAACCACGAAGAGCTGATGCTGATGATGCTCTACAACACCGGCACCCGGCTGGGGCTTATCCACGAACTGCGGCTCATGCAGTGCTACCTGATGCCGGATGAAACCGCCTGCGGGAACTGTCAGAGGGAGTTATCGAAAAGCTGAAGCTGCTGACCGATGCGGAGTTTACCGAGCTGGAATTTCCCCCCGACTGACTTTTGCCGCCTGCGGGCGGCGTACATAGGCTCTTTTACAATGGGGGTCGGTGTGGTATAATAAACTCGATAAATCGAAAGTTGGCAAAGGAGTTGAGCTGATATGAAAAAGAAAATCATCATATTGCTGTCTGTTGTGATAATTCTTTTGATGGGCATTGTTGTATGGTTTAATATTCCACTCGACTTGATGGACTTAGACCCTAATGAGGTCATGGAAATAGTTGTTTTCAATGGCAATAGCGGAAACGCAACACATATTACCGACAAAGAGCAGATTCAGCATATTGTCGAAAATTTGAATGGCGTCGAAGTAAAGCGGTCAAAGCTATCTTTGGGATATATGGGATATAGTTTCAAAGTTACTATTTATTTGTCTGATGGCAACGAGGCAGGCGATTGGAATAATTTTATTATCAATTCAGATGATACAATTAGAAAAGATCCATTTTTCTATTCTGTTACAAAGGGAAATATTGATTACAGCTATATTGAAGGTATCGTAGAATAACAAAAATTTCAGCTTGTCGAGCTGGAAAATTTGAATTTATGATAGCGGAACGAAATCTGTGGAGGGGGTGTTCTCATGAAATTAGTCAGTCCGAAAACATTGCTGGCATCGTTGCTGGGTTGCACATTTGTTGTTATGAAAGTGATGACTTTTGACGGGCTGGTGGATATGTTTTGGATCATATTGATCGGATACCTGACCGTTAAAGCCATAGTTACAGCGTTTTCCCAGGAAGCCTATGATGAGGATATAAGGCAGGCACAGCAGGGAAAGGTCTTGTACCGTGACCTGTTTGGCAAATTCGCATACATTGCAGCAGATGTCCCGATTCTTTTGATTCTTTTGGCGGGCCTTTTGGCTTCGGTCTGTTCCGTAACAACGCTACTCAGAGCCACCCTGATGGGACTTCTGCTGATTGCAGTGGGATATGCTATCTGGTTCAGTTGGTATGTTTCAAAGCATAAACGGCTGCGCATGAAAAACGGTGAGTGGGGTACAGGGATTTTAAGTGCAGAAGACGAGAAAGCGTGGAAACGCTCAAATTTGTGGCACGGTATAATTCTCGGAATTGCCGGGGTGTTGTTTGCTCTTTATCTCATTTTCGGAGATCCGAGGATTTATTTCAATAACGCCAAACTGGAAAAAACACTAACCGCTTTGGAATGTGACAGCATCACTTTGGAGGAGATTGTCCCCTTTGAATGGACCACTGTATATACCTTTGATCTCTATACCTCAAAGGAACGCATTGAGCGAGTGGTCGGTTCGAAAAGCCCCGCTTTGAAAGAAAGTGTCAGCGAGGGTATGAACCATGTTGTGTTTATAAACAGAGGGCGGGTGGTGGCCAGCGTCTGTACCCATCCCGCAAGCACTGGGTACTATTTGAGCTTTACCGGCGGAGAAAATACATATTACAGTTATTCAGATGGTGGATATTCCCACATTGAGTACGGTGATGAGATTGTCTTTGAAGTAATGCAGGATGATGGATTTGTCAGGCTGTACGCTCGTGTTGAGAAATAATGTGTGGTCGCATATTGAATTATTAATGGAGAGGTGACAAACAAAGCGAGGGATAAATCCCAGCTTGTCGAGCTGGAAAATATGAATTTGAAAGGAGACATAACTATGAAAGAATATCAACATCTAATAGGTAAAATTATTATAGCGACTGCAATTATAGTTGCCGCAATTATTATAGCGGGTGCTATCGATAGAGCAGGAGCAAATATCCAACGTGGTCTGGGGTATTTAGGAGATGCACTACTACGATAAATTTAGATTTTGGAAACTGGACTGATTTGCGAGGTACAACTTTTAATGGATAAAAAAAAGCGACTACTTATTCTAATATTTGTATTAATATTAAGCGGAATTGTTGTGATATTCATACATAAAAATGGTTCCATGAAAGGAGATTCTATTATGGAAGAAAATGCTATTTCCGGAGATGATAATACTCATTGGTTCCATTCAAACGGTATCATCACATCCATAGATAACTCTCAAAAAAAATCTGTGTTGATATCAGTCAAAAAATAATTTTTTTGATGGTACCAATATTACATTAAATTGCAACAAATCATCTCTCGACATTACATATTTAGAGGCTGGTCAAGAAATTACTTTCTATTTCTTTGAGAATAATGTACTTGACACTGAAGTTGCAATAGAGAAACTAAATATCGTTACACCATAACCTTTAGGGATTAGATAGTGTTCATCTAATCCCTTTTATTATGCTATGACATAATATTGGCACATCTCTGTGATTGAAGTGTAAATTTACACATGCTACAATAAGTATTGCTTATAGTTTTCTTTATTTTCAGCACCTATAAATGGTGCTTTTTTGTACCCGTAATTCATTCAATCACTGACAACTTGTTCTAAGTATTTTATACGTACAGCATACTTTAACCATATACCAAACGTAAACTGTACATACAGCCATACGTATAACGTTTTCTATTTGTATAGAAAGATGCGGAGCATGTGAATGAAATTCTGAATCAGGAGAAATCAATCTATATTTAGATAAGCGAAATGATAGAAAACGACATACTGCGGGATGTGCTTTTGGAGGATGAGCGCGTGCCGAGCACAAACGAGCTTGCAAAGCTGTATGCGATAAATCCGTCTACAGCGGCAAAGGGCATAAATATACTTGTGGATGCAGGAATTTTGTATAAGAAAAGAGGGATTGGAATGTTTGTGAGTGACGGAGCAAAGGAAGTAATAAGGACAAAGCGGAAAGCCCGTTTTTGTTAAAGTTGAACAATATAACGTAGCGAAAAAACAAAAACTAGAAAATTTTCGTCTACATGACGAAAAACAGTAAAATTTTTAATGTTTATCGAAAAATATTCTATAGTGATTCACGAAATATTTTTGTATACTAGCCTTACCAACAAAACAAAGGGGGACAAAAATATATGAAGAAAAAATTTGTTGCAATCATGATGGTAGCTGCTATGGCAGCGTCAATGGCCGCTTGTGGATCAGATGGGGGTTCTTCTGATACACAGAAAGGGGGAAGCAGCACATCGACATCAGATGTTGCAAACAAGGACAAGCCACTCGTGTGGTTCAACCGTCAGCCATCAAACAGCTCAACAGGAGAGCTTGACACAACAGCACTCAACTACAACAAGGATACCTATTATGTAGGTTTCGATGCTAATCAGGGAGCTGAACTTCAGGGAGAAATGGTAAAAGAGTATATCGAGAAGAACATTGATACGATCGACAGAAATGGGGATGGCGTTATCGGATATGTACTTGCAATCGGTGATATCGGACACAACGATTCAATTGCAAGAACAAGAGGTGTTCGTAAAGCTCTTGGAACAGGCGTAGACAAGAGCGGCGAGATTGACAGTGCTCCGGCAGGAACAAACTCAGACGGAAAAGCAGCTGAGGTTCAGGACGGCAAGATTACTGTAAACGGCAAAGACTATGTAGTAAGAGAGCTTGCTTCACAGGAGATGAAGAACTCAGCAGGAGCTACATGGGATGCAGCTACAGCAGGAAATGCAATCGGAACATGGTCATCATCATTTGGCGAGTCAATCGACGTAGTTGTTTCTAACAACGATGGAATGGGAATGTCAATGTTCAATGCATGGTCAAAGGACAACAAGGTTCCAACATTCGGATACGATGCCAACAGTGATGCAGTAGCAGCTATCGCAGAGGGCTATGGCGGAACAATCAGCCAGCATGCTGACGTTCAGGCTTACCTCACACTTCGTGTACTTAGAAACGCACTCGATGGTGTAGATATTGATACAGGTATCGGCACAGAGGATGATGCAGGAAACGTATTAAGCGATGATGTATATGTTTACAAGGATGATGAGAGATCTTACTACGCATTAAACGTAGCAGTTACAGCAGATAACTACAAGGATTTCACAGATTCAACAGTTGTATGGGCACCTGTTTCAACACAGCTTGATTCAGCAAAGCACCCTACAAAGAAGGTATGGCTGAATATCTACAATGCTTCAGATAACTTCTTAAGCTCTACATATCAGCCACTCTTACAGAAGTATGATGATCTCTTAAATCTTGATGTTGAGTACATCGGTGGTGATGGACAGACAGAGTCTAATATCACAAACAGACTTGGAAATCCAAGCCAGTACGATGCATTCGCAATCAACATGGTTAAGACAGATAATGCAGCTTCTTATACAGCTCTTTTGAACCAGTAAAAGTATTTAAAGCACTTAGTTGGGGAGGGAAAAATCTCTCCCCAAAATAAAGTGTATACAGACGACAGCAAATATAGAGTTAGGAGCAGGAAGTATGGGCGATAAGAATAATGAAAACATCTTATCGATTCGTGGCATGAGCAAGTCATTTGGACGAAACAGGTTCTTGACCACATCAATTTAGATGTGAAAAAAGGTACTGTAATGGGTCTCATGGGGGAGAACGGAGCCGGTAAGTCGACAATGATGAAATGTCTTTTTGGTACATACCAGAAGGACGAGGGAACTATATATCTGGACGGAAAAGAGGTAAGCTTTTCGGGTCCTAAGGATGCACTGGAAAATGGAATAGCGATGGTGCATCAGGAGTTGAACCAGTGTCTTGAGAGAAATGTCGTAGACAATCTGTTTCTCGGAAGATATCCGGTCAATTCATTTGGTATGATTGATGAGGGACGCATGAAAAAAGAAGCGTCTGAATTATTCAGAAAGCTGGGAATGACAGTTAATCTCGAGCAGCCGATGAAAAATATGTCAGTATCACAGCGACAGATGTGTGAGATTGCAAAGGCAATATCATACAACTCAAAGGTTATAGTATTGGATGAGCCTACATCATCACTTACGGTACAGGAGGTTGAAAAGCTGTTCCAGATGATGAGGATGCTTCGTGACCAGGGTATTTCACTTATCTATATTTCTCACAAGATGGATGAGATTTTTGAGATATGTGATGAGATTTCGGTTCTTAGAGATGGAAATTTGGTCATGACAAAGAGCACAAAAGAAACAAATATGAATGAACTGATTGCAGCGATGGTTGGACGAGTACTGGAGAACAGATTCCCTCCGGTAGACAACAAACCAAAGGATGTAATCTTGTCAATACAGCATCTTTCGACAAAGTACGAGCCACATCTGCAGGACATCACATTTGATGTGCATGAGGGGGAGATATTTGGACTATACGGACTTGTCGGAGCAGGTCGTACAGAGCTTCTTGAGACGATTTTCGGAATCAGGACAAGAGCTGCGGGACGAGTATATTTTAAGAACCAGCTTATGAATTTCACCTGTGCAAAGGAGGCTATGGACTATGGCTTCGCACTTATCACAGAGGAAAGAAAAGCAAATGGACTTTTCCTTAAGGGAAACCTCACCTTTAACACAACAATCGCAAATCTCGGTGCTTATAAGAATGGACCGGCACTTTCAGACAGCAAGATGACAAAGGCCACCTCTGATGAGATAAAGATTATGCACACAAAGTGTATGGGACCGGAGGATATGATTTCGGCTCTGTCAGGAGGAAACCAGCAGAAGGTTATCTTTGGTAAATGGCTTGAAAGAGGACCGCAGATATTCATGATGGATGAGCCTACAAGAGGTATCGATGTAGGTGCCAAATATGAGATTTACGAGCTTATAATCAATATGGCAAAGCAGGGTAAGACAGTCATTGTAGTTTCATCTGAGATGCCTGAGATCCTTGGTATAACAAATCGTATCGGAGTCATGTCAAACGGACGGCTCTCAGGAATTGTCAATACAAAGGAAACAAATCAGGAAGAGTTGCTGAGACTCAGTGCAAAGTACCTATAATAAAGGGAGAAGACGGATATGGCTAATAGTAAGATTTTAACGCTGAGCAGGAGCGTGCTCTGCGCCAGCCTATCGACGAATATGTTGGTGGAATACAAAAAGAAATTGATGCACTCAGAAAAGACGGAACTACAAGGGTTGTAGAGTGTCAGTCAGCGATAGCAGGCATCAAGAGAGATAAAACTCTTTCAAAGGGCGAGAAAGAGTCAGAAATAGCAGCCTGCGAGAAAGAGCTTGCAAAGGCAAAGGCTGTTGAGGCAAAGAACAGGGATGAGATTTCAAAGCTCATCGCCAAGGCTGAAAGTTATTTAAAGGAAAATTTTGATTCAAAGTATTACAATGCCGTTAAGGCAAGCTGTGAGGCGGAAAAGGCAGAGGCGCTTGCTGCTCATAATGAGAGAATGGCAGAGCTTGATAAAAAGCACAAGGCTGCTCTTGCAAAGACATCAGACAGCACCGAGATAAAGGAAGAAAACTACGTACACAAGAATCGTATTTCAAATGAGAAGCTTGAGCTCGAGAAAGAGTATCAGACGATCAAGGACAAAAAGCATGAGGCATATAGCTACAAGTATCACCTGATTGATATGCTTCGTCTTTCAAAGTTCACATTTATGGAGAAAAGAGCTCAGAAATGGGAGAATTACAAGTATACATTCAATAAGAGAAACTTCCTGTTACAGAATGGTCTCTATATTGCGATTATACTTATATTCATAGCACTTTGTATCATAACACCGATAAAGAAGGGCACACCTCTTCTGACATACAACAACATACTGAATATTCTTCAGCAGGCTTCACCGAGAATGTTCTTAGCACTTGGTGTTGCAGGACTTATCCTCTTAACAGGAACGGATCTTTCTGTTGGACGAATGGTTGGTATGGGTATGACAACAGCCACAATCATCATGCATCAGGGTATCAATACAGGCTCTGTATTCGGTCATATATTTGACTTTACAGGAGTACCTACAGGTGCAAGAGTGGTTATCGCATTAATTGCATGTATCGTGCTTTGTACATTCTTCACAAGTATTGCAGGATTTTTTACAGCGAAGTTTAAGATGCATCCGTTTATTTCAACCATGGCCAACATGCTTGTTATCTTCGGTATCGTAACATATGCTACAAAGGGAGTTTCATTCGGTGCTATTGAGCCGGTTATCCCTAACATGATTATTCCAAAGTTAAATGGTTTCCCAACCATCATCCTCTGGGCAGTAGCAGCAATCGCAATTGTATGGTTTATCTGGAACAAGACAACATTTGGTAAAAACCTCTACGCAGTAGGAGGAAATCCGGAGGCAGCAGCAGTTTCAGGTATCTCAGTATTTGCAGTAACTCTCGGCGCATTCGTTATGGCCGGTATCCTTTATGGATTTGGCTCATGGCTTGAGTGTGCAAGAATGGTTGGTTCAGGCTCAGCAGCTTATGGACAGGGCTGGGACATGGACGCAATCGCAGCCTGTGTAGTTGGTGGTGTATCATTCACAGGTGGTATCGGTAAGATATCAGGTGTTGTAACCGGTGTATGTATCTTCACAGCACTCACATACTCTCTTACAATCCTTGGTATTGATACAAACCTTCAGTTCGTATTCTCAGGAATTATCATTCTTGTAGCAGTTACACTTGACTGTCTGAAATACGTTCAGAAGAAATAATATCGCAAGAAAAATTCTTTTTCATACTTCCAAAATGATTAGCAGAGATGTCAGGGTGGCATCTCTGCTTTTTGCTTTAACAGTTACACTTTTGTTTATATAAAGCTACAAAAGAATTTATCAGATGTGGTATAATATAATATAGTATAAACAGAGTAACTATTCAGAATAGTTACCCGGTATAGCAGGGAGAAGACATAAAATGTATACATTATTACTGGTTGATGACGAAGAGGATGTAATAGAGGTAATCGAGAGAAAGGTATCCTGGGAGCAGATTGGTTTTCATGTGGTAGGACATGCGGGCAATGGCTTCAAGGCGCTTGAGATGATGGAGGACATGCAGCCGGATGTTGTGATGACTGACATACGTATGCCTTACATGGACGGACTTGAGCTTTGCAGTAACATCAGGCAGAGGTTTCCTGCGACGAAGCTCTTGCTTTTCACAGGCTTCGACGATTTTGAGTATGCAAAGGAGGCTGTGCATCTCGAGATAGAGGAGTATATTTTAAAGCCACTCAATCTGGCTGAAATCACAGAGGTATTCAAAAAGCTTAAGACAAAGCTGGATGATGAGCTGAATGAGAAGAAAAACACAGACATATTGAAGCAGTATTATGCAGCATCGCTGCCTGTTTTGCAGTCAAATTTTTACACGACACTTATCGAGGGACGCATACCGGAAAATGAGCTGGGCAGGTACATGAGTGACTATAAGATTAGCCTTGAGGGACCATATTACTGCTGTATTATCATACATACCTCCGCAAGTCAGATGCCGCAGGGCATGGATATCAGACTGCTTGCAGTGTCAGTAGAGAGACAGGCACAGGCTGATTTAAAGGAGCGCTGGAATGGCAGGATTTTTAACTATCTCGGTGATACGGTAATGATAGCCCAGCTTATGCAGCAGGAGGATATCTCTGAGCTGACAGATGAGTGTGACAGATTTTGCAAATATGTAAATCATGTAATGGGAGCAAAGGTAACTGTCGGAATCGGACAGTTGTGCGAATGTATACAAGAGCTGGTGAGCTCTTATCAGAGTGCGAGGGAGGCAGTATCCTACAGGGTGCTTTATGGCAGCAACAGGGCAATAAACATGACAGAGGTTGAGCCACAGCGACGTATATCAAAGGATGGCGATGAGGGAAATGAGCTGTCATATTTATTTAAAATGATTTGTATCGGCAAGATAGAGGATGTGGGACAGGCTGTTGAAGCGTATATGCAGCACAATTTTATGTCGCAGCAGTCACTTGAGAACTACCATGTGGCAGTAATGGAGCTGATCAGTGAGCTATATCACTTCATGAGCAATAATGAGCTAAATGCGCAGGAAATATCTGGAAGTGTAGGCAGGCTTTATAATGAGCTCTCCAATTTTGAGCCGGTAGTGCTCAAGCAGTGGCTTTTGGATTTTTCAAGCAGGCTGCATGATGATATGGCTGATGCCAGATACAACTCCAAGAAATCACTCATAGACAGTGCAAAGGATTATGTGCACAGGAATTACAGAAGTATGGACCTTGGACTTGACGATACATGTAAGGAGTTAGGAGTATCTAACTCGTATTTTTCAAGTCTGTTCAAGAAGGAAACCGGCAGCTCGTTTGTGGAGTATCTGACTGATTACAGAATGGACAAGGCTGCCAGAATGCTTGTGGAGACAGACGACAAGAGCTATGTCATAGCCCAGAATGTAGGCTATGCGGATCCGAACTATTTCAGTTATGTTTTTAAGAGAAAGTATGGGGTTTCCCCATCCAGGTACAGGACAGAGTATGAGAAGAATAAGGTATAAACCAGGCAATATACAATCCATAATAATGCTCTCATTCTCACTGCTGTCGCTTGCAATAATGCTTGTCACAGTTGTGGTGATGTATATAAAATTTGCCGATGCATCGCAGGACAGTATCATAGAGAGCAATCATAAGGTGATGGACCAGACAATAGACAGTGTGGAAAGCTATCTGGTCAATATGAGGCAGGTTTCGGATGCGGCGTATTATTATGTAATAAAGGAGAATGATATTTTAAAGCAGTCTGACACCATACACGATGGCATGAGTCTGCTCTATGAATCAAACAAGGAATATCTGCGCAGTATTGCCATGTATAATCAGTATGGAAGCCTTATAGCTGCAGAGCCTGTCGTGTCCCAGAAGGAGGACCCGGATGTGACAAAACAGGACTGGTTCATAGAAGCTATGGAGCGCGTGGAAAATATACATTTTTCAACACCTCATGTACAGAATTTGTTTGACGATGGTTCCATGAGATATCATCTGGTCATATCATCAAGCCGTGCCGTGGAGCTGACCTCCGGTTCAGAATCACAGATGGGTGTGCTGCTTGTGGACATGGATTATTCGAGTGTATCAAGGATGCTTGAGAGGATAAATACATCGGGAAAAGGACAGTATTATTATCTGTGTGATGCAAATGGCAATATTATTTACCATCCGCATCAGATACAGTTTGATGGAGATGTTCCGGAAAACAGTGAGGTTGCGGCAAGTCGCAAAACAGTATATATGATGATTATCTGAATGGAGTGCATCGTAAGATTATGGTAGATACAATCAGCTACACAGGCTGGAAGCTTGTATGTGTGATGCCATACTCCATCTTTACCAATAAGATGGCGGATGTGAAGCAGTTTGTTTTTGTTATAATGATTATTATGGCTATGATGTTTGTGTGGATAAACAGAGTGATAGCTATACGTATTTCAAAGCCGATAATGAAGCTGGATGATTCTGTGAAAAGGTATGAGAATGGCAATGAAGCAGATATTTATGTAGGTGGTTCCTCAGAGATACGGCATCTGGGATACTCTATACGTAATTCATATAAGCAGAACAATGAGCTCATGAAAAAGATCGTATGGGAGCAGAACGAGAGACGAAAGAGCGAGCTTGATGTGCTTCAAAGCCAGATTAATCCGCACTTTTTGTATAATACTCTTGACTCCATCACATGGATGATTGAAGGGGGCAAAAACGAGGAGGCCTCGTTTATGATTACGCAGCTTGCAAAGCTTTTCCGTATCAGTCTGTCGAAGGGACATACAATAATACCTGTACGCGATGAGCTTTTGCACGCAAAAAGCTACATGAATATTCAGAAGGTGCGCTATAAGAACAAATTTGAGGTGAGCTTTGAGGTAGACGAGGAAATAATGGACTACTGTGCGGTGAAGCTGGTGCTTCAGCCGATTTTGGAAAACGCACTAAATTACGGAATCAGAGAGCTGGACGATTTCGGAGAGATAGTAGTCGGAGGCCAAAAAGTGGGAGAGGATATCATCATAACGGTATCAGACAACGGAATGGGCATTCCGGAGAATGAAATTCCGCTTTTGCTGACAAATACGGACAGGGTTCACAAGAAGGGCTCGGGAGTGGGGCTTGTCAATGTAAATAACAGGATAAAGATACTGTTTGGAGAGCGCTATGGCCTGCATATAGAAAGTGAGCTTGATGAGGGAACAGTTGTGACAATCAAAATCCCGGCAATTGTCTATTCAGAGGAAAACAGACTTCAATTTGAGGAGCATCATATAGTATGAAGCAAGTACAATTGCCTTGCTGCATGGGAGGGGTGAGAGTGACAGTGAAAAATAAATGGACAAATATGAGCAAGAATAAGAGAAACTTCATCATAACAGAGCTGCTGCTTGGAGTACTACTTGTGATAGGAATAGGTTTTATCGCATACAATAAGCTCAATGAAAAACCGGAGCGTATTGCAGTTGTGATGGCTGATGTGGATGAAAGCCACAGTGCTGCGTTTAAATATGGCATGAAAATGGCGGCCTCTGAGTATGGTGTGGATGTAGTTATGATAAGTAAGGAAAATCTGAACAATATGTCAGATGAAATTGATGTAATAAAGCAGGAGATAAACAAAAAAAGCTGATGCGTCGTTCAAGCCGACAGCAGAAAAAATGACAGAAGAAAAAAGCCTTAATACACTTATCCGGATAAATAAAAAGACACCGATAATGTTGTCGGAGACCAGGCGGGAAGCGAGAGCTTTAAGTCGTTAAATACAGTGGAGTTTGACCAGTACAGCATGGGTGCCAAACTGGCACAAAAGCTTATTGCTGACAACAACGGAACTCTTTCAGGTAAAAAAATAGGAATCTATTGTGAAAACACTGAATCCGATGCCTGTAAAAAACGCATTGATGGCATAAAGGATACTCTCGCGGAGAGCGGCTGTGTTGTGATGTGGATTGTATCAGGTGTTTCGGATACCGGGGAGAAAATAAATCTGCAGTCACAGAGAAAGGTTGACATAGTTCTTGCAATAGATGATGCAAGTGTTGTTGAGGCGGCAAAGGAAGCCTCTGATAATAATCTGCAGGGTGCACTGGTATATGGGATAGGAAACTCAACAGAAGCCATATATTATCTCGATTCGGGCTGGACAGAGGCTCTTATCACACCTGATGAATTTGCTGCCGGATACAAAAGTGTTGTAGGGCTGGTCGATATGCTGCGTGGCAGTAGAAAGTATTCAGTAGAGGAAAAGCCGGTATCTTACCAGCTTCTTACCAGAAAAAATCTGTTTGATGAAGAAAACAAGAAGCTTTTGTATGCAATCAGCCAGTAGTGGGGGAACAATAAATGAGAAGCAGAATAAGAAATACCATGATGATACTGTGTTTTGCACTGATATTGTCATTTGTCTCGTGCAGCAACACAAGAGTTGACGAGAAAAAACATATATATATAGGCGTGACCTGTTATGACCAGAAGGATACATTTATCGGGGAGCTGATAGAAACTTTCAAAAAGGAGTGCGCAAGTCTTGATACAGACAAATACGATATCAGCATGACAATCATGGATGCTGCAGGCTCACAGCGTGCACAGGATGACCAGGTGCAGGAGATGATAGAGGACGGCTGCAATGTGCTGTGTATTAATCTGGCAGACAGAACAGATTTGTCGCATATTATAAATGCTGCAATGGAGAAGGACATCCCGATTATTTTCTTTAACAGGGAGCCGGTTGATGAGGATTTAAATCGCTGGGATAAGCTGTACTATGTCGGGGCCAAGGCAAAGCAGTCAGGTCAGATGCAGGGGGAACTCATTGCCGATTATATAAAGAATAATCCGGGTGTGGATAAAAACGGTGATGGCAGGATACAGTACGTCATCCTAGAGGGAGAGATGGGACATCAGGATGCCATCGTCAGGACAGAGAGTGTCACAGAGAGCATGAAGAATAACGGCCTTCAGATAGAAAAGCTGAGCTGTCAGATAGCAAACTGGAATCGTGCTCAGGCGCAGAACCGTATGACACAGCTTATAGGTCAGTATAAAAACAGCATAGAGCTGGTTATTGCAAACAACGATGCAATGGCACTCGGAGCGATAGACGCATACGAAAAGCTTGGTGTGACGGAGTCGAATGTACCTGCATTTTTTGGAGTGGACGGCACAGACGATGGGCTTGAAGCAGTGCAGCAGTCGAAGCTTGCGGCAACAGTCTACAATGACAAGGAGGGACAGGCAAGGGCTATGGCTCAGCTTGCTTATCTGGCAGCCACCGGGGGCAGCATGAAAAACATAAAGTTTGAGGATAAAAAGTATGTTTATCTGCCGTATGAGAAGGTGACACCTGACAATGTAAATGAATTTGTGAAGGATGAACAGTGAGCTTATTTATGCTCGTTCCTCCACTCCCTCGGAGCGACTCCGTAGATATTTTTAAAGGCGCGTGAGAAATGAAGCTGATTTTCGTATCCAACGGCAGAACCAACATCTGCGATGGATAAGGAGGTCAGCTTTAAAAGCTCTGTGGCCTTTATCATACGATAATTCATGAGAAATTCCTGAGGTGAATGTCCAACGGAATTTTTGAAAATTTTGCCCAGATAGCTTCGGTTTATGCCGCAGACTCTGGCAATATCTTCGATTGATATATCATTCTGAAAATTCTGCTCGATATAATTCATCGCTTCTTTTATATAAAAATCACTCATTTTCCCACCTGGAACGAGTTTTGATGATTTGGCTGACTGCATCAGATAATCCAGAAAAAGGTACATATGCCCAATCAGGTGATATGGTGATTCTGAGGGGTGCCTTGTGATGTAGAGCATTTCCTCAACAAGCTTTTCGCGGATATCCTTTGAGTGTGTGTGATATACAGGATTATTTTTGGTAAGCTCTGTTGTGGTGAGAGCCTCCTTGACGCGCAGACCGTCAAACTCAATCCATATGTATTCCCAGGGAAGTTTGTCATCTGCGATATAGGTATTTATCTGGCCGGGAAAAATCAGAAAGCCCTGCCCGCTTTTTATGTTGTAGGTTTGTGTAATGCCCTTTGCATTATCGGCCATCAGAGTGCCGGTGCCGGACAGTACATAGTGGAATAGATAGTGGTTTCTTGTGGCAGGACCAAATGAGTGTCCCGGTTCGCACTGCTCGTGGCCGAACTGGTACATACACAAATCTATGAAATTTACATTTGGAAAAATATTGAAGGAAAGTTTGTCCATGTGAGTCACTCCTTATTGATTAATACTATAAATATACCCTTATGCGACATTATATGCAATTATAGCATGTTTTATAGCATATTGGTATAAAAAAGCAAAAATAAAGGTATTTATTGTATGCATAATGGTATGTTATAATCGGTTTATCAGGAAAAAGAGCAAATAAAACAGAAAAGGAGTGAAAAAATATGGCAAAAAGAAAGATTTGTCAGGCTATGGCGGTTGTGCTGGCACTCGGAATGTGCACGACAGGACTGACCGGATGTGGAAATGAAAAGCGGGCGGACGGAAAAACTGAGATTGAGGTGGTTTCTTATAAGCCGGAGGCTGTTAAGGCTTTCGAGAAGATTGAGAAGCAATTTAATGAGACTCATGATGATATTCATCTGACTATCTCCTCTCCGAACGAGGCTATGACTATTTTAAAGACACGCTTCATCCGTGAGGATTATCCGGACATCATTGCAATAGGTGGAGATATCAATTATTCAAATTTCCTGGATGCAGATTTGTTTGAGGATATATCAGATCTGGATGCAGTGGACAATGTAAAAGAGGCATATCTGGATATGGACAAGGAGCTTGAGTTCATTCCAAAGGATGGCACCTATGCACTTCCTTATGCCGCAAATGCAGCAGGAGTACTTTACAACAAGGATATGTTTGCGGAGAATGGCTGGAAGGTGCCTACAACCTGGAGTGAGTTTACAGCACTGTGCGATGAGATAAAGGAAAGCGGAACACTTCCTTTGTATCTGGGCTTTAAGGATACATGGACCTGTCTGGCACCGTGGAATGCCCTTGCAGTAGGTCTTTGTGATTCAGACACCTGTAATCAGGTAAATATGGGAAATACGACATTTGAGGAGGCATATTCTCCGGTTGCCGACAAGATACGCACATTGCTTGATTATGCAGAGGACAATCCATATGCTTACAGCTACAATGACGCATGTACAGCCTTTGCCAGAGGTGAATCTGCCATGTACACGATAGGAAGCTATGCTATTCCTCAGATTAAGTCGGTTAATCCTGATATGAATATCGGTTCATTTACTTTCCCGGCAAATGATAATGAGGCTGACAATGTGTTAAATTCAGGAATAGATTTACAGCTTTCAGTTATGAAGGCCTGCAAAAATAAGGAAGCAGCATACGAGGTGCTTGAATATCTGTACAGCGATGAGACAATTCAGACATATCTGGATGATCAGGGCGGAATTGCCTGCAAGGATGGAGATTTCGCAATACCTGATACACTGGAGGATATGCAGGAGTATATAAAGGACAACCGTATGTCGGATTATCAGGATCACCATTATCCAAGTGAGATGAGCGTGGATGCATGATTCAGACATATCTGCTTGACACAGGTGACAATGCAAAGGAGAAGTTCTTAAAGAAATTTGATTCAGACTGGGAGCGTTACAACAGAGATCTGATTCGTGAAGTACAGGATTACCAGAAGGAACAGGAGGATGCAAAATGAAAAAGAAAATGTCAAATAGAGACAAGACATTCTGGGCAGTTGTGATACCTGTTGTGGTTTTATTTTTCGCATTCAACACACTGCCGATGATAAAGGGTGTGATTTACAGCTTTACAAACTACAAAGGCTATGGCTCATATGATTATGTCGGACTTAGAAACTATACAGATCTGTTTACCGACGCCAGAGTCGGAAAGAGCTATCTGTTTACCTTTAAATATGCGATTGCAGGAACCGTACTTGTAAATGTATTAAGCCTTGTAATGGCAGTTGCGTTAAACAGCAATATCCGCGGCAAGAGTGCATTAAGAGGTGTTTATTTCGTACCGAATATCCTTGGCGGACTGGTTATTGGTTACATTTTCAGCTTTATTTTTACATATATTCTGCCGGTAGTAGGAAATACCTTCAACATCGGTTTCTTACAAAACAGTATTCTGGCGAGTGAAAAATATGCATGGATTGGTGTGCTGATTGTCGGGGTATGGCAGGCGGTTGCCATGAATACCATCATTTATATATCCGGACTGCAGACAGTGCCTGAGGATGTTTACGAAGCCAGCATGCTCGACGGAGCAGGCAAATGGAAACAGTTCTGGAAGGTTACATTTCCACTCGTTATGCCGTTTGTTACAATCAATCTGGTGCTCAGCACAAAGAACTTCCTCATGGTATTTGACCAGATTATGTCATTGACAAAGGGCGGCCCGGCGCAGAGCACTGAGTCAATCTCATACCTGATTTACAGAAATGGTATGGATGGAGGACAGTTTGGCTTCCAGAGTGCAAACGCAGTAATTTTCTTTGTTGTAATTGTGGCTATTTCACTATTCCAGATGGGCGTTATGAATAAGAAGGAGGAGCAGTTATAATGAGCAGAACAAAGAAAAAAGAAGGCGCTGTTCGTGGTAAGACTACAAACAGGATTATTAATATTTTACTGGTACTTGGCTGTCTGACGATTTTATTTCCACTGTATATGACAGTGATCATTGCATTTAAGAAGCCATCGGAAATGACAAATGATGTAGCTGGTGCACTGGCATTCCCACAGAAATGGAGTTTTGAAAACTTTGCAGAAGCAATGCGTGTAACTGATTTCTGGCATTCTCTTGGAAACAGTCTTCTTATTACCGGGGTAACTGTGGTATTATGTATATTAATACATTCACTTGCCGGTTATCTGATCGGAAGAAAGATGAAGCAGCGTAAGATATTTAAGATTTCTTACTATTACATTGTAAGTGGTATGTTTGTACCGTTTGCGGTTCTTATGATGCCGCTGGTAAAAGAAACTGCACAGCTGGGAATCGCAAACGCTTTGGTGTTATCGTATTGTATGTTGTGTTTTTTATGCCGATGAATGTACTGCTTTATTCCGGATATCTGAATAATATCCCGATGGCACTGGAAGAGGCTGCCTGTGTGGATGGAGCCGGAGTATGGCAGACTTACTGGAAGATTATTTTTCCAAATATGAAACCGATGCATGCAACAGTAGCAGTTCTCACAGCAATGAGTACCTGGAATGACGTTATGACTCCACTGGTCATCATGTCCGGTACAGATCAGAACACACTGCCGCTGGCACAGCTGAATTTCCAGACACAGTTCGGAACGAATTATAACCTGGCATTTGCATCTTATCTTCTGGCATTACTTCCAATTTTAATCTTTTATATCATCTGCCAGAAACAGATTATCAATGGTGTTGTAAACGGAGCAGTAAAATAATTCTTGAAAAAGACAGAAAGGGAAAACGACAATGGCTATCAATATAAAGAATCAGATTTTTACTCTTCATACAAAAAACAGTACTTATCAGATGAAAGTGGACGAGCAGAATATGCTTATTCACACTTATTACGGAAACCGTACGGATGATACGGACTGTTCCTATCTGATTCGTATGGCAGACCGTGGATTCAGCGGAAATATCCCGGGGACTGACAGAGAGCGTGTATATTCTCTGGATTTTCTTCCGCAGGAGTTTCCGGTATATGGCGACGGAGATTATCGTGTAGACTGTCTGAAAGCAGACCTTGGAAGCGGTGTACAGGACGGGATGTTTTTCTTTGACAGCTATCAGGTAAGAGAAGGAAAATATAACATTCCGGGGCTTCCGGCATTCTTTTCTTCTGAGAAATCAGAAGGAGAGACACTGGAGATCGTTCTGAAAGATGCTGTTGAAGAAGTCTATGTACATCTTCTTTATGGAGTCTTTGAAGAGCTGGATATCATTACAAGAGCAGCAGTAGTCGAAAACCGTACAGAGGGTGATATCCAGATTTCCAGAATTATGAGTGCGTGTCTGGATCTTGGAATGGGAAAATATGATCTGATTCATTTTTATGGAAAACATGCCGGTGAGCGTCAGATGGAAAGAAACAGTCTGCCACACGGCATCACGGAGCTTCGCAGTACCCGTGGAACTTCCAGTCACCAGCATAATCCTTTTGTGATTCTTGCGGATAAAGACACTACAGAGAGTACTGGTGAGTGCTACAGTGCATCTTTTCTGTACAGTGGCGGTTTTCATGCACAGGCAGAAGTAGATCAGTTTAATCAGACAAGACTGGTCATTGGAATTGACGACTATGATTTTTCCTGGAAACTAAAAAAGGGTGAAAGCTTCAGCACACCCGAGGTATGTCTGAACATACAGTGCAGATGGATTTTCAAAGCTGTCCCAGACTCTGCATCAGGCAATCGTGTCGAATCTGATCCGCAGCTGCTGGAAAGACAGAGTGCGCCCGATTCTGGTAAATAACTGGGAAGCAACCTATTTTGATTTTAACAAAGACAATCTGATTGCAATTGCAAAAGAAGCGGCAGAACTGAATCTGGATATGCTGGTACTGGATGATGGATGGTTTGGAAAAAGGGATGATGATTTCTCCGTCTTGGCGACTGGTTTGTAAATGAGAAAAAGCTGTGCGGAACCTTTCTGAGCTGGTGAAAGAAGTACATGATATGGGACTTTCTTTCGGGCTTTGGTTTGAGCCGGAGATGATTTCTGAGGACAGTGATCTGTATCGGGCACATCCGGACTGGGCACTGGTCATACCGGGAAGACAGCCGATCAGAAGTCGTTCCCAGCTGGTATTGGATATGTCCAGAGAAGATGTGACAGATTATCTGACAGAGCGGATTTGTGATATTGTAGAGAAAGCAGATATCCAGTATATTAAATG
>ENA-OQMZ01000301-OQMZ01000301.1-human-gut-metagenome-genome-assembly--contig:-NODE-301-length-21731-cov-3.717275_pt1 | contig 21731 bp, 28 predicted proteins | sample MGYA00242621_ERZ504862 | MGnify/ENA primary metagenome ERZ504862 (study PRJEB26092, sample SAMD00036393) | human gut metagenome | host: Homo sapiens | study: EMG produced TPA metagenomics assembly of...
CGCGGCCCTCGACGCCAACGACGGCACCGGCCCCCGTGGCCGCGGCGCTCATGCTGCTGCAGCAGTTGGGTGCCAGCGACGACGACTAACGGGTCGACGCTGCAAACGCCCCGTTTGGGCAATCTGGCTCCATCGAAAGGAAAGTATGTTCGGATACATCTATAAGAAAGATGTCGCCATTATCGCGGTTGTCCTGTGTCTTTGTTTGGGCGTGGGCAGTTTCTTCGATTACCAAATCTCGAGCGCGCTGTTCAATATCGGCAGCATGTACGGCCGCTTTATCGAGGCCGCTGGCGAGCTGCCGTTTGAGCTGACGGCGAGCATTGCGGGCGTTATGCTCGTGCGCGCGGTGCGTCCCGATTCCAGAGGGAGCAAATGGCTCGCCGTGCTCGGCATCCTCGTTAACGTTGGTCTGGCTGGCTACGAGATCGTTTCGTCCCTGCGGGTTGGCGGCAAACTCATCGCGGTTCAGTTGGTGCTGACGTTTGTGCTGGTCATCGCTGCCAACCTTATCGTCTATCGCCTCACGCGCGCGACCGAGCCCGACGAGCTCACGCGCTGGGCGTTGATGGTGCTGGCCGTGTGGGCCGCTCAAGCCATCATCCTCAACGTCATTGTTAAGCCGCTGTGGTCGCGCCCGCGCATGCGCGTGATCGAGGTCACGCCGGGGCTCGATTTTCAGCCGTGGTGGGTGATTGGCAACCCCGACAAGTGGGCCTTTATCGCCGCCGGCGTGATCAAGGACGGCTTCAAGTCGTTTGCGAGCGGACACACGCGCATGCGGCGATCGGCCTTATGCTCGCCGGGCTTCCCGCGGCAGCCTTTACGGAAAAGCCTTCGCGTCGCCGTGTGATCTTTTGGGCGGCGGCTGTGGTCGCGGCGCTCGTCGCGTTTGGCCGCATCGTGATCGGAGCGCACTTTTTGAGTGACGTGAGCTGCGGTTTTGCTCTGGTACTGGCACTTGAGTGCCTTGCCGCGCGCATTGCCTATCCCAGCGGCGTACAATAGCTCCGTTTGAATCATCTGACCGATACCCGGTAAGAGAGGATTGCCATGCTCGCGTTTAACAACGATTATTCCCACGGTGCACATCCGGCAGTGCTGCAGGCACTCGTCGATACCAACATGGAGCCGCAGCCCGGCTACGGTACCGATGCGCACACCGAGCGTGCCAAGCAGCTTATCCGCGAGGCTTGTCAGGCCCCCGATGCTGACGTGTTTTTCTGGTGGGCGGCACTCAGGCCAACGCGACGGTGATCGACATGCTGCTTGCGCCCTACGAGGGCGTCGTTGCTGCCGAGACTGGCCACGTCGCCTGCCATGAGGCGGGTGCTATCGAGTTTGGCGGCCACAAGGTGCTCACCATCCCCGGCTACGAGGGCAAGATGCACGCCGAGGACCTTGAGAACTATATCCAGGTGTTCTACGAAAACGAGAGCTACGAGCACACGGTGTTCCCGGGTGCCGTGTATGTGAGCCTATCGACCGAGTACGGCACGCTGTACTCCAAGGCCGAGCTCGCGGCGATTCACGCGGTGTGCCAGAAGCGCGAGATTCCGCTGTTTGTGGATGGCGCCCGCCTGGCCTATGCGCTGGCGGCCGATGAGTGCGACATTACCCTGCCCGAGCTGGCGCAGCTGTGTGACGTGTTCTACATCGGCGGCACCAAGTGCGGCGCGCTTTGCGGCGAGGCCGTGGTGTTTTGCGGCATGCGCGCTCCGGCGCATCCCATTCCGCGCATTAAGCAGCACGGTGCGTTGCTGGCCAAGGGTCGCCTGACGGGCGTGCAGTTTGAGGCGCTCTTTACCGATGGCCTGTATTTTGAGATTGGTCACCAGGCGATTGAGACCGCTCAGGCGCTTCGTCGCGTGCTGCACGAGCGCGGCTACCAGTTCTTCTTGGAGACGCCGACCAACCAGCAGTTCGTGATTCTGCCCAACGAGGACATGGCCCGCATTCGCGAGCATGCCTCGATCGAGTACTGGGAAAAGTACGACGATACCCACACGGTGGTGCGCTTTTGCACCAGCTGGGCCACGACGCAGGAGGATATCGACGCGTTGGCGGCTGTCCTGTAGCCTGATGTAATGACAAGGGGCCGCCCTGCGCCTGAGCTTGGCGCAGGGCGGCCTTTGCTTTTGGGGAGAAGGGTTGTATGACCGAGATGTCCGAGCCGACGATTCGCCTGGCGACGCCCGATGATGCGCCGGCGTTGCTTGCCATCTATGAGCCGTATGTGCGCCAGACGGCGATTACCTGCGAATACGAGGTGCCGAGCGTTGAGGAGTTCGCTGGGCGCATCGAGCGTACGCTCAAGCGCTATCCATATTTGGTGATGGAGTTGGACGGGCGTCCGGTAGGCTATGCCTACGTGAGTTCGCTTAACAGCCGCGAGGCGTACGACTGGTCGGTCGAGACATCGATCTACCTGGCGCGCGATGTGCGCCACGGCGGGCTGGGCCGCAAGCTGCACGATGCGCTCAAGCAATGCCTGATCGCGATGGGCATCACCAATATGTGCGCGCTCATCGCCGTGCCGCACGACAAGGACGACGAGTATCTGACGCACAACAGTCAGGATTTCCATGCCCATATGGGCTACCGCCTGGTGGGTACGTTTGACCGCTGTGCCCAGAAGTTCGGCCGCTGGTACGACATGTGCTGGATGGAGTTGGTCCTGGCCGAGCGCGTCCCTAACCAACCCAAACCAACCTGGTTCCCCGACCTCCTCGCCTAAAACCACCACAAAGGTGCCTGTCCCCTTTGTGGTGGTTTTGGTGTTGGTTAGCCGATGGGCTCGGTGTATTTGGCACGGTCGGTGCGCTGGATGCGCTTGGAGACATGGAGCGGGCGGCCGTCGGTGTCGTAGACGTAGTCGGTGATTAGGATCAGCGCCTGCCCGCGCTCAACGTTGAGCAAAAACGCCTCGTTTTGCGAGGCATAGCACACCTCAAAGGTCTTATGTCCCTGTGCTGGCGCTCGATGGAATTCTTGGCGCAGCGTCGCGTAGAGCGAACCGTTGATATCGCGATCGATGAGCGTCTCGAAGCTTGGCGGCAGGTAGGTGGTCTCCAGGCACAGCGGCACGTCGTCCAGGTAGCGCAGGCGGACAAGTTTGACGAGCTTGCTGCCCACGGCGGCGTCAAAGAACTTAGCCATGCTGCCGGCCGCCTTGGCAAAGCCCGAGTCCACGGTGCGCGTGGTGGGCTTCATGCCCTGACCTTCGACCTGCTTGGTATAGCTCGAAAACACCAGGTTGTTCTCGTGGAGCGCCGGCGTGTCGGCCACAAAGGCACCACGCCCGCGCTCGGTGCGAACCAGACCCTCATCAACGAGCACCTTAAGGGCATGGCGCACGGTGCTGCGCGACAGCCCGATTCGTCCATGAGTTCCATCTCGGACGGCAGCTTGTCTCCGCGTGCGTAGATGCCGGCGGCGATGCGGTCGCGCAGCATGCCCGCCAAGTGCTCGTATTGGGCCAGTTTCTTTTTAGACGAAGCGTTCATGCGATCAACCTGTATCTAACTTGTATGCGAATCTAATCAAGCATGTATTCAATACAACAACAAAACCGCTGATAGCCAATTATCAAAAATCGCATCAGCAAAATTTCTAAGATAAATATAGCATACAACTAGTCGACATAACCAAAACATGTATGTAACTTGTATGCCATCGAGAGCATCAAACGAGAAGAAAGGCTGATGCACGATGACTACTCAGGAACAGGTTAAGGATGTCGTCTCCCAGGTTTTGGCTGACAAGGCAGACAAGGGCGGCATCAAGCGCGTCGTGTGGATTGGCGCTGGCGGATCCAACGGCGGCAACTATCCTGCCCAGTACTTTATGGAGCACGAGGCCACGCAGGTCGTGAGCTCCAGCTACACCAGCAACGAGTTCGTGCACGCCACCCCGGCCTATGTCAACGAGAACACCCTGGCCGTCGTCGTGTCCATGCGCGGCACCAAGGAGACCATCGTTGCCGCCCAGGTCGCCAAGGACCACGGCGCCAGCACCATCGCCATCTATGTTGACGAGTCCGGCCTCACCGAGGTCTGCGACTACAAGATCCAGTACGACAGCCTGGCCGTCGACGAGTCCTGCATGGGCCGCACCAACTCCGCCGTCGTGACCATGATCGCCATGGAGCTTACGCAGCAGACCGAGGCTATGCCGAGTACGAGACCGCTATGGCCGCCTTCGACTTGGTTGACCCCATCTATCGCAAGGCCGTCGAGTACACCCGTCCGCTCGCTGCCAAGTGGGCCGAGCAGAACGCCGACAAGCCCTGCATCAACGTCATGGCCCAGGGCCCGCTCTTTGGTGCCGCCTACGTCTTTAGCATCTGCAACGTGCAGGAGATGCTGCAGATCGACTCCTGCACCATCAACACCTGCGACTTCTTCCACGGCCCCTTCGAGATTCTGGACAAGCGCACCTCGCTGTTCCAGCTCATCAGTGTCGGCCGCAGCCGCTGCAACGACGAGCGCGGCATCCGCTTCGTCAACCAGTACGGTGGCGAGCGCGTCTATCAGCTCGATGCCAAGGAGCTTGGCCTCAACGACATCAAGGACAGCGTGAGCGAATACTTCAACCACCTGATCTTTGCGCCGATCCTCAACAACGTGTATATGCGCGCGCTTTCTGCCGTCACCCACAAGGACTACATGACGCGCCGCTACATGTGGAAGCTGGACTACTAGGGGATAGAGCGGCCTAACAGCTCGATGTCCTCATAAGTTGTGGTGGAATAGTTCCTGTTTGGGGGTTTGAAGCCTCTATTTAGGAACTATTTCACCGCAACCGCCCAGTAATCCGCTGGGGACGGAGGAAAACGGATCACTTTTCCGCTTGCCGATTTGTGCCTTGAAAAATGTATATAACGACTATAACGTAGTATGAAACTTATTGGAAACAATACCGAGGAGGCTGCGTTGAAGAAAAGCAATCTGGCTATGTGCTGGTGCTGATCGCCGCGCTTATGTGGGGCAGCATCGGAATCTTTGTAAAAGGCATCTCGGCCTGGGTGTTTCGTCTCAGAGCATGGCGGCCTTTCGCCTGTTGTCAGGTGCCGTCTTAATGGCTCCGGTCTTGGCGTTCATGGGTTGCCAGGGAGGCGATCGTGAGGGAAAAGCATCGGGTCCCCTGGCACTGTTCAAGGCAAGTCCTAAAGAGCTTGTTCCCTGTGCGCTTCTTGGCATTATCGGCCTCGCCACCGCTAACACGCTTTATTACGAGTGTATGGGCGAGGTGGGCATGTCCACGGCCTCGGTGCTGCTCTACACCTCGCCGGTGTTTGGCGTCATGCTCGGCCGCGTGCTTTATCGCGAGGATGTGACTCCCAACAAGCTCGTTGCCATCGCTTTTAATATCGGTGGCTGTGTACTTGCAGTGACCAATGGCGACCTTTCCGGTTTCCATTTTTCGGTTTGGGGCGTCACGTCGGGCGTGATCGCGGGCTTTTGTGGCGCGTCGCTCGCGGTGTTTAGCCGGATAGCAACCAAGACGGTCCACCCGCTGGCTGTCACGTTTTGGGGCCTTGTTTTTGGCGGTGCGGTTATGGCGGCTATCGCGGCTCCGTGGCCAGATGTCGCCGCGGCAATGTCGCCACAGCTGCTGCTGTTCTTTGGTTTTGGACTCATCCCCACAGCCGTGGCCTATGTCTTATATATGCAGGGTCTGTCCATGGGGCTCGAGACGTCGAAAGTTCCCGTCGTAATGTCATTCGAGACGGTCGTCACCGTACTGCTGGGCATTGGTGTCTACGCCGAGCCCGCCGGCGCGATCAAGGTCCTGGGCATCGTGCTGGTGCTCGCGTCCATCCTGATCATGAACACCGACTTCTCCAGGCTGCGCAACAGCGTCATTGTCAAACGTATTGTCGAGAGCATGACCTTTAAGCCAACGCGTGGTGGACCGAAAAATCTCAGGACATGGATCTGTTTAAGGAACGCACTGGCATCGCGCTGGAGCCCACCGTGCAGGAAAGCCCCTGGTACTTCGTGCGATAGAGGATTGTGCACGGCGTCTGGCCTGGGGTTATCCAGCCAGCGCCGGCCTATCCAGCCCCAACGTTTCAAGTACGTTAAACCCGTCAACGGTCGATTTTCACCCGCGAACGGTCTTTATACTAATTAGCAATATAAGCAACGTATAAGACGTTATAATGACCATAACGAAAAGGAGGAGGCAAGATGAATCAGATCATTCTCGCATCTCATGGCGGCCTGGCCGCAGGCGCCAAAGACACGCTCGAGATGGTTCTCGGCGACGTGTCGAACGTCCACGTCGTGTCGCTTGCTCGTGACGACAAGGAGCCCATCACCAACAAGGTGGACGCCATGATCGCCACGTTCAACGCGGACGACACCGTCTATGTGCTGACCGATATGCTCGGCAGCTCGGTCAACAACAGCATGGTCGAGCTTTCCAAGAACGGCACGAAGTTCACGGTTGTCAGCGGTTTCAATATTCCGCTGGCGCTGACGCTCGCTATGAGCCCCGCCCCCATCAAGGTGCCGAGCTCGCGGCCTCATCAACGAGGCCCGCACCGGTCTGACCAACCCCAACGCACCGGTCGAGGCCGTCGCGGCTCCCGCCAAGAAGGCCAAGGCGTCCCGTCACAGCTCCGGTCCCGCCAAGATCGTCCTCGCACGTCTTGACTACCGTCTGCTGCACGGCCAGGTCGTCTTTACCTGGACCACCAAGGTTCAGGCCGAGCGCATCATCGTCGTCGACAACGCTGCCGCCAACGATGAGATCAAGAAGGGCGCTCTTAAGCTGGCCAAGCCCCAGGGCGTGCGCCTGAACGTCTTCACCGTCGAGCGTGCCCTCGCCAAGATGGACAAGCTCAACACCCTCGGCGAGCGCGTCATGTTTGTCTTTGGCAACACTGCCGAGATGCTGCAGTTCTGCCAGGGTTACAAGCTCGACGCCATCAACCTGGGCGCCACCGCCAACCACGACGGTGCCGATCAGATTGGCGGCAAGGACAGCTCCGTCTTCTTCGACGCCACCCAGAAGGCCGACGTCAACCAGCTGCTCGACATGGGCATTAAGCTCTACGTCCAGCAGACCCCTACGTATCAGAGCGTCGACATCGACGCCAAGCTGTAATCAACCAGGCTTTTGCCTGACTGAAAGGAGAAGGGTATGAATACGTTCATCAGTGCGGTGCTCGTCGGCCTCGTCGGCGTGTTCTGCATGTGGGACTCCCGCCTGCTCGGTCGTCTTAACTTCGAGCAGCCCCTCGTTGGCGCTACGCTCGTCGGTCTGCTGCTGGGCGATGTGCCCACCGGTCTTGCCGTCGGTGCCGCCGTCGAGCTCGTGTCCATGGGCCTGGTGCAGGTCGGCGCCGCCGTTCCGCCCGATATGGTCCTGGGCGGCATCGTGGCCGCTGCCTTTGCGTGCCTGACCGATGCTTCCGCCGAGACCGCCATGACGATCGCCATCCCGGTCGCCGTCCTGGGTCAGCTCCTCGGCATCGTGTTCCGTTCCATCATCGCCGTCCTCACCCATGTGGCAGATTACGCGATTGATAACGGAAAGTTCAAGACCGCCTACCGTATGCACATCTGCGCCGCTCCGGTTTGTACGCCATCATGTACTTCCTGCCGATCTTCCTCGCCGTCTTTGTTGGCACCGACCTGGTTCAGGCCATCGTCAACATGGTTCCCGAGTGGCTGTCCACTGGTCTTAACGTTTCGACCAAGATCATGACCGCCTACGGCTTGGCCCTGCTGCTCACCATGATGATCAAGAAGGGTATGACTCCGTTCCTGTTCATCGGTTTCCTGCTCGCCGCTTACCTCAACCTGTCCGTCATCGCGGTCGCTCTGATCGGTGTGTGCCTGGCTGTCGTCTTCATGGGCTTCAAGTTCAACGGTTCCCATGCAGCCGCCGGTGTCGATTCCGACTACGATCCGCTCGAAGACGACGAAGACTAAGGAGGAACACACTATGGCAACCGCAACCAAGGACGTGTCCCTGAACAAGAAGGTCAGCCAGTTCTTCTGGCGCTCCTGGGCCATCCAGGCCTCTTGGAACTACGAGCGTCAGATGAACATGGGCTTCCTCTACGGTATGGTTCCCACGCTCGATCGCCTCTATCCGGACGAGTCCGACCCCAAGCAGCTTGCTGCTAAGAAAGAGGCTTACCACCGTCACATGGCGTTCTACAACTGCACCCCGCAGACGAGCGCTTTCATCCTGGGCCTCGCCGCCTCCATGGAGGAGGAGTACGCCAAGGATCCCGAGAACTTCAACCCCGATTCGATTAACGCGGTCAAGACCTCCCTTATGGGCCCGCTTTCCGGCATCGGTGACTCCTTCTTCCAGGGCACCATCCGCGTTATCGCCTTTGGCTTGGGCGTTCAGCTGGCTCAGCAGGGCTCCATCATGGCCGATCCTGGCCCTTCTCATCTCCATCGTCCCCTCCGTGCTGATTACTTGGTTCGCAGCCAAGATGGGCTATCAGGGCGGCCACGAGTACCTGAGCAAGCTTCAGGGCGGCGACCTCATGGAGAAGCTCATGTATGTCTGCGGCATCGTGGGTCTTATGTCCGTGGGCGGCATGATCGCCACGCTGATCGGCGCCACCACCCCGCTGCAGTTCGCTGACGGCACCGTCGTTATCCAGGACATCCTGGACAGCATGATGCCCCAGATGATCTCCCTTGCCTCACCGGCCTTATGTACTGGCTTATCAAGAAGAACGTCAACACCGGTTGCTTCTCGTGATCGCCATTGTGGGCGGCATCGCCCTCTCCGCGGTCGGCATCCTGGCCTAGTCGCGACTAAGCGCCTAACCGCTTTCCCCCGGGGGCCTGCCTGGCATCCCATACCCCAGGCAGGCTTCCATCCCTAAATGTGTCAAAGGGCAGTCCCTTTGACACATCCTCAACGGACCGGCGACTCGGTCCAAATCACGGTAACCCTGCGAGCGCCCGGCAATGTGGCGCCGCAAAAATTGAAAGGAATGTGTCAGATGTACGAGATCGACCTTAACCTCCCTAAGCAGATCGTCGCTGACGTCCTGTCCAACCACGAGATCCACAGCGTCGCCTTCGTCGGCTGCGGTGCCTCCATGTCCGACCTTTACCCCGCCAAGTACTTCCTGGCCAACAACACGGACAAGCTGAACGTTCAGATCTTCACCGCTAACGAGTTCAACTACGACACGCCTTCCTGGGTCAACGAGCACACCTTCGTGATCACCTGCTCCCTCGGTGGCTCCACGCCCGAGACCGTCGAGGCCAACAAGACCGCCAAGAAGCACAACTGCCCGGTCGTCTCCCTCACCAACAAGGCTGGCTCCGCTCTGACCGTCGACGCTGACTACGTCATCGTTCACGGCTTCCACGCCAACTTCGCTGCCAAGTGCGAGAAGCCCGGCTACGCCATCGCTCTTGCTGTCGAGATCCTTCAGCAGACCGAGGGCTATGACCACTACGAGGACATGATCACCGGCCTCACCAACGTCTTTGAGCTCTGCGAGAACGCTGCTCAGTCCTGCAAGAAGCTCGCCAAGAAGTTCGCCGAGGACTTCAAGGACGACAAGATGATCTACTTCATGGCTTCCGGTGCCTCCGAGAAGATGGCTTATTCTCACGCCGCCTTCCTGTTCACCGAGATGCAGTGGATCGACGCCGCCGCCTACAACACCGGTGAGTACTTCCACGGCCCGTTCGAGGTTTCCACCGAGGGTAAGCCCTACGTCTTCTTCATGTCCGATGGCGCTACCCGTCCGATGGACGCCCGCGCCCTCACCTTCCTTAAGCGCATGGGCGCCAAGGTCGCTCTGATCGACTCCAAGGACTACGGCCTGGCTGACGCCGTGCCCGCGAGCGTCGTCACCTACTTCAACCCGCTGCTGCACCTCGCCGTTATGCGCGAGTACGGCAACCAGATCGCCGAGGCCCGTCAGCACCCGCTGACCATGCGTCGCTACATGTGGAAGCTTTCCTACTAATCACAAGTAAGTAGACCTTACGGGTTGATTGAGAGGGGATGGGGTTTGCGCCCTGTCCCCTTTTTTGCTCTGGGGAGGGCGTGTCTGCCGCGTCATAAAACCCCAGATAAAACCTACCAAAATAAACCTGTCCCTTTTTGGCAGGTGGGAGGAGATGCGTATGATCAAGGCAGTGCTGTTTGATATGGACGGCGTGCTGGTCGATACCGAGTGGTTCTACAACCGTCGTCGCGTGGCGTTTATGGAAGAGAAGGGGTTCCACTTTGACGAGATTCCCGATCTTTCGGGGTCTAACGAGCCTGCCATTTGGGAGGCGCTGGTGCCCGACGATATTGAGCTGCGTGAGCGTCTGCGCGTGGAGTACAAGCAGGTCTACAGCCCGGACCATCCCGTTCCGTATACCGAGCTGCTCAACGAGCAGACGGGGCCGGTGATGCGTGAGCTGCACGAGCGCGGCGTGAAGTGCGCCATCGCGAGCTCGTCCTATCGCGAGCTCATTGACGAGCTGGTGGAAATTGCCGGTATCGCCGACGTGCTGGACTACACCATCAGCGGCCACGAGTGCAGTGCGTTTAAGCCCGACCCCGAGATCTACCTGCGTGCCATGGAGGCGCTGGGGGTGGAGCCTGCCGAGTGCCTGGTTATCGAGGACTCGCCTTTGGGCATCGAGGCCGGCAAGCGCTCCGGCGCCCGAGTCCTGGCGCTGCGTCCGCACGAGGCGTCAACCTGGACCAGTCCGCCGCCGACACCATCATCGACAACCTGACCGACATCCTACCTGCCATTTAGGGACAGGTTTATTTTGGCAGGTTTTATCTGGCAACGCCGAATTCGCCGTGAAGGGACCGCTCTCTTCACGGCGTTTTTCTTTTGAGCGGCCTCACGGTCCTTCTGATGGTTGTCGAGAGAGGGTGAATTGAAGCGCCCCCGCACGCTCCATGCTACAATCGCGGGCACGCCTCACAACTATATCTGCCTTCGAAAGGAGCCTCCGTGGCGAACGCCATCGATCAGCTCACGGACCGCGTGCTCGTGCTCGGCCGCCTCACCATCGTTCGCCGTGCCATTACTGCCGTGGCGGTCACCATTTCCGCCGTTCTCCAGACATTTCTGATCCAGGCGTTCATTCAACCCGCCGACCTGCTTCCGAGTGGTCTTACCGGCGTCGCGGTCCTGCTCGATCGCGTTACCTCGCTCGGCGGCGTTCGAATCGACATCTCGCTCGGCATGCTCGCGCTCAACATCCCCGTGGCGCTCCTATGCTGGAGCGGCATTAGCAAACGCTTCGTCATCTTCTCGATGATGCAGGTCGTGCTCTCGTCGCTGTTCCTCAACATCTTTCACTTTTCCCCGTTTTTGGGCGACAAGATCATGCTCATCATTTTTGGCGGCGTGGTCTCGGGTCTGGGCGCTGCCATCGCGCTCAAGTCCGGTGCGTCCACCGGCGGCACCGACTTTATCGCGCTGTGGGTCTCCAACCACACGGGCAAGACTATCTGGGGCGTCATCTTTGGTTTCAACTGCTTTATCCTGGCGATTTTTGGCTTTATGTTTGGTTGGGACAACGCGGCGTACTCTATCGTGTTCCAGTTTATTTCGACCAAGACCATCGACAGTTTCTATCGTCGCTACGACCGCGTGACGCTGCAGATCACGACGCGCAAGGCGGACGAGGTCATGACCGCCTATGTTGACCATTTTCAGCACGGCATTAGCTGCGCCGAGGTCATCGGCGGATACAGCCGCGAAAAGATGTACCTGCTGCACGCCGTTGTCTCGACCTACGAGAGCCAGGACATTATCAAGCTGGTGTGCGACATTGATTCCGGTGCCGTGATCAATGTGTTTCACACGCTCAACTTTGTGGGCGGCTGGTGGGGCGGTCATGTCGACGAGCCCATGCCCACGGCCGTACCTGATCCCGACAAGCCCGCGCGCATGGCCAGCAGGCAGGCGCGCCTCAGCGAGCAGGACAGCCTGCAGCAGGACGACGGCAGGTAGGGTATTGGCATTTTGCCGGCCTGGCGCAACCCTTCCGTATGAGCCCCTCGAAAGCCTCGCTGCTTTCGAGGGGCTTTCGTTTTCCCAGATAAAACCTACCAAAATGAAGCTGTCGCTTTTTGGTAGGGAGGGTGTATCGTTTTATCATTATGAGGTAACATGAAACTAGACGTTATATACGTATTAGTTATTTCGATATTTCGATAAGAGTGATCAGATATGCCCGCGCCCAAAAATGCACCGCTTTACCAGCAGATTTACGACGAGATCAAGGATGCGATCGAGAAAGGTGTTTATGCACCCAAGGAGCGTATTCCGTCCGAGCTTGAGCTAGCCGAGCAGTACGACGTGAGCCGCATTACGGTGCGCCGCGCCGTCGAGGAGCTGTGCTCCGATGGCTACCTGGTTAAGCAGCAGGGCCGTGGTACCTTTGTCTCCACGCCGCACATCAATCGTCAGTTCCACGCTTCGACGCTGCAGACGTTTACCGCGCTGTGTGCCAGCAACGGCATGAAGGCGGGCGCGCATGTGGTCGATCGCCAGATTGTGCCGGCACGTCAAAACGAGATGGAGTTCTTTGGCCTGCAGAAGGACGCGCTGCTGCTGCATATTAAGCGCGTGCGTACAGCCGACGGCGAGCCCATCTTTGAGGAGAACATCTTTGTGCCGTTTGACGCCTACCGTGAGCTGTTGACGGCCGATCTTGAGGACAAGTCGATTTTTGCCGAGGTCGAGCGTGTTGGCGGAACGCCGATTGTCTCGGTTGCTACCGCACGGTCGAGGCCGTTCGTGCCAATACCGAGCAGGCAGCCGAGTTGGGCATTGCTCCGCACGATCCGCTGCTCAACCTGCGTGCCAGCTTTACCGGTCCCAATGGCGAGCCGGTCCTGATGGGTAAGCAGTACTACGTGGGATCGCGCTACGTTATGGTCATGTAGGGTTGGTTCCGCCGTTCTGACGAACGGCGGATCGGTCGACGCTGCTCCTTTGGTTACGCGGTTTTACCAAACCGCGTAACGGCTCGACGCTGCAAACGCCCCTAAGCGGCAATCTGCAGAATGAGCGTGGAAAATATTCCGTTTTTGGCTTGGTGACGGGCTCAAAGTGGGAGATTATCCACGCTCATCCTGAAAGTGTCCAAAAATCCACGCTCGTTCGCCTTGGATTACGTTGCCCGTGGCCGATGGCGGCGCGGCACCGGTCCGCGTGGCGGCGTATAATCGGCGGCAGATGACTTGGACGTTAGGAAACCATGACCGATAGCATGCAGCAGATGGCGCTCGACACGCTCGGCGCCTATTTTGGCTACACCTCGTTTCGCCCGGGACAGGACCGCATGGTCGATGCAATCCTTGCCGGTCGCGATGCGTTGGGTGTTATGCCACGGGCGCCGGCAAGTCCATTTGCTACCAGGTGCCCGCGCTCATGCTGCCCGGCATCACCTTTGTGGTGAGTCCGCTGCTGTCGCTTATGGAGGACCAGACCCGTGCGTTGCTCGCGGCGGGTGCGCGACCCAGCTATCTCAACTCCAGCCTTACCCCGGCCCAGCAAAACACCGTGCTCAAGCGGGCGCGCGAGGGCCGCTATCAGCTTATGTACGTGGCGCCCGAGCGCTTGCTTGAGCCGCGTTTTTGGCCTTTGCGCAGGAAGCTGCGGCCGAAGGCGGCATCGGCGTGCCGCTCGTGGCCATTGACGAGGCCCACTGCGTGAGCCAATGGGGCCAGGATTTCCGCCCCGCCTACCTGCAGATTCGCGAGTTCATCGATTCCCTGCCGCAGCGCCCTATCGTGGCAGCCTTTACCGCTACGGCGACCGAGCGTGTGCGCGCGGACATTCAGCAGATGCTCGGCCTGCAAAACCCCGCGACGGTGGTGACGGGCTTCGATCGCAAGAACCTCTACTTTGGTTGCGAGGAGATGGGCGACAAGGCCAAGACCGCCTGGGTGCGCGACTATGTGATTGCGCATTCGGGCGAGAGCGGCATCGTGTATTGCTCGACCCGCAAGACGGTCGATGCGCTGGCAGGCGAGCTTGCCGAGGCGCTGGGCCCCAGCGGCATTCGCGTGGGTCGCTACCATGCCGGCATGGGCAACGACGCCCGCCGCCAGAGCCAGCGTGCCTTTATCGACGACGACATTCAGGTGATGGTTGCCACCAACGCCTTTGGCATGGGCATCGACAAGCCCAACGTGCGCTACGTGATCCACAACAACGTGCCCGAGAGCATCGAGGCATACTACCAAGAGGCGGGCCGCGCCGGCCGTGATGGCGACCCGGCAAGCTGCCACTTGCTGTGGAACGGTAACGATTTTCGCATGCGCCGCTTTTAATCGACCGCGGCGATGCCGCCGATGAGGCACTCGACGACGAGCAGCGCGCGTGGGCGCTCCAGAACCGCTACCGTCTGCTCAGCCAGATGGAGGGCTACTGCAATACCACCGGCTGCCTGCGCGAATATATGTTGCGCTACTTTGGCGACGAGGCCGCGGCCGAGCATGCTGCCGCGGCTGGTGCGGGCGCCACCGCCACGGACGAGGCCGAGGGCTGCGGCAACTGCAGCAACTGCCTCACGCAGTTCGAGGTCGAGGACGTCACCGATATGGCCCGCGCCGCTGTGCGCTATGTGGCCACGCGACCCATGCGCTTTGGCAAGTCGCTCATCGCCGACGTGCTCCACGGCGGCAACACCGAGCGCATTCGCCAGATGCATCTGGACGAGGACCGCGGCTATGGTGAGCTGTCGAGCGAATCGGTCGGGCGCATCAAGGACATCATCGGCCAGCTGTGCGGCCGCGGTTACTTGGCCGCCTCGCAGGGGCAGTACCCGGTCGTGGGGCTGGGCCCGCGTGCCGCCGAGGTCGAGGATGAGGCGTTTGCCTTTACCGTTAAGCGTCGTGCGTCCAAGCACAAGGCCTCGGCCCGTGCCCGCCGCGCGGTGGATCTGCTGCGTGAGGAGGCCGAGCTAGATCAGCGCCCGCGCGTGGGTGACGATGCCGAGCTGTTCGAGCGCCTGCGTGCCCTGCGCAAGGAGATTTCGACCGAGCTGGAGATGGCGCCGTACATGGTCTTCTCTGACAAGGCCCTGCGCGGCTGTGCCGCCTACGCCTCAGACACGCGACGAGCTTATCCAGGTCAACGGTATTGGCGAGAAAAAGGCCGATGCCTTTGGCGAGCAGTTTATGGCGGCGATTGAAGAGTTTGAGTCCGAGCATGCACGGGATGGAGCGTAATGATGGCATCCGACGATAAAACCGAGCGCACTGAGGTGTCCGCCGTGCCGCTGTACCAGCAGGTTATGGACGACCTAAAGGGCGAGATCGCGCGCGGCGTGTACGCATCCGGCTCGCGCATTCCTTCCGAGATGGAGCTCGCGAAGTACTACGGCGTGGGACGCATCACCGTGCGCCGCGCCGTCGAGGAGCTGTCGCGCGCGGGGTATCTCAACCGCCAGCAGGGGAGGGGCACGTTTGTGTGTGCGCCCAAGCTCAAACGCAAGATTGTCCAGAAGGGTGACGTTCAGAGCTTTTCCGAGGGTTGCGCCGCCAACGACATGGTGGCCGGAGCACGCCTGGTGTCGCGCACGGTGGTTGCGGCGACGCGCGAGGACGCGGCGTTTTTTGGTGTGGAACCCGGCTGCGAGCTCATCGTTGTCGAGCGCGTGCGCACGGCAGACGGCGTGCCCGTCATGCTCGAGAACAACGCCTTTGTGCTGGCCGACCATCCCTATCTGCAGACGCTTGCCGACAAGGACCTCACGGACAATTCCATCTTTGCGCTCGTTGCCGAGCATTCGGGCCGCGCGCCGCTCAAGTCCGACCCCTGTACGGTGGAGATTGCGCTTGCCGATGCTCAGGCGGCCTCGCTGCTGGAGGTGCCGGTCGGCGAGCCGCTCTTCTATATGGAGGCGTACTTTACCGATGCGGACGAGCGGCCCTTGCTGCTCGGACGCCAAAAGATCGTGGGCTCGCGCTACGTGTTCGACATCTAACGTCCACAGATAGAACAACATAGAACAAGTTTGGTGAAATGACTTCACGTGCATCGTCGTGCGTGCTATAAATAGGACAACATAGAACGACAGCAGGTACGAGCTGCCGTCGTCCAAAGCCGCCACACAAGGAGGAACATCACCGTGAACGCACACGATCTGGTTCAGGAAATTATCGAGCGCAAGGGCAAGATTGAGAACGTCTTTTGGATCGCCTGCGGCGGTTCGATGATCGACCTGATGCCGGCCAACGAGCTACTCAAGCGCGAGGCCACCACGTTTACCTCGACGGTCTACACGGCACGCGAGTTTTGCCTGATGGCTCCCAAGAGTCTTGGCGAGAAGTCACTCGTCATCGCCTGCAGCCACAGCGGCAACACGCAGGAGGTCGTCGACGGCTGCGAGATGGCGCTGGCCGCCGGCGCCGAGGTTGTCGCCCTCACCGACTGCGAGGGCTCCAAGATCGATAACGGCAAGTGGACCACCTGTCTATCCGTGGGGCGAAGGCGTGCCGCAGGCCGAGGTGCCGCAGGCATCGGCGCTGATGGCTGCCGAGCTGCTCGACCAGCAAGAGGGTTACGAGGCGCTTGCCGACATGTACGCCGGCCTTAAGCAGATGGATGCGCTGCTGCCCGCTGCCCGCGAGAAGGTCAACGCCGAGCTAGGCGCCCGTTTTGCCGAGCTCTGCCAGCAGCACAAGTTCTTCTATATCCTGGGTTCCGGCCCCAACTTTAGCCAGACCTACGCCATGGCCATCTGCTCGCTCATGGAGATGCAGTGGCAGCACTGCTGTTACATCCACTCCGGCGAGTATTTCCACGGCCCGTTCGAGGCCACCGAGCCCGGCGTGTTCTATTTCGTGCAGCTCGGATCGGGCGAGTGCCGCCCCATGGAGGAGCGCGCGCTTGCATTCCTCAACACGCACACCGATACGGTCATGGTGCTCGATGCGCTCGAGTACGGCGTGGGCGAGGTGCCCGCCAGCGTGCGTTCGTTCCTGGAGCCGATCTTCTTCTATGCGATGAGCTGCGAGTTGCGCGCCGCCCGCGGCAAGGTGTTCGACCACAGCCCCGAGGTCCGTCGCTACATGGGTATCGAGCAGTACTAATCGAGCGGTATTAAGTTACCGGGATAACAACTTCTCACGTCGGGGCCTACGCTAAGCGCAGGCCCCGTTTGCGTTGCGATGACCGGTTTTGTTTGTCGAAAAACGAAGTCAAATACTTTTCCCGAGAAGTGAACGACCTATTTTGGACCTCGAAGCATCGACACTTTTTGGCGCCAAAACCGCAGGAAAATCTCAATGAAACTGCAGGAAATGGCTCCCATAAAGTGTCGATGCTCCGGGGGCTCGATTTTGCTCGTTCACTTCTCGGGGAAAGTATTAGACCTAAATGTGCGAGCGTGTTGCATGAGTCGAAAAGCGGGCTGCGCCGGGGATTTCCGGCGCAGCCCGCTTAGTATCGCGCTTAGATTCGTAAGGTTGCGGCAGCCAGCGGCCTACTTTGCGTCGTAGGCCTCGGCGTCCCACCAGTCGAGCTGGGCGATGTTGTCGCGAATGTGCTGGCAGCTCTTGTGGAAGCCCTCGAGCTCGTACTCGGACAGGTCCAGCGTGTAGACCTCCTCGACGCCCTCGGCGCCGATCACGCACGGCAGGGAGGTGAAGATGCCCTCCTCGCCATACTGGCCGGTCATAAGCGTGGAGGCGGAAAGCACGGCGTGCTCGTTGTGAAGCACGGCGGCGCAGACGCGCGCGGCGGAGTTGGCGACGGCGTACTCGGTGCACTGCTTGCCCTGGTAGGTCACATAGCCGCCCTTGCGTGCAAGCTCCTCGACCTCCATGTGGTCGAAGGCGTACTTGTCGGGGTTCTCGGCCTGAAGTTCATTAAGGCTCTTGCCGGCGATGGCCGCGGCCTTAAAGGCTGCAAGCTGGCTAAAGCCGTGCTCGCCGATCATATAGGCGTCGATGGACTTGGGGCTCACGCCGACCTTCTTGGAGATCTCGGTGCGCAGGCGGGCGGAGTCCAGGCCGCAGCCCGAGCCGATGATCTTCTTGGGATCGTAGCCGGTCAGGTGCCACAACTCGGTGCACACGACGTCGCAGGGGTTGGAGATGCTCACGAAGATGCCGTCAAAGCCGGCGTCGACGATGCGCTTGGCAAAGGTGCGGGCGGCATCGGTGGTAAAGAACAGCTCGCCGTCGCGGTTGCGGCGGCCAGCGCGACCTTGCCGGCGGCGTTGACGATGACGTCGCAGCAGGCCAGCTCCTCGTAGTGGTCGTAGCAATTGACGATCTTGGTGTTGTAGGGGACAAACGAAAGGGAGTCACGCAGGTCCTGGACCTCGGACGTCACTTTGGCCTCGTTGATATCGCACAGGTACAGCTCATCGGCAATGCCCTGCATAAGTAGCTGTTGGTGACATGTGCTCCTACGTGGCCCTGGCCGACCACGCCGATCTTACGCGTCTGGAACATATATGTATCCTTTCGACCGAGTTTTTTGCGTCGGACCATTGTAGCGTCCAGCTGTCACTTTGCTAGCTAAAGCGCCATAGATTTTTTGGGCATGCCTTAATCTCTACTTTTGGAGTGATTTGGGCCGCTGACGGCATCGCTGGGCGATGCGCTCGCGCGGATGGGGCCGGTCGTTGTACCATAGCTGCAACTGACTCGTAAGGAGCATCCATGCCCATTCGTATTCCCGACGCCTCCCTGCCGCCGCGCAGCTCGAGAGCGAGAACATCTTTGTCATGACCGAGTACCGCGCGCTGCACCAGGACATCCGGCCGCTGCGCGTGCTCATCCTCAACCTCATGCCCACCAAGATCGCCACCGAGACGCAGATCATGCGCAAGCTCTCCAACACGCCGCTGCAGGTGGAGGTGGACCTGCTGCGCACCAAAACGCACGAGGCCACGCACGTGAGTGCCGGCCACCTGGAGACGTTCTACCGCACGTTCGACGACATCCGCGACATCCACTACGACGGCTGATCATCACGGGCGCGCCGGTGGAGCAGATGCCGTTCGAGGAGGTCGACTACTGGCCCGAGCTCTGCCAGATCATGGATTGGTCCACCACGCATGTGCACTCTACGCTGCATATTTGTTGGGGCGCGCAGGCGGGGCTCTACCATCATTACGGTATCCAGAAGTACGATCTGCCGGCAAAGGCGAGTGGCGTGTTTGAGCATTATCTGGTGAAGCCGCAAAGCCCGCTGGTCCGCGGCTTTGACGACCGTTTCTATGCCGTGCATTCGCGCAACACCGATGTGCGCCGCGAGGACGTGGAGGCCGAGCCGCAGCTTGAGGTCGTGGCCGTGTCCGACGAGGTGGGCCTGTACATCGTCAAGTCGACCGACAGCCGCCGCTTCTTTGTCTTTGGCCATCCCGAGTACGATACCGACACGCTGCGTTTGGAGTACGAGCGCGACGTGAAGCGCGGGCTTAACCCTCAGGTGCCGGCGCATTACTTCCCGAACGACGACCCCACCGCCGAGCCGCGCAACGTCTGGCGCAGTCAGGCTCAGCTGTTCTACACCAACTGGCTCAACTACTACGTCTACCAGACCACGCCCTACGACCTAGCTCGCGCCGGCGAGGAGCACTAGGCCGTCGGGATGTGCGTCAGCCGTTAGGCGCTGATGATGTGGGGTAGCGGCAGGTCGTGGGCGTCGGTGGGAACGTGGTCGACACGCTGCTCGTCAAAGGCGATGCCGATGATTTGGCATGCGGGCGAGAGCATGGGCAGGTAGCGGTCATAGCAGCCGCCGCCGTAGCCCAGGCGCGCGCCGGTGCGGTCGAAAGCTACGAGCGGCACGACAACCATGTCGAGCTCGGCGGCGGGCACGATGGGGAAGTGGTCGCTGTCGACGTCCGTGGCTGCGAAGGCCCGCGTAGGGTGGGCGATGAAACCGGGGCCTCGGACGCATCGCCGGCAGAGACTGCCCGCATGCACATGCACTGGCCACAAGCCATGGCGTCTGTTGCGAGAGCATGCACGGATAGGCCGCGCGCCAGCCACGCGCGACGGCCGCGGCGGCAAACGCGGCTGGGTCGACCTCGGAACCCATGGCGGCATAGACGGCAACGGTGTGCGGTGCCGCGGCACCCAAGCGATCCATCAGCTCAACAAGCCGCGCGCATACAACAGCAGACTTCGCCGCCCGCACATCCAAATCAATCGCATCGCGCCGAGCAATCACCGCCCGCCGCAACTCAGCCTTATCCATCCCAGCCTCATCTCCCAAACCTTCCAAAAAGGGACAGGTTAATTTTGGCAGGTTTTATCTGGGCAAACGTCGAAGCCGCCGCAAAGGCGCCCTTTGTGGCGGCTTCGACTCGACGTTGGCTTCACAGCGCCGCAGCGATCGCTTCAGTCACAAACTTATTGAGTGACTCACCCTTCTTTGCCGCCGCCAGCGCTGCTTGCTTGTGGAGCTCAGAGCCCGTTCTTACGTTGAACGAGCCCTTAAAAGCCCGCTCGGGTTCCTTGCCCTTCTCGGCGCAAAACTCAAGGTAATCGTCGACGGCGTCGTGGAAGCATTGCTCCACTTCTTCAGCCGTGGAGCCTTCAAATACGATTGCGTCCCTAATGCCGGCGACCATACCTGTTAGCACATGCTGTTCGGCATCGAACTCGACCGGGGCGAAATAACCCTTGTATGCCAAAACGTTACTCATGACTACCTCCGACATCTTGCAGAAAGCGAACTATGTTTCGAATGGTCCCCGCTGTCAATTCGTCAGATGGATGAGGCGTGTGCATTACGAACATCCTGCCATCTGATGGCCTGTAGAAGAGAACGCGCGATCCGGATGTCTTGCCTTTGCTGTCCATTTCAAAGCCATATGAAGCTATAACTTTAAGAAAGTCAGCGAATCTATACGTTGAAGGACAGCTAAGCAGCTGGGCGATGAGTTTATCGGATCGAGTCATCCCGCCTCACATTCTGCAACTATATTCTAGTTGCAATTTCAGTTTGATGCAAGCACCTCTACTATAGAACATGTGTGCGTATAGAACAAGTGTTCGAATCACAACTGAGGAAGGAGACAGGCACCTTTGTGGTGGTCTGTGCTGTGGAGTGGGCGTCTGCGGCGGTTTGTCTCAATCTGTAACAGTAACTCGGCAAAATTGGACCTAGATGTTACAGATTGAGACACGCCGCGGTGGGCTGCGCCGCCCCGCTCAAACCGCAGAAAAAAGGTAGATTTTCAGACATGTCCCAAAAATCTACCTTTGGTGGTTAGGCAGAAGGTCGACTACGTTGAAGCCGGCATTGCTCTTGGCGATGACGTCTCGACCGCCAAAGACGCAGGTCGGCGACTCGGCTGCGATGCGCGTCACATCGGCGCCGAGCGAGCGCAACTCACCGGGCGTGGCGGCAAGCATCTGGCGCGGCGCTTCTCGCGCGCGTCGGGATCGAGCCGGCCAGGTAAGTCGTGTTGCGGCGTTTGGTGAGCGCGTACGGCTTCACGGGCGCGTCCATGCCGCTCACACAGCTTACGATAAAGCCTCGAAGGCGGCCTCGTCGGGCTCAAAGTTGCCGAGCCATTCGCCCGCGCGCGCCACGCGCTCAATCGAGGGATCGATTGCCGGGTCGCGGTAGGTGTAGAACGCCGCCTGGCGCTCGCCGGCCGCGCGGAATCCGCAGCCGTACGCGCCTGCCCTTTACGCGGATCTCGTTCCACAGGTAATCGTAGGAGACGCGCTGTTCGGCAGCCCACGGCCCCAGGCGCCCGTCACGTCGATGCCCAGACGGCGCGGGT
>ENA-OQMZ01000302-OQMZ01000302.1-human-gut-metagenome-genome-assembly--contig:-NODE-302-length-21718-cov-2.081515_pt1 | contig 21718 bp, 25 predicted proteins | sample MGYA00242621_ERZ504862 | MGnify/ENA primary metagenome ERZ504862 (study PRJEB26092, sample SAMD00036393) | human gut metagenome | host: Homo sapiens | study: EMG produced TPA metagenomics assembly of...
CGAAGCGGCTGATCCGCGATTCCTCACCGCAGAAGGACTCGTCAACAACGTTGATCTGCCGCCGCTGTTCATTACCACCTGCAGCGACGATTTTTGGAGGCAGATAATCTGGCGCTTGCCACGGCCCTATCGCGCAAGAGTGCCGATTTCGAACTTTTCGACCCGAAAAACGGGCCGTCACGAAGCATTGGGGCACGTATTCGTGATCGGCATGCCATGGCTGACGGCCAGCGTGGATTGCCTCGAGCGCATCCGTGATTTCTCATACGACCGCTGCTGAATCACAAACGCTAACGCGCAACCACACATAATCGCAGACCGCCAACGGTCGGCCATACGCAAACAGGCGCGTGGCCGACCGTTTCTTTTCATGCGCCTTTTACGCAACCGAAAACACCAATCGCAATCGCATGCATCCTGTTCAGAAAAGAAAAAGCCGGCGGAGAGAAAGGCCGCCGGCTGAGAGAGAGAAGAGAGAAGAAGGGTTCAGTTATGGGGTTCTTCGGGAACCTCGCCAGCTGCCGTAACCGCTGACATGTTCTATATAACCGCCCAAGTCTTGGAAGAATGATGCGTGTTCCTGTCAATTCGCTGGGAAAAATGTATCGAACATGTAAGCGGAACATACACATTCGTGAATTCCGTCGAATGATCGCAACATTACTTCCGATTTGTCCAATCGCACGTCCATATCCACTCACCCACTCTGCAAAATCATCCAGTGAAATGGACAATTCTGCAATAATCGCAAAATCATCCATTTCACTGGACGATATGTCGAGCTTAAGATGCTGCCACTGTCTTTCTCGGAATACCGAAATGCATTGCAATCAACAGCAAATGACAATGCGCTGTTCGACCGGTATCTCACATATGGAGGACTCCCCCAAGTTGTGCAGGCACAGAACGCAAGTTGCACAGACAGCACAACACCCCCGAACCGACCGGATAGACCGGAAATCGCAGGTTCGGGGGCGAAAATCAGCGGGGCTGACGGAAGTGGCGGATCGCCAATCGGCGTGAACGGTGTGTGCGGCTCGAGCTGATACCAGTACGCGACGGAAGCAACGTCGTCCTGACGCTCGAAATTGCCACCCTCTTCAGTGCCGATCTGCTGCCATTCCACACGCAGATCGTGCTCGAAATAAATCGGATCGGGAATGTGCCAGCGATACAGTCCACGGGTCACAGGCGTATTCACATCCCAATACGCGCTTTCGCGATGCGAGGCGAGACGCTGTGAGTAGAACGGGAATCCGACGTACGGCGCGCAGAACGTCTGCTCATGCATGCGCCCATGCTCGTCAAAATCAGCGAAACTCCACGCACCACCGAAATAATCCTCAGCACCAGTACTGCACCATGTAGGGTACTGGTCGTCTCCATCGATGTACATTTTGACTTCGCCTTCGCCCCACCAGCGGCTTTCCAACGCGGTGAGCGCCAGATACGTGCCGATATACGCGCCACGCCCCTGCACGCCGTCAAGCACCACATAATCGCGAGCCAGTTCGGTGACACGTTCGCGACGCCACTGTGCATGGAAGCGCATGGTGCCGGCCGGAAGCGAGTCATATTCGGTGTAGTCGATCTGGTAGAAGAACGCAGGAACGTCTTCATTGTGATCGTTGCGGAGCACGATGCGCGCATGTTCGAACGGCATAGAGAAATAGCAGTTGAAACCGCGATTGGGTACGACCACCACCGGCATCGAATTGACTCGGCAGGCCTGCGCGTGGCCGCAGCAAAAGAAGTCGCCAATCGGACATTGCACTGACGGGGTTTCCTCGCCATCCCAATAGAATTCTAGGATCAGGTTACGAAGCACGTTCGGGCCGGTAGGCGACGTGCGATCGGTGACGGTCATCCAAATATGGCGGATCACGCCCGGACCGTCCACATTCATCAAAGTGACGCTCTCCCCCGCTTTCACGGTTTGGATGCAGGGGCTGCCTTTGCGCGACGGGCCAAGTGCACTGGCCGCAGTGGCCGCAGTGCCCTTGCCGCCTGTGGGATTCTCGGCGTTCACACAACGCGTGCGTCCCGGCGCTGTAACCGCAAGCGAGTCCAGCGGATTGCGCGCGGAGAACGCACCCAATGAATCGACCTGCATATCATGATACGAACTTTGCTGCATAGCGCTCCAATCGTTATGTTGAGTCATCAGCGCCCCTTTTCCTGCTATTTTACGGCACCCACAACAGTGCCTCACAGAGATTCGATCCAAAGCGGTCAACGCCCAGAACGTCACGACCGCATTGAATCCGGCGAACACCGCGTTACCCCAATTATGCGAAAACGTATCGGCATAGAACACCATGCACGAATAAATAATGATCGCCCACGGCATCGTCACATACAATGCCGGAGAAGCGGTACGATTATTGACCTTCGGCGTACGCGCGAACGGAATCTTCGTGTTCGTCATGCCCTGCTGAATCGACTTGAGCGTACCGGAAAGATTCACCGTCAACGAACATTATGGACGCAAAATGGTTCAGACGATTACGTCAACGCGTCCGATGTTCTTCGCCATGTGATTGAAGACAATACGATTCCCGTACGCCTCGCGCGAAGCAGATCATGCAGCGCACGCTCGATATTTCGCGCGATAATGATGCGTTCCATGTGGTGTTCGATGGCGTGGAGACTGTGGATCAGGTTGAGTTCATCCGTTCCATTGGAGGCACGATTGCGAGGGCACGCTGTTGAGCAACGCCATGAGTGCCAACGAGTTCCTCATGCGTCTCGAAACCATGGGCACTTCATTGCCCGAAGCCGCCCCGAGGCAAGCTGAGTAAAGAGGATTCTCGTTTGCCGCACAACTGCTTTATCTCGTGAAATGCTTGAAGGAAATATAGCAGGATGGAATCATATGTGCTAAATTAATTAGTAAACCTGTTTAGCCAATGATGGCTTTGAGGAGGATTCGAATGGCCACTATCAGAGAGATAGCAAAACGGTAGGTTTCTCCCAAGCCACTGTTTCGAGGGTTTTGAAGGACGATCCCACCTTTTCGGTGAAGGATTCCACCCGCGAGAAAATCCTAAACGCCAGTCTGGAAATGGGGTACAAGAACGTACCGCAATACCAACGCATCACCATTCCGCAAGATGTTGCGATTCTCGACAATGTCGTTCCCGACGAGGGTTTGCAGGACGCGTATTTCGACGAGTTGCGCGAAGTGCTCGTCAAGCATGCCGAAGAGCAGCTCATGAACGTGACCATGCAGAAGGACGTGGATTCGCTGATCGCCAACGCCGACAAATACGCAGGCTTCATTTCGATTGGTCCGTCGCCGTTGGATCGTAAGACGTTGCACCGTCTGCATAAGAAACTTCCCCACGGCGTCTTCATCGACATCAATCCTGCGCCGGCATTGTTCGATTCGGTGCAACCCGATTTGGAACAGACGATTTTGGATGCGATTGACGCGCTTATGGCGTCCGGCTGCTCACGAATCGGCTTTATTGGTGGCTTGGGCAACATTATGGGCGAGCATGAATATCCGGAAGACGTTCGTACGTTCGCATTTCGCAATTGGGCGCTGCGTTTGGGTTTGGATGTGCAGGGATTGGTGTATGCGGATGGCCCGTTCACTGTGGAAAACGGCCGTTTGCAGGGGCGTCAGTTAGTGCAGGATCATGCTGATGATTTGCCAGATGCAGTGATCGTTGCCGCCGATCCGTTGGCGGTCGGCGCGCTGCAGGCGTTTGTCACCGAAAATGTGATGGTACCGCGAGATATCAAAGTAATCAGCATCAACAATCAGGAGATCGCGAAATACACGTCTCCCGCATTATCGTCGTACGACATCAGCCAGGACGAACTTGCGAAAGCCGCAGTACTCATGCTTGCCGAAGCACTGACCTCCAACCGCAAAATCAGCCAGCATATGCGAATCTCCACCAGTCTCGTCGCCCGCGACAGCTTCACCCCGCAAGACTGAAAACAAAAACTCGAGATACAGCAAGGACCGGCATCCTGTTACGAAGCCGGTCCTGCAATTACGTTTCAGCAATCGCGCCTTAACGAAGAAGGTGGCGTCGCACCAGACGTGTTCGACGGCCCAGGTGGCGGGGTTGAGCAGAAGCACGTCGCAGCATAGCCGGGGGCAAGCAGACCGAGCGGCTGCTTGGTGACCGGGTTCGCACGATCGAAACCGAATGCTTTGGCCGGAATCAACGTGGCGGCTTCCACCGCGTCGGTAGGCGTGAATCCTAATTCGAGCACCGCACGCTGAACAGCCTTTTCCAACGTCAACGTGGAACCGGCTATCGCACCATTCGATGCAAGACGAGCATGACCGTCAATCACATTCACATCCAACGCACCCAGCAAATAATGACCATCCGGGCAATCGGTGGCAGCCATAGCATCGGTCACAAACGCAATGCGATGCGGGGCGAAGCCGAATCCCAAACGCACCATCGGATCCTGCACATGAAAACCATCATTAATCAACTCAACAGTGACGCGCGGATCCTCAACAGCAGCCGGAATCGGACCAGGCTCACGATGATGCAAACCATTCATCGCATTGAACATGTGCGTCATAATGCCAGCACCCGCATCAAAACCTCTGCAGGCGGTTGCATAATCGGCATCGCAATGTCCCACCGCAGGAACCACTCCAGCCGCAGCAAAACGACAAATCGCATCAATGCCATGCGGTAGTTCGGGGGCAATGGTGATCTGTCGCAAACAGCCGTTCGCAGCATGCAAAAGCCGATCAACATATTCAGGAACCGGATCTTTCAAACATTCCGGATCATGCGCACCTTTGCGAGACAACGCAAGGAACGGACCTTCCAAATGCGCTCCAAGAATGTCAGGGCGAGCACCCATCATGCCACGCACGGTTTGAAGATTGGCGCACATCACGTCGAGCGGTTGGTGATCAAACTGAGCACCTGACGGGTGGTGCCGTGCATCATATGACCTGCGCGGGCCATGCGTATGCCTTGCACACCGTCATCGAAGGAACTCCCCCACGAACCGTGCGCATGAATGTCGACGTAACCGGGAGTCATCATGCGGCCTGCAGCGTTGGTCACGAAACCGGCCGAACCGGTCATGGAATCGCCGGAACCAACCGAACTGACCGAATCGGAATCAGCATCGGCATCCAAACCGACGCTTGCGCAGGCCGCAGCAAAATCATCGTCCCGATTCCCAGTCGCCATAATCGCGCTACCATCGGAAACCAGCCAATAATGTTCCTCAACACCTCGCGCATCGACTTTGCGCGCATTGTGAATCGCAAACGGACGGGCCGACTGCGCTAACGCAACGTCCACCTCATTCGCAAACCGCTCCCGAGACTGTTCCATATTCAAACCTTCCGACTCACTCACAGCCATATTCCTCAATTAGCATCCAATTCTTCCAGTCAGTGGAGAAATTCTCCCGCTGACAGGCCAAAAACGTCCAGAATGTTCCAGTAGTTCGTTCGGCATGGAGGTTTGCGCGTATACGCGACCCAGGAAGAAGCCGAATGGCGAAACGCAACACGGGATGATGATCGCCAGCATGGTGTTAATCAGGTGCAGTGCATGGAAATCGAGTACTGCGGAATGGTGAGTATGCATCCCATGACCACGCCGATGGCGATGGCGTCGGGAATCTGGTCAAGTCCGACGGCAAACCACAATCCGTTGCTGCTAGTCAGCTGCGATGGGGTTTTGGTGGATGCGATGATAGCCAGTAGATCAGGAACAGGAAGTAAATCAACGCTACGACGAGCACGATTACGGTAAACAACAACATGACGCTTATCCGCAGCACGGAACAACGAAAAACCTCTCACCAGAATCATGCGAGCTGCGCCTTTTAAGATTTGCCGTTAGGTTAGTAGCTAAGTAAATTAGATGGCCCTACACCAGCCGGTGTTCTCTAATTCACATTTGACGGACATCGACTTCTCCATTAAGAGACGCCACTCTGGGAGATAGCCATGCCCCTGACATTGACTTCATGTCCACACTCAACCAGGGTAAGGTCGAGTGTGAACATGAAGTCAGCTCGAGTCGATTAGAGCTGAATCACGACTCCCTCCCAACGAGCGAGCTCGCCACGAGCGATCGACTTCACGCCATGCGCAACATCATAAGTGCTGAGCAGTATCTGCGATTCCGCGACGCCATCGCCGAGCAGCTCCGCCACTTCCCCCGGCAGGCCGGCGGATTCATCGGTGAGGTTGACGACAACAAGAATCGTATCGTCGCCGCTGGTGCGGGTGAAGGCATACACCTGCTCGTCATCGGCAGCAAGCAGATTCCACTCGCCCGTCGCGACGGTCGCGCTGTTGTGGCGCATGGCGATGAGCTTCTTGTAGAAGCCGTACACGGACTCCGGATCGTCGAACTCCTCGGCCGCGTTGATCTCCACATGGTTCGGATTCACGCCGATCCACGGCTCCGTCGCCGCGTCCGCCGGGGTGAAGCCGGCATACCTGGAAGCGTCCCACTGCATGGGAGTGCGCGCGTTGTCACGGCCGATGAGCGCGAGGGCCGCCATCATGGACTCGGACGACTGGCACCTGGCCTCCTCCACGCGCTGGCGGTAGGCGTTGATGGCCTCCAAGTCGCGGTACTGGCCGAGCTCGGTGAAATGGGCGTTGGTCATGCCCAGCTCCTCGCCCTCGTAAATGTACGGGGTGCCACGGTGCATGTGCAGCAGCATGCCGAACGCTTGGCGCTCAGCTCGCGCGACTCGCGGTCAGAGTCGTTACCCCAACGGGACACGACGCGCGGCTGGTCGTGGTTGCAGAAGAACAGGCTGGCCCAGCCGGCGTTCCTCACGGCCTCCTGCTGTCTGCTCATTCTATCTTGAAGTTTTTTAGGAACAAAAGCGTGTGTATCCCATTTTGATTCGGGGGATTGATCGATACTGACGTGGTCGAACAGGAACAGCATGTCGAGTTCCTTGTGGGCCGGATTGGTAATGAACTCGTTGCGTTCCGGAGTGATGCCCGGCGCCTCGCCGACGTTCATGTAGCCCTCACGGCCCTCGAACACCTCACGGCGCATTTCGGCGAGGAACTCGTCGAGCCGCGGACCATCGGAACAGAACGGGCTCGCGTTCGTGTATCCCTCTTCGCCTATCTCTCCTTCGGACAGTTCCGAGTCGACCTCTCCAGGCAGCCGTCCGTGGCTATCGAGATGTTTCGAGATCAAGGTGATCACGTCCATGCGGAAGCCGTCGATGCCGCGGTCCATCCACCAGTTCATCATCCTGTACACGGCCTTGCGCACCTCCGGATTCTCCCAGTTGAGATCCGGCTGCTTCCTGGAGACTGGTGGAGGTAGTATTCGCCGCGCTTCGGATCGTACTGCCAAGCGGAACCGCCGAAATACGAACCCCACCGGTTCGGCTCGGCGCCCGGAGTGCCCGGCTCGTGGCCCGGCCTGGCCGGACGCCACCAATACCAGTCGGCGTGAGGGTCGTCCCCGTCCCGGGAGCCTGGAACCAGGCATGCTCGTCGGACGTGTGGTTCACGACGAGGTCCATCACGATCTTCAGACCGCGCCTGTGCGCCTCGGCGAGCAGCTCGTCCATGTCCTCCAACGTGCCGAACAGCGGGTCGATGTCCTGGTAGTCGGAGATGTCGTAGCCGTTGTCGTCCTGCGGCGACCTGTAGACCGGGGACAGCCACAGCACGTCCACGCCAAGATCAGCCAAATAATCGAGACGGCTGGTGATGCCCTTCAGGTCGCCGATGCCGTCGCCGTTCGTGTCCTGGAAGGAACGCGGGTAGATCTGGTAGACCACCGCGTTGGCCCACCACGGGTTCGGGGTCGCGCCGTTGGAACGCACGGCGTCGGGAAGGACGGAACGATTGAAATCAGTCATTTCGATGAGGCTCCTTTGCTTAAGGGAAATGGGTGAACTTTACTATGTCCAATGGTATGCAAGGCGTTTTTTCTTTCTTGCCCGCGGCGCGTTTCGACAAGCGGGAAATGAATGCTGGCGATGAACGAGACAATCGCTATTCCTCGAAAACCATAACCTCCCCATAGGAGACGCGTTCCGAAATGGATTCTCCAGCTTGCAGCAATCGGACGTCGCCACTTTCGGGACGGATGACGCGGCCCGGCCTGCGTGCGGTTATGCGCGCCTCCTGCTCGTGTTCCTCACACAATCTGAGATAGGCCGTCACGCCACGCTCACCAAAACATGCATGGATACCTAAAGCCGTAGCGGGCTTCCGTGAATCACGCAGCAGCGAATCCAACGTCGGCAGACCAGGAGAATCCGCCTTGGCACTTCACCGCCGGGGCATAACGGACCGCGCAGCATCCCCTCGTCCGTATGTCCTTCGGCATCGGAGCAATACACCGGGCCTCCGCTCAGCACCCGCATGATGCCATGCGCCCACGCGTGGGGATGTTCGCTCCAGAACATGTCCCAATCGCAGTGGTACAGCTCTCCCATCAGCAGCGCGTTGAACGCGTTCTGCATGACATGCTCAGCCAACGAACGCGGATTGCGCGGCAAGTAGTCGTCACTGCTCCTGACGATTGGAGAAACCGGACGATGCCAATAGTTCTCAAGCGCCATCCCCATGCAGTTGATGAGCGCGTTGCCGAAATGCCTGACCGCCGCGGTATCAAGTCCCTCATGCCTGCCGATGGTCGCCTCGCCGTTCGGATCGACGCCGTTCCAATAGCCTTGGAATGCCTGCCACACGCCGACATACTTCACGCCGAACTCGTCCTTCAGCAGACGCACGGTGTGCGAAAGTCCTTTGGGGAAGCGGCTTGGATCCGCACCGAACGAGCGCAACGTGCCATTCTTCCGATCGACATCGGACCATCCATCGTCAAGCAGCACCCAGGATACTGGTATGTTCTTGCGACGGAATTCCTCCATTTTGGCGATGATTGCCCGTTCGCTGACGTCCTGCCCGAGCGAATCCCACGTACACCATCCAAGCCCGGCAAGTTCCTTCGGGAATGCGCGTTAGGAACGCATGCGGATATGCGTCCGTGTGACGGCAGCGCGCACGCATTCATGGATGGCCCGATATGGATCATCGGACACGGCGGCAACGCCCCAGCATCCCATCAGCCGGGTGAAGCCCATCGCGTTGGTGGACGCCCGCAACCGCAACCGTCCGTCGGAAGCCCCCCAAATCGGCACGGATATTACCCTCGCGCACTGCCAGCATCGCGTACCGCGTATCGGAGGAGCGCCACAGCAGAAGCTGGGTCCGTTCGGGAATGTCAGAGAACGTCCGCTCCCATATCGGACGCATCCACCATTCCTTGTGCTGGTACAAAGACAGAATGCAGCCGTCGTGCGGCACGTCGACGTCGAAACAGACCTCGACCGCGCAGAACGGATTATACGTGTCCTGCTTCTGGAACCGTACAGCACGATGCGCGGGCTGGAAGACATGTCCGTGGCCGGGCACGACGGATCGGATGTGGCCGCCAGCATCAAACTGACCACCATGACGCAGCCCGCGCGCGGAATCGGACAAATAGCGATTGGATGGCCGGCAGACGGGAAGGGACGTCGGACGGGACTCCAGCCGATCGAGTAAATAAGCGAATAACTCGGTTTCGTATCGAAAAAATCGAGTTTTTCGGGTTTGGGGGTACGCTTTCGATGCGATTCGGCGGAAATTGCGCCCCCATATATGCATCGGGATTCATTCGATGATGGAAAACCGACTTTTTCGAATACGGGGCAGAGCGATAGAAGCCAAAGGTATAAAGGTCAGGCACGCAGAATCGACGCGCAGCCGCTGATATATACGAAAAGCGGGAATCCTCGAAAAAGGGGAAACGAGGATTCCGCTCGGCGCTGTGAAGTGTTACTTCCTGAACGGACGGCCTACGGCCGCATTGTCCCTGCCTTCACTCGCCTATCGGCTCGCTCAGGGGGAGCCTATGGACAGACCACTGAGCTGTTCACTTAACGGCTCCCCTCATCACTCCACCGACGACCCACTTTTGGGCGAAGATGTAAACGATGAGGACCGGAGCCATGGCCATCAGGTAGGACGCGAAGGCCATCGGATAGTTCGACGTGAACTGGCTTTGGAACACATACTGTGCGAGCGGAATCGTCTGATTGCTCTGATCAGTCAGCGTGATCAACGGCAGCAGGAAGTCGTTCCAAGCCCACAGTGCGGTCAAAATCGCAATCGTGGCATTAATCGGACCCATCAGCGGGAAAATAATCGTCCAGAAAATGCGCCAAGTGGAAGCACCGTCGATGCGAGCCGCCTCTTCCAACGAAATCGGAATCGAACGAATAAAACCAATCGCAATAAACAGATTCGTACCAATACCGAGAATCGTATACAGAATAATCAGACCAAGCTGATTATCAAGATGCAGCGAACCCATTTCCTTCGCGATTGGCAGCATGATCACCGTGAACGGCACGAACATCATCGCAAGGAAGAAGTAATACAAGAAGCGGAAGAATCGCTTATCCATATTCCTTGCCACAGCATACGCGACGAACGTGTTCGTCAGCAGCGTCAACACCACCGCGCACACAGTGATGATCGCAGAATTAAGCGCGGCCTTCGGATAGTTCACCTTATTCCATGCATCGGCGAAATTATGCCATTCCCACGTGGTTGGCAGGCTGAACGTACCAGCCTCGCCGGAGTCTTCAGCGCGGTGACCACGGTGAAATACAGCGGCACGAGCACGGTGAGGCTCAACACGGTCACAACCGCGGTCAGCCACCAGTTGACCTTATGATCCCGGCGGATTTTCTCCGGCTTTGCTTGCGCTTGAACGCCAGTCTTTGCAACAGTTGCGCTAGTCATGATATTTCCTCTTTACCTTCAGACTTTCAGACCCTTGCTCAGACCTTTTCCTTGCCACTGAAGAACTTCAGCTGCACAAAGGCCAGGATTGCCAGCACGATGAAGAACGTGACCGCGTTCGCCATCTGGTAGGAGTATTCGCCATTACCAAGGCCGTTCTGGAAGATCAGGTACGAGACGGTTTCGGTCTTGGAATCCGGACCGCCCTTGGTCAATGCCATGACCTGGTCGAACGCGCCGAGCGAATTCTTGAGGCTCAACACCATGTTGATGGTGAAGAACGGGCCGATCAGCGGGAAGGTGATCTGCCAGAAGTTCTGCCAAGCGCTCACGCCGTCGATTGCGGCTGCCTCGTAAATCTCGTTGTCGATGGTCTGAAGGCCAGCCAAGTACAACAGCGTGGAGTAGGCCACGCCCTGCCAGATCGACAGGAACACAATCGGGAACCATGCCAAATCCGGATTGGAAATCATCGACGTCGACAGCCAATCAATATGCAGCGCCTGACCGATCGCCGGCAGCGGCGTCATGAAAATGTACTTGAACACGTAGCCGATCACCAGCACCGACAAGGTGTACGGAATGAAGAAGATCGCACGGAATCCGTTTTTGAACGCGATTTTCGAATTCAGCAGCACCGCAAGGAACATGCCAAGAAAATTCGTGCCAATCGTAATCAAAATTGCGATGAAATAGTAAACAGGTACGCGTGACCGACGCGAGAATCCTGGAACATCGCAATATAATTCTTCAATCCGATGAATTTAAAATCACCGTAACCCTGCGAATTAGTGAACGAGTATGCCGCGCCCTGCAGGAACGGCCAATACAGGAAGATGGACACCAGAATCACAGCCGGAACGGTCATCCAATAAAATGCCGGATCAACCTTGCGCTTGGAATATTTCGAAACCTTATTCTTGGAAGTTTTTGCCGATTTCTTCGCAGTATTTGCAGTATGTGCGGTAGTCATGTCCGTTCCTCCTCTCACCTGAAGTTTCTGGCTTCGATCTTGTCGTATTCGGATTGCATGCTGTTCAGGAATTTTTCGGTGTTGCCCGACTGAATCAGCGTCTGCAGGAAGCCTGCGAGATTGATGCTGGCTGGCACGTAATGGTCGCAGAAATCGGCCAGCTTGCCCGCCTGGTAGAAGTCGAGCACGCCATTCAGCGCTTCGTCACCCACATACGTATCTTTGTAGGGGGTGAATGCGGACTGCTGCTTGGAGTAGTCCTTGATGTTTTCGTCGTTCATCAGAAAGTCGATGAATTCGCGCGCTTCCTTCTCATGCTTGGTGTGCGCACCCATGGTCAGAATCACGTCATCGCCTGCCGTGAGCTGCTGTTCTTCGGCATTATCAGTTGCCGGCATTTGCGCGAATCGCAGGTTGGCATCGCTGTTGATGAGTCGGATCTGCGGAATCGCGTAGGTGCCGAGTGGCAGAATCGCGGCTTTGCCAGCGGCCAGATCCTGCGTAGCCTGCTGGTAGGTAACTGCCGGATTCTTCTGCGTGTAATTCTGGTAGATCTCGACCAGCTGATCGCTGACAGTGCCCCACAGGTCGGAGAATTTCTTCGATCCGTCTTTGAGGGAAAGATATTCGGATTCCGGCACCAGCGTGGAATTGAGTGACGCCAACGGCGCCTGAAGTGTCCACGGATCGGCAGTGCTCGCTTCGATCGGTACAATGCCCTTGCTCTTGAAGCGTTGCAGCAGGTCGATGAATTCGCTCCATGTCTGCGGCGGATTGTCGGGATCCTCGCCCGCCTGCTCCCACACGTCGGCGTTGATGATGTAGCCAGATGCGTTACCCGCATACGGCAGGCCGTACAGGCGCTTCTTGGATTCGTCGTTGGTCTGTACAAGGCTCTTGGCGATGTTCACCATGCTGGATTGAGTTCGTCGACGATGTCGTCGTCGGTAAAATCGTGGAAGACACCTGCTTCGGCGAGCATACCGAAATTAATATCGCCATTGATGGTGATGACATCGGGTTCGCGATTTTTCACGAGTCGCGTACGCAGATCGGTGGTTGCGTCGGACGAATTGTTGACGTTGACTTTGATGTTGGGATGGGTTTTCTCGAATTCCTTTGCTTTTGCGGTGAACCAGTCCGCCGCTTCGGCTTTATACTGGAAGAAATCCAAAGTAACGGTTCCAGCGGTGCTGTTGCCGCAACCGGCAAGACCGGCAGTCAATGCGACTGCGCATACGGTTGTGAGCGTACGGTATACAATCCCCCTGAATTTACCTACACTGGTGGTGGAATCAGGTTTCATTCTCGACTCCTTTGTATCTTTTCTCCATTACGGTGAAGCAGCTTCCTTACCGCATCACCGTTACTGGAAATTGTAGAAGGAGGCAGTTTTCATTCCCAGCTCAGCGCGCCTGTACGGGGCAGAAAACAAAAACGACGAGATTTTGTCACTCTGAGAAAGTAATTTGATGCACGATGTGCGCGAACGGGAGTACGAAGGATGGTGCAGATGGCGGTTTCACCTCTGCACAGTGGTTGAAGGCTCGGAATATACCCATAAAGTCGCGGTTTGCGTCATGAAATACGGTCCGATTTCGCGTATTACTTTGGCACAGATTTTAGGACTTTCGCAAGGCGCGGTTTCCCGTATTACCAGCGATCTGATTTATGCTGGCGTGATCGAGGAGACGCCGATGCCGTCCGGCAAGGCCGGTAAACTGCCGAAAGGTTTCGTTCAGAAAGAAAATACGGAACGTCGCGGCCGCCCGCAAATGGGATTGCGAATAATCGAGAACGCGCGATCTTTCGTCGGCATGAAATCAATGCGACACATATTTCGGCGGTTGCGGTCAACGCAATCGGGCAGATTATCACCGGATGCCACGATTTGGAAATCGAAGACACGTCGCCGCAAACCGTGGTGCGCGCTGATCAAACAACTGACGATCGACTGTTCCGACGAGGCGGAGATGGCAGGATGGCCGAAACCGTGCGCCGTGGGAATCTCGCTGGGCGGGTATGTCATCGACAATGCCGTAGTGACGTTCGCACCGTTCATGCACTGGTCGCAGCCCGTGGAGCTTTCCGCTATGGTTCACGAGGCTACCGGATTGCCGACAGGCATTTACAACGATATCGATTCGTTGGTCGTTGATGCCTGCCTGTTTGGGTCCGGTGTTGGATTGGATAGCTTCGCGGTGCTGACGTTCGGTGCAGGCGTCGGCTATTCGTTGACGGTCAACGGTGAGCTGGTGAGCTGTCCGGATAAAAGTTACGGTTTGGTCGGGCATATTCTGGTCGATCCGGATGGACCGCGTTGTGTTTCCGGACACAAGGGATGCGCGCAATGCCTGTCCGACAACTCAATCGCGGCGGAATATTCGCAGATTATCGGGCATCCCGCATCATTCGACGATTTCGCACGTGACGCACGTGCGAACAAACCGCAGGCGACGAATCTGGTGAACCGCACCTGCTTCCGTCTCGGCACCATGGTGGCGACCATCGCCAATCTTGCCATGCCAGACAAAATCATGATCGCCGGAGAATCGTCGTTCATCGCGAAATTCGGCATTGACGACTTGCGCAACGGCATCAACATGTATCGGCATAGCCAGGCCGCACCAGTGGATTTTGAAATTCCCGACCATGATTGGGCATTGTGGGCCAAGGCTGCCGCAGCGCAGGCGATTCGGCAATATGTTGGCTGATTGATTACTTGATTGTTTTTTAATGCAAAAATCCTCCTTTTGTTCAGGGAGGATTTTTGTTATGCGATTACGGCTTATTCAGCGCTCTCGACGGGCGCAAGCACGGCCCTGAAAAGGACTGCTTGCCGAACCGTTAAGCGGGAAGCCCTACGGGCTTCCCGTAGGTGAGGGGAGAGAGCGCGCTATTCAGCGCTCTCGACGGGCGTAAGCACGGCCTTGAAAAGGACTGCTTGCGCCGGATGCAGTGCCGGCGGTCGGATGCCGTACGTGGCGAGCGCACGTCCGGTCATCTTCACACCTTCGGCCTTCCACCAGCCGAGCGGGCTCTGTCCGTTGGCGATGTCTTGCTTGGCGAGGTCGAGGCTCACGTCGAGCGGAGACACCTCATACACCTTGTCGGGGTCGAGGCCGGGCAGGCGGTACCGGCGCGGCCGGGTAGGTCTGCGAGGTGGTGAGCTGGGTGAAACGGTAGATGGCGGCTGCCTTGTTGGGCATGACCACACCGTCCAAGCGCACTGCTGGATCGGCGGCGTCGGAATGCACGACTGTGTCGACTGCGAACCATTCGCGATGCTTCTTGAATTCGGCGACCCATTCGGCGAGCGCGTCGATTTCTTCCTGCGGTTCCTTGAGCAGGTTCCATTCGATGCCCATGTGTCCGAAGAAGGCCATGGCCATGCGCAGTTCCTGCGTGGTTGCGCGATGCGTGGAGTGCGCCGGTGATGCGCCCACGTGTTCGCCGATCATTTCCGGAGGCACGAGCAGCGATGTATAGCGCTGGATGTCGGCACGTTCCACCGGATCAACGCAGTCGGACTCCCAAATGCGGTCGGCTACTTCGAGAATGCCGAGGTCCACGCGGCCGCCTCCGGAAGAGCAGCTTTCGATTTCAAGTCCCGGATGTGCGGCCTTCAGATCGGTGAAAATGCGATATACGGCGAGCGTCTGCTGGTGCACTGCCGGGCGTCCGGTGCGCGGGGAGACGGCTTCGGTGACGAGCTTGTTGTGGTCCCACTTGATGTAGTCGATGCCGAGTTCACCAACGAGCTTGTCCATTGCGTCGTAAATGTAGTCGTAGGCGTCCGGATTGGTCAGGTCCACAACCTGCTGGGTACGTCCCTGCATTGGCAGACGGCCTTCAGTGGCTTCAACACCCAGTCGGGATGCGTGCGGAACAGGTCGGAATCCGGGTTGACCATTTCCGGCTCGAACCACAGACCGAATTCGAGTCCCTTGCCATGCACATAATCGGCGAGTGCCTTGAGTGACTTGTCGCCGTCGGGCCACACGTCTTGCGAGATCTGCCAGTCGCCAAGGCCGGAGGTGTCGTCGCGGCGGGAGCCGAACCAGCCGTCATCCACCACGAAACGTTCCACGCCACTTTCCACGGCCTTGTCGGCGAGTGCGGTGAGGGTGTCGTAATCATGGTTGAAGTAGACGGCTTCCCACGTGTTGAGAATGACCGGGCGTGGCTTGGGCGCGATGTTGTGTTCAGCGAGCCAGTCGCGGTGCACGCGGCGAATGTAGCCGTGGAAGCGGGCTGCGACTTCGTTGAGGCCTTCGCCATAGGAGCCGATGAGCATGGAGGTGGTGTAGGACTCTCCATTGGCGAGGCTGATTTCACCGCCGAACAGCACTTCGCCGCCGCCAATCACGCCGCTGGTATAGGGCAGGCGTTCCGCGGAAAGCACGCTGTTGCCGCTCCAGGCCACGTGTGCGGAGTAGACGTTACCATGCGTGAAGCCGAAGCCTTTTTTCGCCGACGCTGAGCAGCAGGGTGGCATCGAAGTCTGGGCGTCCGGCCATGGATGCTTTGGCGAAGCGGCCGAGGGTGAAGTCTTGACGCTGCGGGGAGCGTTCGCGCAGATGGTGGCCGGTGGTGGTGAGGATTTCGTTGGCGTCGGCCGGCACGGTGAATGCGAGTTCAATCTTGCCGACTTCGAGCTGGCCTTCGCCAGTGTTCACGACTTCGGCGTTCTGGCGGATGAGGCCGGTTTCGTCGAGTTCGCAGGTCCAGATGAGTTTCACATGCTGTTCCACGTCTTCTGCGGTGACGGTAACGGTTGGGGTCTGCTTAGGTTCGTCGGCCACGCTCCAGCTCGGGTATCCGTCTTTTTCACCCATGACGTAGGTTTTGCCAGCTGCCACGGTTTCGGCGGTGATGTTGCTGACTGCGAACTTGCAGAACAGTTCCACGCCGTCGCGGCGCACGTCGAAGCGGGTTGCGCCAATCCAGGATTCGGATTGCGTGGGCAGTACGCTCGGCCATGAGGTGTAGTCGAGCGCGCCGGAAACGCGCTGTGGCATTTGCGCGTCGAACATGTCGATCGCGGTTGCCGGGGCTGCGAGCGGGCGGCCCCAGTGCACAAGTCGCGGCAGATCATTGCCGGGGAATACGAGTGCGAACGCCACGTTCGCGGCTGGCTGTTCGGCGTAGACCGCAGTGAGTTCGGTACCGTTGGTAGCGTTGCCATGGAAGGTCTGAATGAGCGTCATTGCAGCATCCTTTACATATTGCGATTGCCTTGTATTGTCACCTTCGATGATATGTCAAGCTTTATTTGTTGACGTCGTCGAGCGTGTTTCTTTCTTTCGGAAAGTATTTCTTGCGACTGCAAAATCGAGTTACCGTTTTCCAGCGAAAAAATCAGTCATTAATCGTGCGCATTCCATTTCGCGCACACCACCGACGACTTCCGGAACATGGCCGACGTGAGGGTCACGCGGAATGTCCCAAATCGAACCGCATGCACCCAATTTGGCATCCCACGCGCCGAACACGATTCGTCCGACATGCGTTTGCAGGCACGCGCCGGCGCACATTGGGCACGGCTCCAAGGTAACAATCAACGTGCAATCGGCAAGATTCCACGTACCAAGCGACCGAGCGGCCTGCGTCATGGCCTTGACCTCAGCGTGCGCCAACGGATCGGCATGCGCCTCACGCAGATTACGCCCCCGACCAATCACCGCTCCCCCAGCGTTAAGCACGACGGCACCGACCGGCACCTCACCCTCCGCTGCGGCTTCACGAGCCAACTCGATCGCAAGTCCCATGTCGTCACTCCACTGCATATCCGCCACTATACGGTTCCATTCACGTGAAGCAAAAGGCGAAACACACCCATAAATACCTCTTGGTAGGCTGGAAGAGTTTGGAAAATGCGCGCAAAGGAGGCACGTTGGCGGTATTCGAATTGATTGTATGTATTATCGCCGCGGTTGTGCTGTCTTCCTTTATCAGCCGTTTCATTCCCAAGGTTTCCACGCCTCTTGTGCAGATCGCGTTGGGTGCGTTGGCATCGCAATTACCGTTTTTTCCGAACGTCACACTCGACCCGGAACTGTTCATGGTGCTGTTCATTGCGCCACTGCTGTATTTGGAAGCGCATGAAATCGACAAAAGCGAGCTGTTGAAATCCGTTAAACTGTCACTTTCATTGGCGATTGGACTAGCGATCGCTACGATGGTTGCCGTTGGTTTCACCCTGCATGCCGCATGGCCCGCAATTCCCCTTGCCGCGGCTTTGGCACTCGGCGCCGCGCTTGGACCGACCGACGCGGTCGCCGTATCTTCGCTTGGCAAGGAAGCCGCTCTTACGCAACGGCAAACCAGCGTGCTCAAGGGTGAATCCCTGTTCAACGACGCGTCCGGCATCGTCGGCTTCCAGTTTGCGATTGCAGCGGCCATCAGCGGCGTATTCGAAGTGGGCGATTCTGCCATACAGTTCGTGTTCTCGTTCTTCGGCGGCGCTATTTTCGGCTTGGCAGTAGGCATGATCGCCGACCTGTTATTTGAATCGTTGCGATCTGTCGGTTGGGAGACGACCACAAGCCGTATTTTGATGGAATTGTTCCTGCCGTTCATTCTGTATTTGGGTGCGGAAGCGGTGCATGTTTCCGGCATTCTTTCGGTAGTGACGGCCGGTTTGATCATCCGTTTCGACCGAACCGGCATCGGCCCGAATGTTGCTCGCACCAACATTGTTTCGTCAAGCGTATGGGGGTATTCTCGTTTACGCTCAACGGCACGGTGTTCATTCTGCTTGGCATGCTGCTGCCGAATGCGATGAGCACAAGCTGGATGATCCTCAGGTCAGCAATTGGCGGCTGCTGGTTGCGATTCTTACGGTTTCCGCAGTGGTGATCGTCATGCGATTTCTGTGGATTTCGTTGATGCTGCGTCTCGCACGAGATACCGTCACCGGTAAGCGACGCAAGATGACGGCGCAACGTTGGCGTTCGGCCGCGGTCATGACGTTCGGCGGGCCGAAAGGCACCATCACCCTGTCGTTGATGTTCACGATCCCGTACACCATTACGGGAGGCGCGTGGTTCCCCATGCGTGACGAGCTGATCTTCATCGCAGGTGGCGTGATCGTCGTAACCTTGCTGCTCGCCAACTTCCTGCTGCCTCTGCTGGCGCCGAATCGCAATAAAGACGCTTCCGTGGAAATGACTGAAATCACCATCGAAGTGCTGCGACGGACCGTGGAGGAACTGACGGGACGAGTCACACCCGACAATCGTCGTGCGGTGCTGATGATCATCGACTCGTATACGAAACGTATTACACGGCTGAAGCAGCGCATCGGAGAAATCGATCCGCAAGGGTATATGCAATTGCAGATCGACGCGCTTAATTGGGAGAAGGAATACGTCAAGGCGCGACTGGCGAAAGTCAAAGCGACGCCGAACGACGACAAGGCAGCGCACGATCTGGAAATCGAAGCATGCGAGCGCCTGCTCGACCAGATCATGAGCTCACTGCGCCATATTGAAACGGAACATAATTCCGGACGCACCATCTGGCGAGCCAAAGGCCGCTTCAGGGCGTTGCAGAGACGTATGGGCACCATGTTGAAGCGTGTGAACAGCCGCATTCGCCGCACTACCCCGCTGTTCAGCGACGACGAGCTGTTCGCGCACACCCGCGTGGTGCAGGTGGATGCCATCGAACATGTATCGACCGCCTGTATGAGGAGATGGGCCTCGACACATACAATACGGAACATTGTTCGGCACTGCTGCTGGATTACCGACGAGGCGAGGCTACGCTGAGGTCGCGCCCGAATGTGGGCACGAGCGCGGAGGCGCAGGCGCAGGCGGAAGATGTGAAGCGCGAAAGCTATGGTATCGAGCTGGGTGTGATCCAAGACATGTACGAGGCGGGCGACATTACGCGTGCGCAATCCAAGCAGCTGCGACGCAACGTGTATGTGATGAGCGTGGACGCCGACGCGCAGATCTAGCATCCGCTGATCTGATGGGGTTAGCAAGCTGGCGTGAGCCGGTGATCCGCCATGAGTTTGTTTGCGAACGAACTGTGGGAACGTGGAGGATGAGACAACTGCGCGGAAACGGAACACGCGTATAACGTGGCAAACTGGAGGCCATTCCACAATCTAAAACATGAGGGAATTGAAATTCTCAGATATTTCCCAGAAAACGCCAGACATGTACTCAGCATCGTCTGCTTATATAGGAGATGTCAGCAAAAGAGCCGACTAGGAACCCACAGCAGTTCCCGACAATTGAACCCTTTCTTCTTCTCTCTCCTTTCTCTCCCCGGTGGTCTTCTCTCCACCGGGGTTTCTTTTTGCCTTCAACGGGTGGATTCCTCCAGTCAGTGGGAGAATCTGCCCGCCAGCAAGCCGCCCAACGTCCCAAAACCTCCACCCACTGGAACAATCATCCCGCTTACAAGCCGCTCAGCGTCCCAATCTTTCCAGTGACTGGGAGGATTGCCCCGCTGAAACGGGTATATTGGAGCATGAGTGAAATACGCGAGCACGAAACCAGCGATTCCCACGACTCCAGCAATCCAAACACCCCGACCGTTCTGATCGGGCGCGAATCGCAGGTGGTTCCGGGGCGATTCGGCGAGCCGCTACAGGTCACGCACGTGCAGTATTCGCGCGGGGGTGGCAATGCGGCTCCACAACGCCCACTGTTCCTCTGCCTGCACGGCTGGGGTTCCAATGAGGCTGATTTGGCCGACATGATGCGTTACGTAGCTCCCTACAACGATTTCGCGTCGTTGCGCGCGCCGCTCGTGCTGCAGGAGGCTGGTTCCGGTGAATTCGGTTTCGGTCAGGGCGCGTATTCGTGGTTCCATGATTGCATGCCTTCCGGCGAAGATTTGGATCGCGACGCTTATGCTGCCGCCCAAGCCATTGACGATTGGGTTGCGCGCAATGTTTCCGAAGATCGCGCTGTGGTGCCGATCGGTTTTTCGCAGGGTGGTTTGCTGGCGATTCAATTGCTGCGCGTCCATCCGGAACGGTACGCCGCATCAATCTCACTTTCCGGCTTCCTTGCTCCGGGAATCGTCGCCGGTAGCGCGCCTGCCGACAGTTATGTCGCGGAGTTGAATATTCCTGTGTTCTACGGTTATGGCAAGAACGATACCGTGATTCCGATGCCGGAGCTTTTCGCGACTGCCGCCTGGCTAGACGAGCATACGTTCCTCACGTCGAAAAGCTACCGTGGGCTCGATCATGCAGTTAGTCTCAACGAATTCAGCGATTTGCGCGACTGGCTTGCAACACACGATATCGCGCCGGGAATCCTGTAAGAAATCCTGCAGAAGAATCCCGTAGAATAATCCTGCAGAAAATCCGATGCAACGGATTTTACGCACCAAGCACACGGCAATCGTTACAGCCCGATATAAGCCACGATATAGCGATACCGCGTTAGACTAGAGCCAGCTAATAATCATTTCGCAATTGCCGGCATTCGCACGCTCAACCATGCGAACGTTCGAATGTTGGCGAGCGCCATACCGGCACATTCGCGTGCCTGGCAATAAGGAGTTTCGATGCTGCTGTCCGATCGCGACATTCTCGCCGCGCAGGCCGAAGGTCATATTTCACTCGATCCGTGGACCCCGGAAATGGTGCAGCCTGCTTCCATTGACGTGCGTTTGGACCGTTTCTTCCGCCTGTTCAACAATCATGCGTACACGTATGTCGATCCGGCTGAGAATCAGGGCGAGCTGACCGAGCAGTTCGAGGTGGCTTCGGACGAACCGTGGATTCTGCATCCGGGTGAGTTCGCGTTGGGGTCCACGTGGGAGTATGTGAAGCTTGATCCGACGATTGCCGCCCGACTGGAGGGCAAGAGCTCGCTGGGCCGCTTGGTATTCTCACGCATTCCACCGCAGGCTTCATCGACCCTGGTTTCGAGGGACATATCACGTTGGAATTGTCGAATGTGTCGACGTTGCCGGTG
>ENA-OQMZ01000303-OQMZ01000303.1-human-gut-metagenome-genome-assembly--contig:-NODE-303-length-21675-cov-8.591841_pt1 | contig 21675 bp, 23 predicted proteins | sample MGYA00242621_ERZ504862 | MGnify/ENA primary metagenome ERZ504862 (study PRJEB26092, sample SAMD00036393) | human gut metagenome | host: Homo sapiens | study: EMG produced TPA metagenomics assembly of...
CTTGTCATGAGCCTTCTCTCTTATATATGGCAGGCCATCATGCGAAAAACCCACTTCGGGGGTACATTTTCCGGTTTTTCACCTTTTGGGACTGCCATACATAAGCGAAATATCACCGGACAGAACACGAAATCTGCCATACATAAGCGAAATATCGCTCTATTTCCCAGCGAACGGTCAGACCAAAACGTATGATGTTGGCTAGCCTGAACAATGAGGGGTGGAGTCAATGGCAGACGAACTGTTTGTAGACCAAGACGAGGTCGAAGGCACGGCAAGCGGCGTTTGGAGCCGCATGCTGGCAGGTAATCGCAGGTTTGCGGAGGGCAAACCGGAACATCCGAATCGTGGCGCTGAAGCACGCGAGGCACTTGTGGACACACACGCACCGGAAGCGGCCATACTGAGCTGCTCCGACGCGCGAGTAAGCCCGGATATTATTTTCGATTCCGGTCTTGGCGACCTGTTCACGGTTCGCACGGCCGGTCAAATCATCGACGAAGCCGTGATTGCGTCCCTAGAATACGCGGTGACCGTACTCGGCGTACGTTTGCTGGTAGTGCTCGGCCATCAGAATTGCGGTGCGATCAAGCAAGTTTCCAAGGATTACGAAGCGTTACTGCACGAATTGACCGCCGATGCGGAAGATTCGCTGATGGCCGCCGACAGCATTTCCGACATCGACGAACGCATCTGCGATTCGGATTCGATCATGATGCGCACGGTCGGTTTTTCGATTTGGCAGGCGCACGAATCGGAACTGGAATCGGCGGAGGATTTCGAGCGCGTGCACATCGCACGCACCATCGAACAGCTGGTGGAACGTTCCGAAGTGATCCAGCACGCGCTGGCCGAGGACCGGCTGATGATCACCGGAGCACGCTACCAGCTCGACACCGGAAAAGTCGAAGTATTGAGCTTCTGATTTTCTATACGATTCACGACAGACGTCGATCTGCCGTTGTGTGTGCAAGCACAGCCACCGCATACAACGTAGATCCTGTATGTCACCATCCTTGCGTGGAGGCAACGGCGAGAACCGCACAGCATGCTCAAAGCCGAATCGTTTGATGGCGGCCTTCAGACTTTTCGCGTGAAGATTGATGCCGGCCTTCACTTCAATCGGTATAACATACCGATCGTTCTGCGCAAGAAAATCAAGTTCGTTCGTCGAATTGGCATTCGTCCAATAGCGGGGCTCAAATCCGTACGAAACAAGTTCCTGACATACCAATTGCTCGGCAAAAGCGCCTTTCGCTGAACCAAATACCGAATCGCCATCCAAAATACTCTCCGGACTCGCGCCATTCATGGTACGCAACAAACCGACATCGGACGTATAAAGCTTGAACGCATCGACATCATCGAATGACTTGAGCGGATATTCCGGAGCGGTGACCCGCGCGACCTTCAATGCGATCGATGAATCAAGCAACCGCTGAATCGCTAATTCAAAATCTTTGCCACGTCCACCGGAACGCACCGCACCATAAAGAAACTTCTTATTCTCACGCGCAAGCTGGGAGGGAATTGAATCCCAAACCTGTGCAAGGCGCAAGGAAAATCCCCTCGGCATCGCATCGGCATACTTCGAAAAATCACCGCGATAGCCCTGCAGGATGTCTTCCTGCACCTGCATTATCCGATTGAAGTCAGCACCAGGATATGTATCGGCGAAAATCTCGACGGCTTCCGGCATGCCACCTACACCATGTAGTATTTCAGCCATTCCATGAGCTGCTCGTGGAATACCGACATCATGTCCAAATCCGCGTTTTCGATGATTTCCGTAAGATTATGGCAGCCAACGGCGTCCAGAAATTCCAGAAAATTCATCGGATATAGACGGTAGCGATCCACCTTCCCCACGGGATAGGAAGTGCCTGGATGCACGGTGATGCCCAACGATGATCCGGTTGCGATCAGCGCGTATTCGCAAGCTTCCTCTGCGAAATATTTCAACGCCTCGACGGCTCTGGGAATCGCCTGCACCTCATCAAGCACAATCAAAGTCTTCCCGGGTTCAATGCGCGTTCGCGAAGCCAAAGCGATACCTGCAATCAACCGTTCAGGACGTAGAGAACCGGAAAAAAGTTGATCCATAGCCTCATTGTTCTCCAGTGAGACATACGCCATCGATTCAAACTGAGTGCGTCCGAACTCTTTAACCAACCAGCTTTTACCGGTCTGTCGGGCACCGTCCAGAATCAAAGGCTTGCGATGCGCATCGTTCTTCCATGCGATAAGCCGTTTCATCATCCAACGTTTCATAGATGCACCTCGCTCGATCAACTTTCCCAATACACCATTTGCTGTCGGAATGGCGAATTGACAGGAACAGTCGTTTTAAACAAAAATACCATTTTCTAGGGGATAATCATCAGCTTAAGCTACATTTTCTAGGGGAAATTAAAAGTTTACACATACATAATCTCCATATCAACATCATATCGACGTCATGTTGCCCCACTGGACTAGGAGCAACCGAATACCGACAAGGATCGGCTGATGATCACCGGAGCACGCTACCAGCTCGACACCGGCAAGGTGGAAGTGCTGAGCTTCTGACGATTTCCGGAAAAGACGGCTTCCGGATCCGTTGCGTCGCGCTGTTTTGACATGCCGTTGCTTTAGATTGGAATCATGTCGCTTGGTTTGAACATCCTTCTGATTTTCATTTTCCTGCTGCTCGGTTCCGTGTTCGCCGGCACCGAACTGGCGCTGGTCAGCCTGCGCGGATCGCAGATCGACCAGATGGAACAGGAGGATGCGCGCGGCAAGCGTGTGGCGCAGATCGCACGCGACCCGAACACGTTCCTGTCCACCGTGCAGATCGGCGTGACGCTGTGCGGCTTCCTGTCCGCGTCGTTCGGCGAATCCTCAATCGCCCCGTATATCGTGCCGGCCATCGAAGACTGGGGTGTGCCGCATAACGTCGCCGCTCCCCTGACCACCATCGCGTTGACGCTGATCATCTCGTATTGCTCGATCGTCATTTCCGAACTGGTGCCGAAGCGTATCGCCATGCAACGCAACGAGCAGATCGCGCGTGCGTGGTGCCGGCCATCCATGTGTTCGCCAAAGTGTGCAAGCCGATCATCTGGCTGATCGGCAAGAACACGAACGGCATCGTGCGGCTGCTCGGCTTCGATCCGAACGAAACCGACAGCGAGGTGTCCGACGACGAGCTGCGCGTGCTCGTCAACACCAACACCAACCTCAGCAAGGACGAGCGCACCATCCTCGACGACGTGTTCGACGCATCCGAAACCATCGTGGCGGAGGTCATGCGTCCGCGTGCCGACGTCGCGTTCCTGGACGGCTCCATGCCGATTGCGGAAGCCGCCGCGTACGTGCGTGAAATGCCGTATTCGCGTTACCCCGTCACCGGCAAGGATTTCGATGATGTGCTCGGCTTCGTGCACGTGCGCGACCTGCTCGACATCCGCGATCCGAAGGCGAGAACCGTTGCCGACGTGACGCGTGAGGGCATTTCCCTACCGGGCACGTCGAAGCTGCTGCCAAGCCTTGAGCTGCTGCGCAAACGAGGCATTCACCTGGCCGTGGTAATCGACGAATACGGCGGCACCGACGGCATCGTCACGTTGGAAGACATGACCGAGGAATTGGTCGGCGACATCCGCGACGAATACGACCTGCCGGAGGAAAAGGGCGGCGAACGCACAGAACGCGCCGCTTTCGTCAATGGCGTGGCCACCATCGAAGGTGGCATGACGATCGAGGATTTCGCGGATTTGACCGGCATCGAGCTGGAAGACGGCCCGTACGAGACGGTTGCCGGCTATTTCCTGGCGCACACCGGCAAAATGGGCGAAGTCGGCGACGTGCTGTCATCCGATGACGGTTATGACATGGTCGTCACCGAAGTGGACGGCCGTCGTATCGAGACGCTGGAAGTGCGCCGGCACACCGCCGATGAGGACGGTTCCGCGGCTGGCGATTCCACGGCGGACGGCAAGTAACCCGAGCGGCCTCTTACAGCACCACCTGCCGGTTGATGTCGCGGCGCAACTGCCTCCATTGCGGCAGATAGGCGCTCATACGCCTTTGAAAGCCCTCTCCGTGGCCGTTCTCCCACAGGTGGGTCATCTCATGCACCAGCACGTATTCGAGGAATCTAGGGGCCATTAAACCAAGCTGCAGGTTAAGTCGGATACGTCCGGTCTTCGGCGTGCACGATCCCCAACGCGAACTCATCAGACGCAGCGTGATATGCGTCGGCGTACGGCCAACGATCGGGCCCCATTTGGCAAGCAACACAGGCAATTGCGATTCGATGTTGCGTTGCGCCCGCGCCTTGGCCTCGTCCGTCCATACGAAAGCGGGCGGGTTGGCGGAAGCGCAGTATCGCCAATATTGCCGTTTTGCGCACGCTGCGCGTTGAGTTGCGCGTCTCTGGCCTGCCGCATGCTGCGTTGCGCCCGTTCGATCCACGGCTTGCGTTCCGTTACAAACCGTTCGATAGCGCTTTGCGACATTCGTTGCGGCGCGGAGATGACGATATCCGCGTTCGGCGGTTTGATGCGCAGGTACATGTTTTTGATGGGTTTGCGCACGATGGCCACCCGCATGCCGGCGATGCTCGCCGTCGTTTCGGAAATCACGCGATTGCGGTTGCGATGCCCCACTCCCCTGCCGTAACGGCCGTTACCGCCGTTGCGCTGCCCGTATGTCATGCCTGCATTATGCCACGACACGCCGATGACACGGCGGCACTTGACTTTCCCTGTGATTCAAGTATCATTTCAATTCGTTGTGTTCAAGACACAGCAAGTTGGGCCCGTAGCTCAGGTGGTTAGAGCGCATCCCTGATAAGGATGAGGTCGGAGGTTCAAGTCCTCCCGGGCCCACGTAGATGGTAAGGAAGCGGCATAGCCGCTTTTTTCACCTATGGGGCTATAGCGCAGCTGGTAGCGCATCTGCTTTGCAAGCAGAGGGTCGCCGGTTCGAACCCGGCTAGCTCCACGGGGCTATGGCGCAGCTGGTAGCGCATCTCCATGGCATGGAGAGGGTCAGGGGTTCGAATCCCCTTAGCTCCACAGAATTGAAGGCTTCCGAGTAATCGGAAGCCTTTTTCGTATTCAGCCTCTTGTCGACCATCCAACGGACGCGATCGCCCGCAAACCAAATAAAACGGCCGCCTGCATACCCGCAAGCGGCCGGAATCATCAAATCAATAGGGGAGTGGCACCACGAATCGCAACTAGTTGCGGGCCGCGTTCTGCTTGGCCAGCTCGTCACGAATCTGCTGCAGCAGCTGGACGGTCTGCTCTTCGGCAGACGGCTCTTCAGCGGCCTTTTCCTCGGCTTCCTTCTGCTCGGCAAGCTTGGTCTTGGCAAGCAGCGCTTCGGTCATGTCGCGGAACTTGTTAATCGGCACCAGAATGCAGAAATAAACGGCGGCCGCGATAATCAGGAAATTCAGAATCGCGCCCAGCACAGCGCCGAACGAGACGGTCGCGCCGTTGAACGTGATCGCCAGCAGGCCGTCCATATTCGGCTTGCCGAAAATCATGGCGATGAACGGGTTGATCACGCTGTTCACGATCGAATTGACCACGGTGGTGACGGCACCGCCCATAACAACACCGACAGCCATGTCGATCATGTTGCCGCGTGCAATGAACTTCTTGAATCCTTCAAGCATGGTTTTTCTCCTGTGGGAAATGAGGGAGTTGATGTTGCGGACGACGCTCTCTCCTCGCCTTCCACACACTATCCTATGGCGTTCCAAACGCCTCCAGCCAAATCTTGAGCAATATCTTGTGCGTCTCACAATCAAGCACATAGAATGAAACCGCCGTATTGATAACCCAACTATCCGAAGGGGAAAAATATGCTCACTGATGAGTACGTCAAGCGCGTGTATGCGCAGGTCGAAAAGCGCGATGGCGATCAGCCGGAATTCCTGCAGGCCGTTCGCGAGGTCTTCGAAAGCCTTCAGCCCGTAGTCGAGAAGCACCCGGAGTATGAGAAGGCGGGAGTGCTCGAGCGCCTCGTCGAGCCGGAGCGCGTGGTGAAGTTCCGTGTCGCTTGGACGGACGATGAGGGCAAGGTGCAGGTCAACCGCGGTTACCGCATCCAGTTCAACTCCGCGATCGGCCCGTACAAGGGCGGTCTGCGTTTCCACCCGAGCGTGAACGAGGGCGTCATCAAGTTCCTTGGCTTCGAGCAGATTCTCAAGAACTCCCTGACCAGCCTGCCGATGGGCGGCGGCAAGGGCGGCTCCGACTTCGATCCGAAGGGCAAGTCCGATGCCGAAGTCATGCGTTTCTGCCAGGCGTTCATGACCGAGCTGTGCCGTCACATCGGCCAGTTCACCGACGTTCCGGCCGGCGACATCAACGTCGCGCCCGTGAGATCGGCTACCTGTTCGGCCAGTACAAGCGCATCCGCGACGAATACTCCGGCGTGCTCACCGGCAAGGGCCTCGAATTCGGCGGCTCCCTGGCTCGCACCGAGGCTACCGGCTACGGCCTGTGCTACTACACCCAGGAAGCCCTGCGCGTCCTGAAGAACGATTCCTTCGAAGGCAAGACCGTCGTCATCTCCGGCTCCGGCAACGTGGCCATCTTCGCCACCGAGAAGGCCCAGGCCCTCGGCGCGAAGGTCGTCACCGCCTCCGATTCCAACGGCTACGTCTACGATCCGGACGGCATCAAGCTCGACATCGTCAAGGACATCAAGCTCGGCCACCGCGGCCGCATCAAGGAGTACGCGGAGCGTGTTCCGGGTGCCGAATACCACGAGGGCTGCAAGGGCGTGTGGACCGTGCCGTGCGACATCGCGCTGCCGTGCGCCACCCAGAACGAAATCGATGAGGAGTCCGCCAAGGCCCTCGTCGCCAACGGCTGCAAGGTCGTGTGCGAAGGCGCCAACATGCCGTCCACCCCGGAGGCAATCGCCGTCTATCAGGACAACGGCCTGCTGTACGGCCCGGCTAAGGCCGCCAACGCGGGTGGTGTGGCGGTGTCCGGCCTTGAGATGAGCCAGAACTCCTACCGCCTTTCCTGGACGTTCGAAGAGGTGGACAACAAGCTCAAGTCCATCATGGAGAACATCGTCGCCAATTCCCTGGCCGCCGCCAAGGAGTACGGCCATGAGGCGATCTGATGCTCGGCGCCAACGCCGCCGGCTTCGTCAAGGTCGCCAACGCCATGGTCGCCCAGGGCGTGCTCTGATCGTCTTTCACAATCCGTTTCAACGGTCCGTGCGATTCGTTCGCACGGACCGTTTTCATATGCGTTACGGCATAACGCGCAACGCAGTATGACGATTGCATAAAAGCGACCGCATAATCGCGATTACATAAGAAAAGACGGCGCCTCCCGAAGTAGGGAAGCGCCGTCTTCTTATGTTGCACGAACGGCTTACGTTGCGCAAGCGCCGTACGAACGCCGTATGACGAATCGATCAGTCGTCGCCGAGCGTCACGTGGATGCCGCCGACCAGCGTGCTCACCACGTTGTACAGCAGCGTGAGAATCACCACCAGCACGGTGAACAGCACCACTTCGATGATGGAGAAGATGGTGGCCGCGCTCAGCACGGTGCTCAGCGAAAGCACGTTGGCAAGGTCGAATCCGCCGGCGTCAAGACCGGTGGAGGACACGATCTGCGTCACCTGATCGAACACGCCGACCACGTTCAGCAGCAGCCACAGCAGCGTCACCGCGACGATCTGGATGATGCCTCCCGCGATGGAAAGCATGAACGCCACCTTGGCCGCGGACCATGCGTCGATGCGGGTCAGGGACAGGCTCATGCGGCGGGCGCGAGGCGCGCCACGACGCGCTTTTTCACGAACCTTCACACCGCCGGACGCGGCAGCCATGTTCTCATGCGCCTGAGACTGTTCCGTACCGCTCAACGGCTGGCTGGATGCGGAACGGGCCACGCGTGGGGCCTGCGCCCCTGCCTGCGCCTGATGGCTTTCATTGTTCTCGCTCATCGTTGCTCCTTGCAGAATCTTGCCTACTTCTAGCCGAGGCTACCAGTTTTCGCAGACGATTCCCCGCCTGTGTCTCAGGCCTCTACATTCTCGCCATCGCCGGCATCGGAAGTGGCTTCCGTACCGGTTTCAGCGGAGTTTTCAGTAGTGGTTTCGGCTTGCGATTGCGCGGCTGCGTCGTTCTGGACTGCTCCGTTTTCCGTGGCGGCCTGCTCGGCGTCATCCTCGTCGGTCTCCTCGTTACGTGCTATGGAGATGATTTCATCGTTCTTGTCAGGCTTGGCGAGCGTCACACCCTGGGTGGTACGTCCGGTGCGCTTGACTTCGGCGACGTTGGAGCGGATGACCTTGCCGGACTTCATGATGGCCATGATCTGGTCGGATTCCTCCACGATCACGGCACCCACCAGGGAGCCACGGCCTTCGGCGAGCTGCACGGCCTTGACGCCGTAGCCGTTACGGCCCTGCAGACGGTATTCGCTGATGGCGGTGCGCTTGGCGAAGCCCTCGTTGGTGACCACGAGCAGATCCCTGTCGGAATCGCCCTGCACCACATCCATGGCCAAAAGCTCGTCGCCGTCGCGGAACTTCATGCCCTGCACACCGGCGGTCTGGCGGCCCATCGGGCGCAGCTGCTCGTCGTTGGCTTCGAACTTCAGGCTCATGCCCTGCTTGGAGACGAGGATGATGTCGTCGTCGGCGTTGCACAGCGCGGCACCGATCAGCTCGTCGGCGTTCTCGCCGTTCTCGTCGGTCATGAGTCGTACCGCGATCAGACCACCCTGACGCGGGGAGTCGTATTCGGCGAGCGCGGTCTTCTTGACCTTGCCGGAACGGGTGGCGAGCACCAAGTACTTGGCCACGTCGTAGTTCGGAATCGACAGCACGGTCTGGATCGTCTCGTCCGGGCCGAACTGCAGCAGGTTCGCCACGTGCTGTCCCTTGGAATCGCGGGAGCCTTCCGGCAGCTCGTATGCCTTCAGACGGTACACGCGGCCCTTGTTGGTGAAGAACAGCAGCCAGTTGTGCGTGCTGGTCAGGAAGAAGTGGTCCACCACGTCGTCCTCGCGCAGCTTGGCGCCCTTGATGCCCTTGCCGCCGCGGTGCTGCGCGCGGTATTCGTCGGCCTTGGTGCGCTTGATGAAACCGGAGTGGGTCACGGTGACGACCACGTTTTCTTCGGCGATCAGGTCTTCGACGTTCATCTCGCCGGAGTACGGCAGAATCTTGGTACGGCGTTCGTCGCCATACTTGGCGACGATTTCGTCCAGCTCGTCGCCGACGATCTTGCGCTGGCGTTCCGGCTTGGCGAGGATGTCGTTGTAGTCGGCGATCTTGCGCATGAGCTCGTTGTGCTCGTCGAGGATCTTCTGACGTTCCAGGGCGGCCAGTCGGCGCAGCTGCATGGCGAGGATGGCGTCGGCCTGCACCTCGTCCACGTCAAGCAGGTCCATAAGGCCCGTGCGGGCGGTCTCCGCGGACTCGGAGGCACGGATGAGGGCGATGACCTCATCGATCATGTCAAGGGCCTTCAGATAGCCCTGCAGGATGTGGTCGCGTTCCTCGGCCTCGCGCTTGAGGTAGGCGGTACGGCGTGCGATGACTTCGAGCTGGTGGTTTACCCAATGACGGATGAACGCATCCAGGGACAGCGTGCGCGGCACACCGTCGACCAGTGCCAGCATGTTCGCGCGAAGGTCTGCTGCAGCTGGGAATGCTTGTACAGGTTGTTGAGAACGACCTTCGGCACGGCGTCGCGCTTGAGCACGAGCACGAGGCGCTGGCCAGTACGGCCGGAGGTTTCGTCGCGCATGTCGCGATGCCTTGGATCTTGCCGTCGCGCACGCTTCGCGGATGGACACGACCAGACGATCCGGGTTGACCTGGTACGCAGTTCGGTGATCACGAGGCACATGCGGCCCTTGATCTCCTCGGTGTTCACCACGCTCGCATGGTGATGAGCCACGGCCGGTACGGTACGCCTGTTCGATGCCCTTATGGCCGAGAATCGTGGCGCCGGTAGGGAAGTCCGGTCCCTTGATGATGCGGATCAGGTTGTCGAGCAGTTCCTCACGGCTCGCGTCCGGATGGTCGAGCGCCCAATGCACGCCTTCTGCCACCTCGCGCATGTTGTGTGGAGGAATGTTGGTCGCCATGCCGACGGCGATGCCGGACGAGCCGTTGCACAGCAGGTTCGGGAAGCGGGCCGGCAGCACGGTCGGCTCCTGCGTCTTGCCATCGTAGTTCGGCAGGAAATCGACGGTGTCCTTGTCGATGTCACGCACCATTTCCATGGCGAGCGGCGCCATACGGCATTCCGTGTAACGCATTGCGGCTGCCGGGTCGTCGCCGGGGGAGCCGAAGTTGCCCTGGCCGTCGACGAGCGTGTATCGCATCGACCACGACTGCGCCATACGCACCAACGTGTCGTAGATGGCGGAATCGCCGTGCGGATGGTACTTGCCCATGACTTCGCCGACGACGCGTGCGCACTTGGAGTAGCCGCGGTCGGGGCGGTAGCCGCCGTCGTACATCGCGTAGATCACGCGGCGGTGCACCGGCTTCATGCCGTCTCGCACGTCCGGAAGGCACGATCGACGATGACGGACATGGCGTACGCCAGATAGGATTCGCGCATTTCCTGCTGCAGATCCTTCTTCTGGACGCGTTCGCCGACCATCAGGCCATAATCGGTGTTGTCGGCCTCCTGCGGGCTCAACGGTTCCATGGAGCCGTCAGGCACGAACTGGCCGTCTTCGTTGCTGTTGTTTTCGTCTGCCAATTTCTAATCCTTGCTTTGAAGTCCTGCGAAACCCTACGCGTTTACGCGTCGATCCAGCTGACGTTGCGTGCGTTGCGCTGGATGAACAGACGACGTGGTTCGACTTCGTCGCCCATGAGCATGGAGAAGGTCTCGTCGGCCGCGGCCGCGTCTTCGATCTGCACCTGCTTCAGAATGCGATGGTCAGGATCCATGGTGGTCTCCCACAGTTCCTGGTAGCTCATCTCGCCCAGACCCTTGTAGCGCTGGATGCCTTCGCCCTTCGGCAGCTGGCGGCCGGCGGCCTTGCCTTCGGCGAGCACGCGGTCGCGTTCGGCGTCGGTGTACACGAAGTCGTGCGGGCCTTGGTCCACTTGAGGCGGTACAGCGGCGGCATGGCCACGTACACGTAGCCGGCGGTGATCATCGGGCGCATGTAGCGGAAGAACAGCGTCAGGTTCAGGGTTGCGATATGCGCGCCGTCCACATCTGCATCGGCCATGATGATGACCTTGTGGTAGCGCACCTTGTTGAGGTCGAAGTCCTCGCCGTAGCCGCCGCCGACGGCGGTGATCAGCGATTCGATGGTGTCCGACTTCATCATGCGGTCCAGGCTTGCGCGCTCGGTGTTGAGGATCTTGCCTCGCAGAGGCAGGATGGCCTGCGTGATCGGGTTGCGTCCCTGGATGGCGGAGCCGCCTGCGGAATCACCCTCCACGATGAACAGCTCGCATTCTTCGGGGTTGTTGGACTGGCAGTCCTTGAGCTTGTCCGGCATGCCGGCCGATTCGAAGATCGACTTGCGGCGGGTGTTCTCACGTGCCTTCTTGGCGGCCAGACGCGCACGGGAGGCCTCGATGGCCTTCTGGATGATGTTCTTGGCCTCGTTCGGGTGGGCGTCGAACCAGTCGCCGAGCTTGTCGGTCATGACGCGCTGCACGAAGGTCTTCGCTTCGGAGTTGCCGAGCTTGGTCTTGGTCTGGCCTTCGAACTGCGGGTTGGTGAGTTTGACGGACACGACGGCGGTCAGGCCTTCGCGCACGTCGTCGCCGGACAGGTTCTCGTCCTTGTCCTTGAGGATGTTCTTCTCGCGGGCGTAACGGTTGACCAGCGAGGTCAGCGCGGCGCGGAAGCCTTCCTCATGGGTGCCGCCTTCGGTGGTGGAGATGGTGTTGGCGAAGGTGTGCACGGCTTCGGAATACGCGGTGGTCCACTGCATGGCGATTTCCGCGGAGATGCCGATCTTCAGGTCCTCGGCCTCGAAGTCGATGACGTCCGGTTCGACCGGGGTGGCCTTGCGGGACTTCACCAGGTAGTCGACGTAGTCCTTGATGCCGTCGTTGTACTGGTAGGTGACGGTCTGGAACTTGTCTTCGGTTTCGGATTCCTCGCCGGAAACCTCGTCGCCGGCCTGGTCGGGCTCGCGCAGGTCGGTCAGGGAGATCTTCAGGCCCTTGTTCAGGAACGCCATCTGCTGGAAGCGGTTGCGCAGGATCTCGAAATCGTAGGTGGTGGTTTCGAAGATCTTGCCGTCGGCCCAGAAGGTCACGGAAGTGCCGGTGGATTCGCCTTCCTCCATCGGCTTGCCCTTGAGCAGACGCGCGGTCGGCTTCTGGTCGATGTAGGTCTGGGTCCAGTGGAAGCCCTGACGGCGCACTTCGATGTCCACGCGGGTGGACAGCGCGTTCACCACGGAGATGCCCACGCCGTGCAGGCCGCCGGAGACCGCGTAGCCGCCGCCACCGAACTTGCCGCCCGCGTGCAGCTTGGTCATCACGGTTTCGACGCCGGAGATGCCTTCGCCCGGCACTTCGTCGACCGGGATGCCTCGGCCGTCGTCCACCACGCGCACGCCGCCGTCCGGCAGAATCGTCACTTCGATGTGCGACGCGTAGCCGGCAAGCGCCTCGTCGACGGAGTTGTCGACGATCTCATACACCAGATGGTGCAGGCCGCGGGGGCCGGTGGAGCCGATATACATGCCCGGGCGGATACGCACCGCCTCAAGGCCTTCCAGCACCCTCAGATCGGACGCGTCGTAATGTTCCGGAGACAGCGAATCGTCAAGTTGCGCATCTTCGAGCTGGTCGTTCTGGATCTGATCCTGAATCTGATCTTCCTGCGTGTTTTCAGCTGATTCGTTCAGCGAATCCGCATCAAGGTCTGCCACAGAGATTCCTTCCTGCATTTTTCCCGCCATCAAGGTCATTTCCGCAGGTGATACCACCTAGAACGCAAATAAAGGCCCCTTCTAGGCGTTTACATACACTGCTGGATATTCTACTCATGGAGGGGGACAGCGCGCTATAGACATTTGTCCTTGGAATTCAACGGTTTCCAACGGCTTCGGCATGGTTCCGAACGTGTCCGACGAGCCGGAAAACCTCCGTAAACCCCGTCGCAACGGCCTGTTTCACGCGCGCCACAATCGATCTCTCCTGTCAGAGAGGTCGATTGTAAGTCGACTTCGCAATAGCCCTCAGTAGCGAATCTTCCTTGAGATACGCCCACGGCTGAACCCTTGGCTCTGCGGGCCGGTGACCCTCACCTCATTGATGGTCAGACCTTCGAGTTTCCTGCGGATGGTGTCCGTCAGCAACGGCGTCATATACGACAGGGTGGTGGTCCAGGCCGGGCTGTCGCAACGTATCGTCAGCACGCCGTCTCGCAGGCTGGCGGGGTAGGAGTGCTTCGCGTTCTCCACGCCCACCACCTGGTCCCAATGGTCGCGCATCTGCGCCATTTTGAGGTGGGGTATCCATGCGCCGTTCGATGCCAGCAGATTGAACAGGCTGCCGACGGTTTCCGGATCGCGTCCGGGTTTGCCGAAGCTTTCCCACGCCTTGCGCGCGCGTTCCTCGCGTTCCTTGAGCCGCCCGGCACGGTCGCTGATGCGGTCGAACACTTCGGCCGGCAGTTTGCGTTGGTCGAGGTTCAGCAGTTCGCAGATTGGTGGTTTCGGCATTAGGATTCGGCCTCGATTCCTTGCGATTGCGCGCCACGTCCGGCGGCAAGCATGGCCGCCATCGCCGCGATATCGCCGTCCGTCTCCTGCGATTGCGCACGCAGCGCGGCAACGTCGATGACATGCGCCTCGCCTTGCGGAATATCGCTTGCCGCGGCGACGGTGATCAGCACCTGGTCCTGCCGTCGCGCGAAGTCGAGGATCTGCCCGCGACGGGACTCGTCGAGCTGGGCGAACACATCGTCGAGGATCACGATCGGCTTGACGTCGCGCTGCGCCGAAACCACTTCGTACAGCGCCATTTTCAAGGCCAACGCCATCGTCCACATCTCGCCGTTCGAAGCGAATTCGCGGGCTGCATGTCGTTGAGCCGCAATGTCAGATCATCGCGCTGCGGTCCGATCAGATTCTGCCACGGGCCACTTCGCCGGGGTAGATGCGTTGGAAATGACGGCTGATTTCCGCGGCCGGCTCGTCGAACAGAAGCACCTCGTCGAAGGACGGCTCATACACCAGGTCGGCCTGTTCCTCTTCGCCCGCCAGCGAAGCATAGATGCGGGTGAACGGCTCGCGCAGCAGTCCGATCACATCGTTCCGGTCCTTGGTCAATTGCACGCCGAGGGCGATGAATTGGCCGGTCCACACTTCCAGACCGCTCAGCACGGCCTGACGCCCGTATTCGGGGTCGATGCCGGAGCCGTCGGACAGCTGTTTGAGCAATGCGGCACGCTGTTTGGCAACGTGCGTGAACTGTTGCAACGACTGCGCATAACGGGGCAACAGCAGCGAAGCCGCCTGGTTGAGGAAGTTCCTTCGGGTGGCCGGATCGCCAGACACCAACCGCTGGTCTTCGGGGGTAAAGGACACGGAGGGGACCAAACCCACGATATCCCTCATATATTGCGATTTTCCGCCGTCCACGCGCGCCTGTTGGCGCCTCGCGCGGCGATGGTGATCTCATATGTGCGCTGTTCGCCCGAATCTTCGACGTTGGCCCGGACAGTGGCGGAAGGGTGGCCTTTTTCGACCAGCGGCAGCGATGACGAGGTGCGGTGGCTGGAGCCGGTGGACAGCACTTCCACGGCTTCCACGATATTGGTTTTCCCTAGGCCGTTCGAGCCTTGGAGAATGTTGATTCCCGGTTCGAAATCAAGCACGCAATGGTCCCATGACCGGTAATGGTCGAGCGCGAGACGGGAGATATGCATGAAAACCGGAATTCCTTGAAGGTGATGGCATGGTGGCCGGACGGAACTTGCCGTCCGGGCCACAGGTGGAACGAAATCAGTTGTTGAAGCGCATCGGAACGAGCAGGTAACGGTAGTCCATGGATTCGTCGGAATCCGCTTCCTGCTGGCCGTTGAATTCCACGGGCTTGACCGCGGTGGTCATCTTCATGCGCACGAACGGCTCGCTGATGGCGCTCAGGCCGTCGACCAGATAGGAGGGGTTGAACGCACGGTGATGTCCTCGCCGTCCATGTCGATGTCGAGAATCTCCTTCGCCTGTGCTTCGTCGGCGGTGCCGGCCGACAGCGTCAGCTCCTGGCCGGAGAAGACCATGCGGATCGGGGCGTTGCGTTCGGCGACCAGCGAAACGCGCTTGATGGCGTCGATGAGGGCCTGCTTGTTGATGACGGCATGAATCGGGTATTCATCGGCATACAGGCGGTCAACGGCCGGGAATTCGCCGTCGATGAGCTGGGAGGTGGACACGCGGCCGGCGTTCTCGAAGCCCAGCAGGGACGGGTTGTCCGCATCGAAATCGATGGTGACGTTCTGATGCTCGTCCAGCGAACGCGCCATGTCGCGCAGCAGCGAGCCACGGACCAAAGCGGTGGTGCTGATGGTCGCATCCTCCGGCGTCCAGGTGAAGCTGGAACGGGCCAGACGGAAACGGTCGGTGGAGCTCATGATGACCTTGTCGCCCTGGAACTGGACGCGGATGCCGGTGAGCACCGGACGGTTCTCCTCACGGGAGACCGCGACGGACGCCTGGTTGACGGCCTGAGCGAAGGTGGGGGAGTCCACCTGACCCAGTTTCGTCGGCACCACGGGCAGATCCGGATATTCGCTTTCCGGCATGAGCTGCATGGTGAAGGTCGACTTGCCCGACGTGATGGTCATCGTGGAACCATCGGTGGAAAGATAGGTTTTCGCAGCGGGCAGCGACTTGGTGATGTCGGCAAGCAGTTTGCCCAGCACCAGAACGCTACCGGCCTCGTCCACGCCGGCTTCGATGTGGTGGCGTGCGGAAATGGCGTAGTTGAAGGCGGAAAGCTGGAGTGTGCCGTCAATGGCTTCCAGACGGATGCCCGCCAGAATCGGGGTTGCGGGACGTGCGTCGATGACACGTGTGTCCATGCCACGGCATCGGCAAGAGCTTGGGAATTGACTTCGACTTTCATGGGGTATTCCTCGTTTCGTTCGATCCACATGCCATTCTAGCGATAAGAGCAGCGACGACGAAAGCGTGGGGAATTCCCCGCATTACGAGAATGACGATGAAAGTAAGAAAAATGTACTTTCGTAATAATAAGCCTGTGGATAGTGTGGATAAGCTCGTTCAGCCCAAGCGCAGCAACGCTTCAGTACGAGACGTCACCTGTGGATAACTTCTGAGTCGAATGTGGATAAGAGCATGGGTTATCCACAGGCTCATGGCCGCGCAAAACTTATCCACAATGCACTGTGAATAATCCACGAGCCATCCACTGCCGTTTTCCGTGTTTCCAACGGCTTTTCCACAGACCTTTCCCCGAAATGTGGATATGTATGTGGAAAACTCGATGTACAAGAAATTCTGTCCGGGCGTGTCACGCGGATAGTAAAAAGGCTGGTAAATAATTTACCAGCCTAAGGAAAACCGTTGGAAATACGCCGTTTGCTGCGGTTGCTTCCGTTACTTGTCGTTGGAACGCTGCTTGAGCTGCAGAGTCAACTCGGTCACGTAGTTGTAGATCTCCTGCTTCTCCTGCATCTCGTCGTTGATGCGCGTATACGCGTGCATCACGGTGGTGTGGTCCTTGCCGCCGAAGACCAGGCCGATGTCGTTGAGGCTCATGCTGGTCAGCTCGCGTACCAGATACATGGCGATCTGACGTGCCAGCGCGATCTTCTTGGTACGCGAACGGCCGACGATGTCGTCGAACGTCAAATAGAAGTACTTGGCCACCTGCGTGATGATGTCCGCGGGCTTGATTTCCACGTCAGTGGTGAAGAAGTCCTGCAAAGTCTGCTCCGCAAGGGCTTTGGTGACCGGCTGGTTGCTCAGCGACGCCATGGCGGTCACACGGTTCAGCGCGCCTTCCAGCTCGCGGATGTTCTCGGTGAACCGTTCCGCGATCAGGTTGAACACGTCGTTGGGAATATTGGAGCCGTTCATGGTGGCGATCATGCGCAGAATGGCGATTCGCGTCTCCAGATCCGGCGGTTTGACGTCCACGGTCAGGCCCGATTCGAAGCGGGAGATCAGACGTTCGTTGAAGCCCTGCAGGTCCTTCGGCGGCACATCGGAGGCGATCACGATGCGCTTGTTGGCCTGATGCAGGGTGTTGAACGTGTGGAAGAACTGCTCAAGGGTCGCGTCCTTGCCGCTCAGGAACTGGATATCGTCGATGAGCAGCACGTCGACCTCGCGGTAGCGGCGGTTGAATTCCTTGATCTGGCCGGAACTTTGGTTCGTGTCGGCCAGAGCCTCGATGAATTCGTTGGTGAATTCCTCACTGGTGACGTAGCGGACCTTCAGATTGGGGTCCTTGACCAGCGCGTAGTTGCCGATGGCGTTCAGCAAATGGGTTTTGCCCAGGCCGGAGCCTCCGTAGATACACAACGGATTGAAATCATGGCCGGAACCCTCCGCCACGGCCAGCGCCACGGTACGTGCGAAACGGTTGGAATCGCCGGGCACGAAGGTGTCGAAGGTGGCGTTCTTGTTCAAATGCGTTTCGGGGTCGAGCAGCGGCCTGTTCTGGCCGCTCTGGAAATGGTCCTGTTCCGGCGGCATCGTCGCGGGAATCGGCAACTGGCCCTGCATCGTCTCGTTCGCAGGGGACTTCGCCGGCGATTTCGCGGGGGAGAAGCGCGGATAGGTTTCCTCCGGCTGTTCCTCCGTTTTCGGCTTCATTTCAACGATTTTGAAGGCGGGGAAGATGTCCTGTTCGGCGGATTCGCGCAACGCCTCCATCAACGGCTTGTTCAATTCGGTCTGCAAAGCCTGCTGAGCCGCCTCACTGGCACGCACAGCATGATGGTCGGACCCCACATGCCTTCGGGATAGACGTTCTCCAGCCAGCTTTTGTCGCGTACGGACAGCGACGGATTCTGGTGCAGCAGGGCCAAAGCGTCGGACCACACCCCACGAGCCTGCTCGAGAGGATCTGTTGTCGTGTTATCAGCCACGGATAATCCTTTCTCGACAGACGTACCACTGATGTGCAACTGTATATTTGTACTCTCTTTTCCCCGAGTTATCCACCGGCATGCGTGTTGAAAAGATTGAAATGTGAATAACATTGTTGTAGTTTGTGGATAACTTTTGTGGGGAATTCGGCGGAATCGCAACGATTATGTGGATTGTTTTATGCGGGGAATCCCCATGAAAATGTGAAGAAAAATGGACGACGCGACAATCTGTTCAGGGGTCAGAGTAATTTAGTAGAGCTTGACTCATGAGGAGCCGTGCCTTGGCATGGCTAAAAACACCGGGAGCATTAATTATGAAGAGGACATTCCAGCCGAACAACCGCCGTCGCCACATGAAGCACGGTTTCCGTCAGCGCATGCGCACCCGCGCAGGCCGCGCTCTGATCAACCGTCGCCGCGCCAAGGGCCGCAAGTCCCTCGCTGCCTGATTTTTTAGTGGCATAGAGCGGTGGAACGGCTGAAAAGCCATCGCGATTTTGTTGCGGTGCTCAAACGCCGTCGTAGGGTATCGCGAGAAGACATCGTCGTGCATTATCTGATGCACGACGATGTCGTAACGGGCGATACAGCGACGGTGCAAGGCCGCCGTGTCGGCTTGGCCGTTTCCAAAGCTGTTGGCAACGCGGTCACGCGCAACGCCGTGAAAAGGCGTTTCCGTGTGCTTGCACGAAAGTACGAATCACTATTACCTGAATCCTGCGATATCGTGTTGCGTGCCAAGCCAAGTGCCGCACGTGCCGATTTCCTGTCGCTTGAGCAGCAGATGGCATCGTGTTTCGAAGCGGTGAAACGTAAAACCGCTTCCCGGCAATGAGCAAGGGACATCATCGCAATTGGATGGTGCGGCTCATCCGCTGGTATCAGAAACATATTTCCGCCCATACCGCACCTCGGTGCCGGTATTATCCCAGCTGCTCCAATTATGCGATTCAGGCGATTGAACGATTTGGCTGCCTTAAAGGTGGTCTTCTTGCGTTATTACGCCTTCTTCGTTGCAACCAGTGGAACCGTGGAGGAATCGACGACGTTCCACAGCTCTATTCCTTGTTTTACAGATGTTCGTGGTCGAAGGCACACGAGGAGCCTCGTCTCACGCCTCTGGATGTAGATGAACCTATAGGCGATAAGGAGAATGGCCTGTAATGAATCAAGATCAATTCCTCCTCGATAGTGGTTTCTGGGGCTGGCTGTACAAGCTCCTGTACCCCGTCGAGTGGCTCATGACGCAGATTATGGCCGGATTCCACCGATTCATGGTGATGCTGGGCATGAACGAGATCGGTTTCTCGTGGGTCATGTCCATCGTGTTCCTGGTGATTGTGGTCCAGGCGTGCGTGTTCCCGCTGTTCTACAAGTCCATGAAGGCATGCGCAAGATGCAGGCCCAGATGGCCGTTTTGCAGCCCAAGATGCAGCGCATCCAAAACAAGTACAAGGGCAAGAACGATCCCGCCAGCAAAGAGGCTTTGCAACGCGAGATGATGAAGCTCTACCAGGACAACGACGCGAACCCGATGGGCGGCTGCACATCGATGCTGCCTATGTTCGTGCAGGTCCTGTGTTCATGTGCATGTTCTACACCCTGTCGGCCATTCCATACATCGCCCGTGGCAAGTTCAGGAACGGTTCCGGCCTCGCGCCTTCGACATCGCCACCGCCAAGCAGTTCACCTCCACCAACGTGTTCGGCGTGAACGTGGCCGAGAACTTCACCACCGCCGACATCCACGGCAAGATCATCATCGGCATCTTCGTGGCGTTGATGTGCTTCTGCCTGTGGCTCATGCAGTACAACAGCATGAAGCGCAACATGGCCCAGAGCGCTGCGAACAAGCAGACTGAAATGATGCAGAAGATGATGCTGTGGATGTTCCCGATCATGTACATCTTCTCCGGCGTCGCCATGCCGTTCGCAGTGCTGGTGTACTGGCTGACCAACAACATCTGCAACCTGCTGCGTTCCGTCTGGCAGATCCACGTCTTCCCGACTCCGGGATCCCCGGCCGCCGAAGCGAAGGAAAAGCGCGACCACGCCCACGAGAACGCCCGCCGCGCCAAGCCGGTCTGCCGTCCCTCGAAGAGGAGGAGCTGCAGAAAGCCAAGAAGGCCGCGGAGGCGAAGGAAAAGAACGGCTTCCAGCGTCAGCAGCCAAGCCGCAAAAAGAAGAAGAAATAACATCAAGTGTGTGTCCTGTGTTCACGTGAAACACAGGACACACCGCTTTTGTATCGGGCGAATCGCCCATATGATACAACCCAATCAGTAGACTTTCAGTAGACTTGAAATAATACGAACCCCGCTCAAAGGAGTAAAACACCATGGCGCAGGATGCTGAGAAAACCATCGATCAGCTCAATGACGAAGCTGACATCGCTGCCGATTACCTTGAAGGATTGCTTGACATCGTCGACTACGAGGGTGATATCGAAATGGGCGTGCGTAACAACCGTCCGACCGTGCAGATCGTTGCCGACGACGACACCGACATCAAACATCTGATCGGACGTAACGGCGAAGTCGTGGACGCCCTGCAGCAGCTCACCCGACTCGCCGTACAGCAGAAGACCGGCGAGCGGTCCCACCTCATCGTGGACGTGGACGGCTATCTGAAGCGCAAGCGCCAGCGCCTGCACGACCTTGCGCTGGATGCCATCGACGAGGCGCGCGAGACTGGCGAGCCGGTGGACCTGAAGCCGATGAACTCCTTCGAACGCAAGATCATCCATGATGTGGTGCGCGAGGAAGGCATGAAGTCTCGGTCCCATGGCGAAGAACCGCATCGTTACGTCACGGTGTACGTCAAGGCTTCCGCAGCCGATGACGCCGACGAGATCGACGAAGCCTGAAATAGTTTCACGTGAAACATGAAGCGTCGCGAGTTTCTCGCGGCGCTTTTTTGATGCCTGTAGATTAGGATGGTGTGCATGAGTGATGTGAATGACGAATTGGATGGGTCGCCGATTCTTGAGGAAGTGCTTGGCGATGCATTGGGCAAGTTGAAGGTGTTTCACGTGAAACTTGCTGCGGAAGGAGAGCCGCGCGGGCTGATAGGGCCACGCGATGTCGGTATTATTTGGGAACGGCATATTCTGAACTCCGCGGCCATCGTACCGTTCATCCGTGAAGCAACGGCCAAGAGGCAATTCAAGACGGTGGCGGATATCGGCAGTGGTGGAGGATTCCCCGGTATCGTGGCGGCCGCCTGCCTGCCGGACCACCAGTTCACCTTGGTGGAACCGATGGAACGCCGTATCGAATGGCTTCATGAGTGCGTTGACGAAATGGGATTGGACAATGTCTCGATAGTGCGCTCCCGAGCCAACGCCGTAATCGAAGCCGTCCGCGGTTCGAACGGTGGCCGGAAGGGCAGGGGAGAGGATGCCGTCGATCTCGACGGAAATCCCATCCCGGTCAGGCATCCGTTTGCCGTGGTGACCTGCCGTGCGGTCGCGCCGATGACCAAACTATCCGGATGGACGCTGCGTGCTGGACAAAGGCCGGACGGCTGGTCGCCTTAAAGACGATCCGCGCAGGAGGAAATCGTCAAGGCCACCAA
>ENA-OQMZ01000304-OQMZ01000304.1-human-gut-metagenome-genome-assembly--contig:-NODE-304-length-21641-cov-3.890025_pt1 | contig 21641 bp, 26 predicted proteins | sample MGYA00242621_ERZ504862 | MGnify/ENA primary metagenome ERZ504862 (study PRJEB26092, sample SAMD00036393) | human gut metagenome | host: Homo sapiens | study: EMG produced TPA metagenomics assembly of...
TGCTTGGGACTGACGTGCTCCAGCTGAGTCAGTGCAGCACTTGCAGCGTCTTTCTGTGTTCCAACAATGCCGGTCGGAATGGTTACGGTTTCTTTTCCGGAGCTTACATAATACGTAATCGTTGCATTTTTATCGACTTTCGTTCCCGGTTTCAGATCCTGGCGGCAGATCTTTCCTGCCTCAATGACATCCGATGCCTCGGTTCCGCCGTTGACTACACCAAGGTTCAGGCTGTTTGCCAGATCGACGGCATCTGCCTCGGTTTTGTTGGTCAGATCCGGAACGGTTACTTTTTCGTCTTTGCTTTCGGAAGAAGTAACGGAGGTGCTGCTTGCGGAGGATGCACTGGAAGCATCCGCGGTCGGTCCTTTGCCTCCGACAATACCGGCTGCCTGTGCGATAAAGTAGATCAGCATACAGATGATGATCGCTGCAATCGCAAAACCACCGATGGTGATGATTTTCTCGAGTTTGTTTCCGGCTTTCTCATCGTCGTCTTCATCGTCGTAGTAGGAGTCCTCCTCGTCATCCTCGTAGGAATCGCGGTCATCCTCTTCGTCTTCGTCGTCCTCATCCTCGTCTTCGTAGCTGTACTTCTCGTCGTCGTCTCATCTTCAATCTTGTTATAACGCTTGCGGGACGTTTCCTCCGTGTTCTGCGCATTCGCTTTTGCTGCTGCGCCGGAACGGATCTGGCTTAACTCTTCTGCGGATACCATAACGGTTTCCGCGTGGGAGCTTAACGGTGTTACCTTTACAAAATTTCCCTGCGGTTCCATCAGGGAATGCTTCAGATCGTCGATCAGTTCCGCCATATTGTTGTAACGGCGGTCCGGACTCTTCTGCGTACATTTCAGAATAATCTGTTCTAATGCAAACGGAAGGTTCGGCGTGTATTTGGAAGGTGATTCAATCTCCTCCTGCAGATGCTTGATCGCAATCGCAACCGTGGTGTCTCCATCGAATGGCACACGGCCTGTTACCATCTCATACATTGTGATTCCGAGAGAATAGATATCACTCTTGTAATCGGAATATCCGCCACGCACCTGCTCCGGAGAGCTGTAATGTACGCTTCCCATAACATTGGAGCTGATGGTGTTGGAAGAAGTCGCCTTTGCAATACCAAAATCAGAAAGTTTTACCTTTCCGTCTGTGGAAATGATGATATTCTGTGGTTTGACATCGCGATGTACAATATTACGGTTGTGCGCCGCCTCAAGACCGAGTGAAACCTGAATTGCGATGCTGGTCGCCTCTTTTACGCTCAGTTTTCCTTTGCGGTCAATATAATCTTTGAGGGTAATTCCCTCAACAAGCTCCATAACAATATAGTAAACACCACGGTCCTCCCCGACATCGTACACGTTTACAATATTGGGATGGGACAGCCCTGCCGCTGCCTGCGCCTCTGTACGGAATTTGCGGATAAAGGTTTTATCCTCCCGGAATTCCGGTTTTAAAACCTTGACGGCCACCATGCGGTTCAGCTTGTGGTCTTTTGCTTTGTAGACATCAGCCATACCGCCGGAACCGATCCGGCTTATGATCTCATATCGTTCTCCTAAAATAACGCCCTCTTTTAACATTCTTTCACCTCGTTTGTAAATGGTTCAACGACAATGACTGCGATATTGTCTCTGCCGCCATTTGCATTTGCTTTATCAATTAAACGTTTCGCCTTGTCCTCACCGTCTTCTCGGCAGATGAGTTCGAAAATCTCCTCATCCGTTACCATGTTGGAAAGGCCGTCCGAGCACATCACCAATTGATTGCCCTCTTCAAGCTGAATGTCAAAGAAATCAATCTTTACGGTATCCTGTGTGCCTACTGCTCTGGTAATAATGTTTTTGTCCGGGTGATTCCGCGCCTGCTCGGGAGTGAGTTCTCCAAGGCGCACCATCTCTGCGATCAGGGAATGGTCCTGCGTCACCTGGTCAAACGTGCCATCTGCTGCCAGATACAGCCTGCTGTCTCCTACGTTTGCAACGTAGGCATAGTTGCCGACAACCGTAGCTACTACCATCGTCGTACCCATGCCTTCCATGGATATATCTCGTTTTGCCTGCTCAAAAATCTGGCTGTTTGCTGCTTCAATTCCATGCCGAATGATCCGCACCGGGTTGAAATTCGTATCCCTTTTTACAGATTCCACCAGTACAGAAACACCGTAACGCGAAGCAAAATCGCCCGCGTTATGGCCTCCCATGCCGTCTGCAACGACAAAGAGGTTCGGAAGGTTTCCGACCGGAGAGGCGGAGGCAAACACAAAATCCTGGTTCATCGTCCGTTTCTGTCCGATATCGGTTGCAGAAAATACCTTCATGCTTTTTTCTCCTGTATTGACAGCCGCTTTTTACGGCTGTTCGTTTGATTTATCGATAAAACTTTTTCTTAACTGTCCACAGGCTCCGTCAATATCGGCGCCCATTTCCCTTCTAATAGTAACATTAATTCCGTATTTTTCAAGTTTATTTTTGAAATTCTCTACGACTTTTTTCGTTGATTTCACGTAATCGCGCTCTTTGATCGGGTTGACCGGGATCAGATTTACATGACAGTTGATATCCGAAATCCGCGCGGAAAGCTCTTTTGCATCGGCTTCGCTGTCATTTTTCCCGCCAACGAGAGAGTACTCAAATGTAATCCGACGGCCTGTTTTTGCAAAGTAATTGCGGCATGCATCGAGAATTTCATCAATGGAATATTTATTGGCAATCGGCATCAGCTCGCGGCGCTTTTCATCGTTCGGCGCATGAAGGGAAAGTGCCAGGGTGATCTGGAGTCCCTCATCTGCCAATTTGTACATATTCGGCACGATTCCGCAGGTGGAAACGGTGATGTTTCTCTGGCTGATGTTGAGTCCTTCCTGGCTCGAAAGCAGCCGCACGAAGCGCACCAGATTGTCGTAGTTGTCCATCGGCTCACCCGTTCCCATGACAACCAGATTGGAGACCCGCTCCCCGGTGTCCTCCCAAATCCGGTAAATCTGGTCGAGCATCTCCGACGGAGTCAGGCACCGCACGAGTCCGCCGATTGTGGACGCGCAGAAGCGGCAGCCCATCCGGCAGCCGACCTGGGATGAGATGCAGACGGAATTTCCGTGGTGGTACTTCATCCAGACGCTCTCGATCACGTTGCCGTCGCTAAGGCGGAACAGGTATTTTCTCGTTCCGTCGATTTTGGACTCCTGCACCTGCACTTTTTCGAGACAGGTAAGCGGATACTGTTCCTTTAATTTTTCCCGGAAGGCAAGCGAGAGATTCGTCATCTCATCGTAGCTGCCCGCCAGACGATGATGCATCCAGTCGTATAACTGTTTGGCACGGAACGGCTTTTCTCCCATCTGCTGGCAGGCGTCCTTTAATTCGTCTAAGGTCATTGATTTAATATCCATCTGTTACGCCCGTCCTTCCTCTGTTTTCCGGAATTTTGCAAGGAAAAATCCGTCTGTCTTGTGTACCCCCGGGATCAGCTGCAGCTGTCCTTTGGCCGTTTCTCCGCTTTTCAGCTCATCCGGCAGCAGTTCATCCAGACTGACTGCTTCAAACGGGAACTGTTCCAGAAACCATGCGGCATTCTCGCTGTTTTCTTTTCTGTTGACGGTACATGTGCTGTACAGCAGTGTGCCGCCCGGCTTTACGTACGATGCGGCATTTGCAAGGATTGCCCGCTGAATCCGTACCAGCTCCTCTTCTTTTTCTTTTGAAGCGTAATATTTGATATCCGGCTTTCTGCCGATGACGCCGTATCCGGTGCACGGCAGGTCCGCAATCACAACGTCCGCTTTTCCGATCCATTCCGCATCGAGCTGTTCCGCATCTTTTACCTTCGGCACGACGCAGGAAACACCTGCTCTCTGCACATTTTCCCGGATCAGATCGACCTTGTATTCAGTGAGATCACGCGCTTCCACGCATCCCTGATTTCTCATTTTATCTGCTGCATGGAGGCTCTTTCCGCCCGGTGCCGCGCAGAGATCCAGCACCTGGTCACCCGGCTTTGGATCCGCCAGATGCGCCGCCATCATGGAGCTCACATCCTGAATCTGGAACCGGCCTTCCTGGAAGGCATTCAGTGATGCGATCGTCTCAAAGTTTTTCAGATAGAACGCCTCGCCAAGATACGGCGCTTTTTCCAGCTCTGCCCCCTGGCTTTCCAGGCTTTTCTTCGTCTCCTCGATCGTATTGTTCCAGCGGTTGATACGGATCGTCACCTGTTTTTCTTTCAGGAAATCCGCCATCATCGTTTCTGCCGTTTCTTTTCCGTACTGGGATACGAACTCCTCAACCAGAAATTCCGGCATGGAGTATTTCACGGAAAGATACTGCGTAGTATTGTTCTCCTTCGGCATCGGCAGATGATCTTTTTCCCGCACGATCGTGCGCAGAACGCCGTTGACAAAGCCCTTTAAGTTGTAAAAATGCTTCTTTTCCGCCAGTTTCACCGCCTCATTGACGACTGCCGAATCCGGTACTGCGTCAAGAAAACGGATCTGGTACACCGACATCCGTAAGATCGCACGAATCACCGGCTTGCATTTGTTGATCTTGATTTTGGAATACTGATTGATGATGTAGTCATTCTGGATACCGTATTCCACGGTTCCCTCGCAGACCCGCTTGATAAACGCACGGTCCTGCCGCGGCAGGAACTGGTATTTATCGAGGGCGTCCCTTACAGCAAGATGGCAGGGCGTTTTCTCCCTGTCCATCTCAAGCAGAATGTTCATAATCAGCTCTCTTGTATTGATTGTATCAGTCATCGTTTCTCCTAAATGCTCCGGATAAAACCAGCAGCCGGAGCAGCTGCAGCAAGGAACCGATTACGGCTGCCACATAGGTCATCGCCGCTGCCCAGAGTACTTTTTTGACTCCGTCGTGTTCCGTCTCTGTAATCATACCATCCGCACCGAGCATCTTTAAGGCTCTTCTCGATGCATCAAATTCGACCGGAAGCGTTACTACCTGGAAGGCCAGCGCCAGCACAAAAAGCCAGATTCCGGCCTTTACCAGCATCGGAAGGCTGAAAATCAGTCCGATCAGAAATAACGGCCAGAACAGCTGGGATCCAAGATTGGCCACCGGTACAATGGCACTTCGCACCTTCAGCGGCACATAATCTGTATTGTGCTGTACGGCATGTCCGCACTCATGCGCTGCAACGCCGATCGCTGCAATCGATGCGGAATCGTAAACAGCATCCGAAAGATTTACCGTCTTTGTCCGCGGATCGTAGTGATCCGTCAGTTTTCCGGATACGTGACGGACGGTTACATCGTAGATGCCTGCCTGACGCAGAATCCGCATCGCCGCATCGCGTCCTGTCATGCCGCTGTAGGAACGGACCGTCTGATATTTACTGAATATCGTATTCATGCGGGCGGATGCCGCCATAGAAATCAGTGCTGCAAGAATTACCAGCAGATACGTACTGTCATAAAAAAGTCCCATATCATTTTCTCCTTTTTTTCAGGCACAGCGGCAGCAATACCTCTGTGCAGTTCCCCGCCTCAGCTTCAGATTTCTTTGTGCCTTTATTCTCCAAGTTTTGTACCCGGCTCGATCGTATATCCACGCAGGAAATCTGCTGTCTTCATCCGTTTTTTTCCTTCGAGCTGCAGCTCTTCAATCACCAGAATACCGTCTCCGGTCTTTACATGGATTCCGGTCTCATCTGCCACCCAGACTTTTCCGGCGCTTTTTGTCGGATTCTGTCCCGGGATTTTTGAGAACAGATCACCGCCAAGCATGGCAATGACCTTCGCATTCCATATTTTGAGATTTTTTCCGTTTACCTTCGTAAACGCGCTCGGCCACGGACTCATCGCACGGATCTGGCGCTCAATCTCGATGGCGCTCTTCGTCCAGTCGATCCTTCCATCCTCTTTTTTAATCATTCGTGCATACGCTGTCGTGCTCTCCTTTGGCTGCTTTTCCGGTGTGATTTCGCCTTTTTCAATTTTAGGAAGCGTCTCCACCAGCAGCTTGGCACCGGCTGCCGAAAGTTTGTCAAAAAGACTGCCGCCGGTCTCATCTGACGCAAGCGGAATCTCCACTTTCGAAAGCATTTCACCGGTATCAATGCCTTCATCCATTTTCATAATCGTAACACCGCTTACCGGATCACCGTTCATCACCGCCCACTGGATCGGTGCTGCACCACGGTAGGCCGGAAGCAGGGATGCATGTACGTTGATGCATCCATACTTCGGCATTTCAAGAATCTCTTTTGTAATAATCTGGCCAAAGGCAACGACAACGATCACATCCGGCTCCATTTTCCGGATTTCCTCGATCGCCTCTGCATCCCGCACGCGGCGCGCTGATAGACCGGAAGGCCGTGTTTTTCGGCTGCCTCTTTCACCGGTGTCGGCATCATCTGTTTTCCACGGCCCTTCGGTTTGTCCGGCTGGGTCACAACGCCTGTGATCTCATAACCGGCCTCCACGAGTGCCTCAAGTGTTCCCACGGAGAAATCCGGGGTTCCCATAAATACCACTTTCATCTGAAGTCATCTCCTTTATTTTAAGACTTACTCTTCGTCCTCGTACTCCTCATACTCATCGTACGTGTTGTCCCAGAGTTCGCCTTCTACTTTTTCTGTATACATATGTCCGTCGAGGTGATCACACTCGTGGCAGATGCAGCGGGCAAGAAGTTCGGTTCCCTCCAGTTCAAACGGCTGCATGTCGCGGTCCAGCGCTCTTACCTTTACGTAATTCGGACGGGTTACTGTACCGGATTTTCCCGGAAGGCTTAAGCAGCCTTCTGCTCCTGTCTGGCTTCCGGAAGTCTCCAGGATTTCCGGATTGATCAGAAGATGTGGGGTTCCATCCACATCCATGACTACGATTCTCTTTAAGATGCCGACCTGCGGTGCGGCAAGGCCGACACCGTTTGCCTCATACATGGTGTCAAACATGTCGTCGATCAGCTCGCTGATTCTTGGTGTCATCTTCTCCACCGGTCTGCATTTTTTCGTTAATACGCGGTCGCCTACGACTCTGATTTCTCTGATTGCCATAATTCTTTTCCTTTCTTTTGCTCTTCTATTATAAATAATCTATGTGTAAATAGTATGAAAAAACTAATACTTTCTGCTGAAGTCAAACTGTAAATAAACGGTACGGAAGCCTTTGTTAATCTCGATATACCGCTCCAGTTTTTCCCGCAGCTCTGCCAGCACCTCTTCCTGCGGCGCGCGTACATACACGGCCATGCGGTACAGGTCATTGATTTTCGACACTGCCTCACTTGCCGGGCCGATGATCTGGACTTCGCGGTTTCCCCGGATGCGGATGAGATATCTGCGAATGTATTCCATCGCCTGCGTCAGATGCGCTTCATCCTCCCCGCTCCGTGGATCGCCAGAAGCTCCGCCGCCGGTGGATATCCCATCAGACGGCGGTAGTCCATTTCTTTCTCGTAAAATGCCCCGTAATCCTGCTCTGCCGCCGTCTGAATGCTGTAATGTTCGGATGGTACGTCTGAATGACTGCCATTCCCGGCTTTTCGCCTCTTCCGGCGCGGCCGACTGCCTGCGTCAGCAGCTGGAACGTACGCTCCCCGGCACGGTAATCGACTGCATTCAGGGAGAGATCCGCCGCCAGCGCTCCCACCAGCGTGACATTCGGGAAATCGTGGCCTTTTACGATCATCTGGGTTCCAATCAGGATATCGGCCTCCCCCGCCGCAAATGAGGACAGGATTTCTTCATAACTGTTTTTCGTTTTTGTCGTGTCGCCGTCCATCCTAAGAACGCGTGCCTTTGGAAACAGCTTTTTCACGTTCTGCTCAATCTGCTGCGTACCGGCGCGGAAGCCGCCGATATACGGGGAACCGCACGACGGGCACGCATGTACCTGCGGTGTTTCATAACCGCAGTAATGGCAGACGAGCTTTCCGTTATTGTGTGCTGTCAGTGATACATCGCAGTGCGGGCACTTCATCACATGGCCGCATGCACGGCATGAGACGAAGCCGCATAGCCTCTGCGGTTCAGAAACAGTACAACCTGTTCCTTTTTTTCAAGCCGTTTTTCGATCTCTTCCCGCAGTTTTCCGGACAGAATCGAACGATTTCCCATCTGTAATTCTTCCCGCATATCCGCGATCCATACGGACGGAAGTGCTGCATTTCCGTACCGCGCATCCATCCGGAACAGCGCGTACGCTCCCGTCTCGCAGGCGTAAGAAGCATCCACCGACGGCGTTGCCGAACCCATCACCACATGGGCATGCTCCAGCCCGGCGCGGCGCACGGCGGTCTCCCTTGCATGGTAGCGCGGCGTCACTTCACTTTTATAGGAGGTTTCATGCTCCTCATCGATTACGATCAGCCCCAGATCCGGAAACGGTGCAAAGAGTGCGGAACGCGGACCGATCATAATACTGACTCCCCGCGCCGCGCGCGCTCCATCTGGTCGGCGCGCTCGGACGGTGTCATCCGCGAGTTGACCACCGTGACCCTTGTTCCAAACCGTGCGCAGAACCGCTCCACGTTCTGATACGTCAGCGCAATCTCCGGGATCAGCACGATCACCTGTTTTCCTTCCTTCAGCACTCGCTCCATCAGCTCCATATAGACGAGCGTTTTGCCGCTTCCCGTCACACCGCGGATCAGGCAGGGGCGGTTCTGCCCTTCCCATTCCTTTCGAATGCCGTCCACCACGGCCTGCTGCTGTTCGTTTGGTTTTCCCGCAGTTGTTCTTCCTGCCGCATCAGATACCGGATTTCTCCAGGTGCTCGTACGGCGGATTTCCAACACGCCCTGCTCTTCCATCACGTGCAGCGTATCTGCCGTGATTTTCAGTTTCTTGCTCACAACCGGCCCTGGAAGAACCGGCTGGGCCAGCAGCGCGTTTAAGAGACGGATTCTCGCTTTATAATTTTTCTTTCTGTAGTTTTCCAGCAGCTCCTCACATCTCGCAGGATCTGCAAGAAGCGCAATTTCGCGGGTTTCTTTCCCGCGCGCCTTTACTTTGACCGGAAGCACCGTCTTTAACGCCTGGATCATCGTCGATCCGTACGTATGACGCATCCACGCGGCGAGCGCGATGAGCTTCGTCTCTACAGTCGCGCATCCTTTTGTACCGCGAGGATGGCCTTCATCCGGTCCTGCGGATATTTCGGCTCGTTTCCGACGGAAAGCACATAGCCGGTGATCGTGCGGTTTCCGTTTCCAAACGGAATCTGTACCGCCGTTCCCGGACCGATCTCCCCTGTCAGTTCCGGCGGAACCTTGTACTGAAAGGTCCGGTCCAGTTTTTCATTTGTGATGTCTACGATTACATCAGCGTAAACGCTGCTCATACATTCCCCTTACTTTCTTCCAGTATTTCCCGGATCAGCACGCGCTCATCCATCTCGTACCGTTTCCCCTTCCGGATCTGATACGTTTCGTGGCCTTTTCCCGCGAGCACCACGAGATCGCCCGGCTGCCGGTTTTCGATCACATACCGGATCGCCTCCTTACGGTCTGCAATCTCAACGAAAGCGCCTTCTGTTTTCCCGATTCCCGTCCGGATATCGTCCAGAATCGCCTGTGGTTCCTCATCCCGCGGATTGTCCGAGGTGATAACGGTCAGATCCGCCAGACGCCCCGACACCTCTCCCATCTGGAATCTCCGGTCCCGCGCGCGGTTTCCGCCGCAGCCGAAGAGACAGATCAGGCGCTTCGGATGGTATTTCCGCAGTGTCTTTAACAGGCTTTCGAGGCTCATCGCATTGTGTGCGTAGTCAATGAGAAGCGTCATTTCCGGATACACCGGAACTGCCTCACACCGCCCACGGACGCGGACTGTGGAAAGTGCCTCCTGCATCGCCTTTTCCGGGATTCCCATCTGCGCGCAGACCGCAATGGCGGCAAGCGAGTTGGAAACGGAAAACAGACCCGGCAGATCTACCCGTACCGGAAAATCCGCTGCGCCCTGCACCCGGTATGAGACACCGAGCACGCCGGGCGCCTGATCGAGTGCTGCATCTGCTGCCATAAAATCAGCTTTTTCCCTGCATCCGAATGTCACCAGACGGCAGGTGCTCTGCCTTATGATCTCCGGAAACCTTTTGTCATCCCGGTTTACAATTCCGGTTCTGCAGGTGCGAAGCAGCTTCTTTTTGCAGGACAGGTATTCTGCAAACGATGCATGCTCCCCGGCGCCGATGTGGTCGTTTCCAATGTTGGTGAACACACCGTAATCAAACGTAATTCCATCACACCGGTGCTGTTTTTCCGCCTGCGAGGAAACCTCCATCACAACATGGGTGCAGCCCTCCCGCATCATTTCAGAAAACAGCTTCTGCAGCACAACAGGCTCCGGCGTTGTATTTTCTGACGGAATGCTTTTTTCCCCGATCCTCGTCTCGATCGTTCCGATGAGTCCTGCGCGGATCCCTGCTTTTCGCAGGATTTCGTAAATCATATATGCAGTCGTCGTCTTTCCCTTCGTGCCGGTCACTCCGATTGTCACAAGGTGCTGCGCCGGATCGTCCTCCCAGGCACAGGAAAGCTGTGCGAGTGCTTCTCTGCTGTCCTTTACTACGAGTACGGTTACCTTTTCCGGAATCCCTTCCAGTTCCCTCTCCGCAACCAGGACAGCAGCGCCCCTCTCGACTGCTTCTTCTGCATATACGTGCCCGTCCATCCTGTTTCCGCGGATGCAGACAAACACGTTCTGCGGCTGTACTTTTCTGCTGTCGCATGTGATTCCTGTAACTTCCGCATCCAGACTGCCCTGCTGGAGCTGATATGCGATCCGTTTTCGTAACGTGCGCATGTTTTTCATGCCGGGACCTCCCTTTCACGTTTCAAATCCCTACGACTCAGATACTTTTATAGAATACCATAGTCCGAAAAACATTTCAATGTGCGCAATGTCGGTTTCTTCTTGATTTTTGCCCCCATAAACTTTATAATAGTTTTATATTGATGCCTGGTTTTTTCGTATCAAAATCTATGAACTGCAAAGAGAGGTATCTTCCAATGAAAAGAAAAAAAATAGTTGTTGCACTGGGACACAAAGCTCTTGGAACGACGCTGCCGGAACAGAAAGCAGCCGTAAAACGTTCCGCAAAAGTAATCGCAGATCTCGTTGCTGCCGGTGCTGATGTTGTCATCACCCACAGCAATGCGCCGCAGGTCGGCATGATCCACATGGCGATGAATGAATTCGGCAAAATGCACACCGACTACAGCGCAGCCCCGATGTCTGTCTGCTCCGCTATGAGCGAAGGCTACATCGGCTACGACCTGCAGAACGCCATCCGTGCTGAGCTTCTCCGCAGAGGAATCTTCAAAACCACATCCACGATTCTTACACAGGTTGAAGTAGATCCGTACGACGATGCCTTCAACAATCCGGTCAAACTGATCGGCCGTACGCTTACCAAAGAGGAGGCTGACGCAGAGGAAGAAAAAGGAAACTACGTAACGAAAACCGAGGACGGCTACCGCCGAATCGTTGCTGCTCCGAAGCCGCAGGATATCGTAGAGATCGACTCCATCCGTCTTCTTCTCGATGCCGGACAGGTTGTCATCGCAGCAGGCGGCGGCGGAATCCCGGTTCTCCCACAGAATGAAGAGTTAAAGGGTGCATCCGCAGTCATCGAAAAAGACCTCACCAGCGGCCTGATGGCAGAAATGCTGAACGCAGACATGCTGATGATCCTGACCAGCGTGGAAAACGTTTCCATCAACTACGGTACCCCGGACGAAAAACCGCTGGAGCACATCACCGTTGCTGACGCGAAGAAATACATCGCAGAAGGCCAGTTCGGAGAAAACTCCATGCTGCCGAAGATGGAAGCAGCTGTTTCTTTCCTCGAGAAAGGCATCGGCCGTACCGCAGTCATCACTTCCATTGATTCCGCACTCGCCGGATTCCAGGGAAAAACAGGTACGATTATTGAGTAATACAAAGTATACAAAAAAGGATTCCCTCGAGTGGGAATCCTTTTTTTCTACTCTTTTTCCGGACTAAAAAGCCAGATTAGAAAGTAAATTTATCTGCAAAGTAAGCATCGAGATCCTCAATTTTAATTCTCTCCTGCTCCATGGTGTCACGGTCACGGACGGTAACAGCACCATCGGTCTCGGAATCGAAGTCGTAGGTGATGCAGTACGGAGTACCGATCTCATCCTGACGGCGATACCGTTTTCCGATATTTCCACGGTCATCAAACTCGCAGTTGTATTTCTTGGACAGCTCTGCAAAGACTTTCTCAGCGCCCTCGTTCAGCTTCTTGGAAAGCGGAAGCACACCGATTTTTACCGGTGCCAGTGCCGGATGGAAATGCATCACGGTACGAACATCATTCTTCTCTGCGTCGAGAACTTCCTCGTCATAAGCGCTGCACAGGAATGCCAGAACGACACGGTCAGCACCAAGAGACGGCTCGATAACATACGGGATGTATTTCTCGTTCTTCTCTGGATCGAAATAGGTCATATCCTGTCCGGATACATTCTGATGCTGAGTCAGGTCGTAATCGGTACGGTCTGCGATTCCCCACAGCTCGCCCCATCCGAACGGGAACAGGAACTCGATATCGGTTGTTCCCTTGCTGTAGAAGCACAGCTCTTCCGGAGAATGGTCTCTTGCACGCATCTCTTCGTCTTTCATGCCGAGGCTCTTCAGCCAGTTGATGCAGAAGCCTCTCCAGTACTGGAACCAGTCAAGATCGGTGCCAGGCTCGCAGAAGAACTCCAGCTCCATCTGCTCGAACTCACGGGTACGGAAGGTGAAGTTACCCGGTGTAATCTCGTTACGGAAAGATTTACCGATCTGACCGATTCCGAACGGAATTTTCTTTCTGGAAGTACGCTGTACGTTTTTGAAGTTTACGAAGATACCCTGTGCAGTCTCCGGACGAAGATATACGGTGTTCTTCGCATCCTCTGTAACACCCTGGAAGGTTTTGAACATCAGGTTGAACTGACGGATATCGGTAAAGTTATGTTTTCCGCAGGACGGACACGGAATCTGATGCTCCTCGATGAAGTTCTTCATCTCTTCCTGGGACCATGCGTCTACACTGCCGCCTTCGATTTCAATGCCTTTTTCCTCGCAGAAGTCTTCGATCAGCTTGTCTGCACGGAAACGCTCGTGGCACTCTTTACAGTCCATCAGAGGATCGGAAAATCCGCCGAGATGACCGGAAGCTACCCATGTCTGCGGGTTCATCAGGATCGCACAGTCAACGCCTACGTTGTGCGGGCTCTCCATGACGAATTTCTGCCACCATGCTTTTTTCACGTTGTTTTTCAGTTCAACACCGAGCGGGCCGTAATCCCAGGTATTTGCCAGGCCGCCGTAAATTTCGGAACCCGGATATACAAAACCTCTGGATTTTGCTACTGCCACAATTTTGTCCATTGTCTTTTCCATAGTTAGTTACTCCTCTATTTTATTTGTTTACTTACCATAAACAACAATAACAGGACTGGCAAGAAGAACGTCCTGCTCATATTCCTGCTCTGTTTCTTCTGTCTTAGTCTGCTCTGATGATGACGCAGAATCACTCTCTGTGGACTTTGTGGTCCACTCGCCGGCCGTATCCACCGTGTTTTTTCCTTTGATCACGGCTGTACCGGAAACGCAGAGCACCGGATCTTCCGTTACGATTTCCAGCGGCTCCTCGCAGACAATCACGCGTACATGCTTAACGCCTTTGACCGCATCTTCGACTGAAACCTCATTGCCTTTAGAATCGACAAAGGAAGCGGAAAAATCATATCCCGCTTCTTCTGCTTCATCCAGCGTGCCTGCGAAAAATTCTGCTCCGTGATAATCCGCGTAGGACTGGTAATCTCCGTATTCCATCCGGATCTCCACCTTGTCCTCTTTGATCTGGCATTTTTCCAGCTTCACGGAATCCGCATCGCCGCGCTCCTCTGTGAATTTTTTGATGTCATCCTCCACAAAGACCTTCAGTTCGTCTTCCGTGTAATCATCGTCTTTGCTGTAATCTTCCACAATGGCTTCTGTCACAACACCATTTTTGCTCACATAGATAGATGTCGTTGTCACATCTTTTAACTTCTCACAGCCCGACAGCAGCACGGAAGCCGCTGTCAGAGCTGCGAGAAGCTGTCCTGCTTTTTCATAAAAATCCTCTAAAAACCGCCTGAATTATTTATCGCGGTAAATGATATCGTCTCTTCCCGGTCCGTTGGAGATCATGGTGATCGGGAATCCGATTTCTTTCTCTACAAACTCGATGTAGTTTCTGCAGTTCTCCGGCAGCTCCTCGTATTTCTTGATGCCGCGGATATCGCATTTCCATCCCGGAAGGGTTTTCAGAACCGGTTTTGCTTTCTCCAGAATGCTGGTGTTCGGGAAATCGTGGATTTCTTTTCCGTCTACTTCGTATGCTGTGCAGACCGGAATCTCATCCAGGTATCCGAGAACATCAAGTACAGTGAATGCTACGTCGGTGGTACCCTGCATTCTGCAGCCGTAACGGGAAGCAACACAGTCGAACCATCCCATACGTCTCGGTCGGCCTGTGGTCGCACCGAACTCTCCGCCGTCTCCGCCGCGTCTTCTGAGCTCATCTGCCTCATCGCCGAAGATCTCGGAAACGAAAGCACCTGCTCCTACTGCGCTGGAGTAAGCTTTGCATACGGTTACGATTTTCTTGATTTCATATGGCGGAACACCTGCTCCTACTGCGCGTAGCCGGCCAGTGTGGAAGAAGAAGTTACCATCGGGTAAATTCCGTGATCCGGGTCTTTTAAGGAACCAAGCTGACCCTCAAGCAGGATCTCCTTGCCTTCCTGAATCGCGTTCCACAGGAATGCGGAAGTATCGCATACGTATGGCTCAACCATTTTTTGTATTCCATCAGCTCTGCATAGATCTCATCCGGATTTAACTGCGGTTTGTGATACAGATGCTCGAGCAGAATGTTCTTGGTTTCGCATACGGATTTCAGTTTCTCTTTCAGGTGCTCATCGTCGAACAACTCGTTTACCTGGAAACCGATTTTTGCATATTTATCTGAGTAGAACGGAGCGATACCGGATTTGGTGGAACCAAAGGATTTTCCGCCCAGACGCTCTTCCTCATACTGATCGAACAGGATGTGGTACGGCATTACCATCTGTGCACGGTCGGAAATTTTGATCTTCGGTGCCGGCACTCCCTTCGAAACGATCTCATTTAACTCTTTGATCAGAACCGGAATATTGAGTGCAACACCGTTTCCGATTACGCTTGTTGTGTGGCTGTAAAATACGCCGGATGGAAGGGTATGAAGTGCAAACTTTCCATAGTTGTTTACAATGGTATGGCCTGCATTCGCACCACCCTGGAAACGGACAATAATGTCTGCCTCTTTTGCGAGCATATCGGTAATCTTACCTTTTCCCTCGTCTCCCCAGTTTGCTCCTACTACTGCCTTAATCATGTGACATCCTCCTAATTCAACGCATACTTGCGGCCTCTTTGTTTCGGCCGTTCATGCATAGTATACCATGTTTTCTTCATAAGTAAAACTTATTATTACTTATAAAATTTGTTTTTTTATTATTTCTGTTTATCAAACGCATCAGACGTTGATTTCCGCAGTCATGCCAAGTGCCTCTTTGTTTGCCTCAAGCACCGGATTGACTACGTTCTTCAGGAATGCGTCAACCTGTACGGATGCGCGGCCTGTGTATTTGGACGGATCCATCGTCTTTTCCAGCTCTTCTTTGGTCAGATGGAACATCTCATCCGCTGCGATCAGATCCAGAAGATCATTGTCGCGGCCTTCCTCTTTGACATGTTTTCCGGCGATCATGGACAGCTCGCGGATTCTCTCATGCAGCTCCTGACGGTCGCCGCCTGCTTTTACCGCATCCATCATGATATTCTCAGTTGCCATAAACGGAAGCTCTGCCATCATGTGTTTTAAGATAACCTTTGGATAAACCACAAGTCCGTCTACGACGTTCATGCACAGATCCAGGATACCGTCGATGGCAAGGAAGCCTTCCGGAATGGAAAGTCTCTTGTTTGCAGAGTCATCGAGGGTTCTCTCAAACCACTGTACAGAAGAGGTGATGGCCGGATTTAATGCATCGGTGATCACATAACGGGACAGGGATGCGATACGCTCGCTTCTCATCGGATTTCTCTTGTATGCCATGGCGGAAGATCCGATCTGTCCTTTCTCGAACGGCTCCTCAACTTCTTTTAAGTGCTGCAGAAGACGGATGTCGTTGGAGAATTTTGTTGCGCTTGCCGCAATGCCTGCCAGAACGTTTAATACTCTCGTATCGACTTTTCTGGAATACGTCTGTCCGGAAACAGGATAGCAGTTCTTGAAGCCCATTTTCTCAGCGATCATCGGATCGATCTTGTCGATGGTCTCCTGATCTCCGTCGAACAGCTCTAAAAAGCTTGCCTGTGTGCCTGTTGTTCCTTTGGAGCCGAGCAGCTTTAAGGTGCTCTGTACGTACTCGAGATCTTCAAGGTCCATTAAGAACTCCTGCATCCACAGGGTTGCACGTTTTCCGACGGTGGTCGCTGTGCCGGCTGGAAGTGGGTGAAGGCAAGGGTCGGCTGGTCTTTGTAGGTATCCGCAAATTTTGCCAGCTCAGCGATAACGTTCACCAGTTTTTTCTTCACCAGCTTTAAGGCTTCGTTCATGACAATGATATCGGTATTGTCGCCTACGTAGCAGCTGGTTGCTCCCAGATGGATAATTCCTTTTGCTTTCGGACACTGTACGCCGTAGGCATACACATGGACATTACGTCATGACGGCAGACTTCTCTCTTTCTTTTGCCACATCGTAGTTGATGTTCTCGGCATTTGCTTTCAGTTCTTCGATCTGCTCATCTGTAATAGAAAGTCCCAGTTCTTTTTCTGTCTCAGCCAGCGCAATCCATAACTTTCTCCAGGTACGGAATTTCATATCCGGGGAGAAGATGTACTGCATCTCCTTGCTTGCATAACGTTCGGAAAGAGGGCTTACATATCTGTCAGTTCCGCTCATAGACACGATTCTCCTTTTCTTGTCAATTGTGTATTCGGTTTCGTTTTATCCCGCTCTTTTTCCATCCCGGAAGCGGGAATGGACACAATGAGAGCGTGTTTGAAATACATTTCAACCACGCTCTAGTATAACGCATGTTCTTTTCTTAGGCAAGTGCAACGTCGTTACTTCTCACGAAATTTTCCCAGAAATCCCTGCATTCTGGCATTTTTTGAATCGAAAACTTCGTCCGGTGTTCCCTCCACGGCGATCACACCCTGGTCCATAAAGATGACGCGGTCGGAAATTTCCCGGGCAAAATTCATCTCGTGAGTAACAATCACCATCGTCATGTTCATCTCCGCAAGAGATTTGATGACTTTTAAAACCTCGCCTGTCAGCTCCGGATCGAGTGCCGATGTCGGCTCATCGAAAAAGAGCACCTTCGGTTCAGCATCAGCGCGCGCGCAATCGCAACCCTCTGACACTGACCGCCGGAAAGCTGACACGGATACGCCTTTTCTTTTCCTGTGAGCCCCATTTTCTGCAGCAGCTCTTCTGCCTGTGCTTCCACCTCCGCACGGTTGCGTTTCTGCACATGAATCGGCGCATCGCAGAGGTTTTCATCACATCATAATGTGGAAACAGGTGGAAGCTCTGGAATACCATTCCAAAGTTTTCCTGAATTTTCCGCAGCACGGCCGGCTTTGCATAAACGGATTTTCCATTTTGCATGGTGACTGCCTGCTCGCCAAGATACGTCAGGTCACCGCCATCCATCGTCTCCAGCATCGCTGCACACCGCAGCAACGTCGATTTTCCCGATCCCGACGGGCCGATGATCGAGAGCACCTCGCCCTCTTCTACTTTGAGGGAAATATCTTTTAACACTTCGAGATCCCCAAAGCTCTTTCTTACATGGTTCATTTCCAGATAAATCATATCGTTTTCCGCTCTCTTCTATAGTTAATGATAATAAGAAAATTTCTTTTCCAAAAGTTCCATCACCCACGCCACGACAAAATTGAAGATGTAGTAGAAAATACCGGCGGCGACGAACGGAACCATCGTGGTCTTGGCCGCCGCGATCTGTTTTGCGATCGTGAACATTTCCACATAGGAAATGGAAAGGCCAGCGACGTATCCTTGACCAGCGTAATCACCTCATTGGTGATCGCCGGCAGAATCCGTTTCACAACCTGCGGCAGAATAATGCGGACAAACGTCTGTCCCTTCGAATAACCAAGAAGCTTTGCTGCCTCGTACTGTCCACGATCCATCGAAACGATGCCAGAGCGGTAGATTTCTGCAAAATAGGCGCCGTAGTTTAAGGCAAATCCGGTGATAATCGCCGGAAAGCGCCATTTTCCGATGTTCATACCGAACAGATAGAACGGTCCGAAGTAAACCACCATGAGCTGCAGCATCAGAGGCGTGCCGCGCATCAGGGAGATATAGAGCCGGAAAATTCCGCTCACAATCCGGTTTTTCGACATACGCCCGAAGGCGATCAGCAGACCGAGCGGCAGGGAAAATACGAGCGTCAGGACAAATATCGAGATCGTTCCCGCCATTCCGGTACTAAGCTGTGATAGAATTATGGACAACTTCATGCTGCTTTACTCTCCTTTTTTCTCCAGACACACCATGTCTGCGATTCCGTATTTTTCTGCGAGCTTGTCGAATGTTCCGTCGGCCAGAACCTGCTGCAGGCCTTCGTTTACTTTATCGCAGAGCTCGGTATTTCCTTTTTTGAATCCGATCGCATATTTCTCAGAGTTCAGGTACTCGTCGAGGATTTTGTATCCTTCTCCGCGGCTTTCCAGCTGATATTTGGCAACGCCGATATCCATGGCAACCGCATCGATGGAACCTGCCTGAAGCTCTACAAACGCATTGTTGTAATCCGGGAACTGCTGCAGAGCGGCGAAAGTATCGGCGAGTTCTTTCTGACCGCCTTCTTCCTCACTCTGTAAAAGATCGAGTGCTGCGGATGCTGCCTGCACACCAACCGTCTTTCCTGCCAGATCGGACAGGCTGTTGATGCCGGAATTCTCAGATACGACCATCACCTGGCTGTTGTCCACGTACGGATCGGACCAGGTGTAATCGTCCTCTCTGCCGTTCATGGTAAAGCCGTTCCAGATGCAGTCAATCGCACCAGAATTCAGCTCGGTATCTTTCGCATCCCAGTTGATCGGGGTTTTTACCAGCTTCCAGCCGTAAATCTCGCAGACTGCCTCGGCGAGCTCCAGGTCAAATCCGGTGTAATCGCCGGTCTCATCGTCCATGTAGCCGTACGGCGGGTATTCTGCATCGAAGCCTACGGTAAAGGTTGTCGTTCCGTCTGTGGAAGAGGATGCTGCTCCTGCTGATGAGGCGGATGTTTTTGCTGTGTCTGCAAAGCCGCAGCCAGCCAGCAGGGCAGATACACAAAAGGCTGCTGTCAAAATGCTAACCATTTTCTTTTTCATAATAATCTTCTCCTTTTCTACGTGATCATGTTATCACTGTACTACGCTAAACTAATTGGTATCCTACCATACTCCGGCACCGCCTGTCAACCCGCACCGGTTAAATAATCCAGAAAACCTGTTCCAACACAAAAAAGTCTCCGAAACGGTCAGCAGATTCTGCTTTTTTCCGTCTTCGGAGACTTTGATTTTTCTATTTTGGATAACTATTTATAAACCTTGTTACACGGCTGCTGATATCGCAGAGCATCTCGTAATCGAAACGTGCCGCCGGGTTGGCGATCTCTTCGATCGTGATGGTCTCATCCCCGTCGGTTCCGACAAGCGTTACAACGTCCTCCACCTGCACATCCGGGATGTCGGTCACGTCCACCATCATCTGATCCATACAGATTCTTCCGATGATCGGTGCTTTTTTCCCGTGGATCAGCACACAGCCCTGGTTCGAGAGAGCTCTCGGATAGCCGTCTGCATAGCCGGCTGAAACAGTTGCGATCCGTGTCATCGGTTTCTCGGTCACATACGTGGCACCGTAGCTGACGCCGATGCCCGGGCCGACTTCCTTCACATGGATGACATGGCTCTTCCATGAAAGCGCCGGGATCAGATCGAGGCGCTCTTTTTTTACCTCCTCGGATGGGTAAATGCCGTAGGTGATGATACCGGAACGCACCATCTCAAAGCGGTGATCGTCAAATTCCATGATTCCGGCGGAGTTGCAGATATGGCGAAGCGGAATCGTCACGCCGCGCTCTGCTAAAAGTGCCGTCATCTTATCATATTTTTCCATCTGCATCGAACAGTACGTCTTGTCTTCCTGATCGGCGCAGGAGAAATGCGTAAACATACCTTCCAGCTCGATGTGCGGAAGATCCGCGATTTTTGCCGCCTCATCCGCATCGTGCTCCGTCACCTGGAAGCCGATCCGCGTCATGCCGGTATCGACCGCAAGGTGTGCTTTTGCTTTCCGGTTCTGGCGTGCTGCCTCTTTTTCGAGGGCAAGTGCCTGTGCGTAGCTGTCGATCGTCTGAGTGATGTCGTATTCCACAAGGTCGCCGTACTGGGACGGGGACACGTAGCCGAGAATCAGGATCGGCGCGGAAATGCCGTTTTCTCTGAGCTCGACAGCCTCCTCGATGGTTGCGGTTGCAAAATAATCAACCTGGTTTTCCAGATAGGATGCTACCGGAACGGCACCGTGGCCGTAGGCGTTCGCTTTTACAACGCCAAGGAGTTTCACGCCCTCCGGTAGTCTTTTTTTCACTTCTCTGATGTTATGCCCGATCGCTTCGAGTGAAATCTCTGCATAACAGCGTAAGTATCTGTTCACTTTTTTCCTTCTTTCTTTTCCGTACTTTTTCTGAGACGCCAAACGTGCCTGAAAGCTCTTCGGATTATTTCAGACACGCTCTCGTATCAGATTCCGGCTGTGCCGGTTTTTATTTGTCCGGTCTGCGGATGGCGGAATAGATATTTTTTACATTTTTCAGCACTACATGCGTTCTTGTCGCATCGACGCCCGGAAGGCTCATCACCTGGCGGTGGATTTCTTCGAGTTCGTCGGATGAGTGACAGGAAATGCGGATAATCAAATCAAAATCTCCGGTCTGATAATAGCAGGATACGATGTACTCCAGTTTCTGGATCGCATCTGCAAAACTGTCAAAGAACTTCGGATGCTCCAGGCTGACTTCCATCAGCGCGGTCATCTCATTTCCCGTTTTCTTTTCGTCTACAATAATGGTGTATTCTTTAATCACTCCGGTTTCTTCCATTTTACGGATTCTCTCGATGACTGCAGAAACCGATAAATGAATCTCTTTGCTGATATTGGAAGCCGTCTCGCGGGCATTTTTCTGCAATATCTTCAGAATCTTATAATCAATGGCATCCATGTATTTTTCCTCCCATAAGAATTGACAGGGTTCTTCTTTCCAGATTTTAGCATAAAATTTCCCTGTCACTACCTTTCTATTATATCAAATTTTTCAGATAAGTCCAGTTTTTCCCAAAATATTTTATAGAAAGATTAGAATTTTTCTTTAAATTGCACAGATGCCGGTTTTTCCATTCTTCGAAGGTTTCTGCAATATCCTGCATCAGAATGCCGATCCGAGGTGCTGCTCCATTCTCCTGCATATGGGAATGTTCCCCCTTTTTCTTTCGTTTTTCGTTTTTTTATTATACTACACTTTCCTTCCCTGG
>ENA-OQMZ01000305-OQMZ01000305.1-human-gut-metagenome-genome-assembly--contig:-NODE-305-length-21622-cov-1.547709_pt1 | contig 21622 bp, 36 predicted proteins | sample MGYA00242621_ERZ504862 | MGnify/ENA primary metagenome ERZ504862 (study PRJEB26092, sample SAMD00036393) | human gut metagenome | host: Homo sapiens | study: EMG produced TPA metagenomics assembly of...
AAAGATCTCACCAATTTTGTAAAAGCCTGCCATGAAAAGGCATCCGCGTGATCTTTGATGGTGTATTCAACCATACAGGCCGTGATTTCTTCGCTTTTAAGGATATCCAGAAAAACCGTGAGCATTCCCCTTACGTTAACTGGTACTGTAATGTAAATTTCGGCGGAAATACCGAATATAATGACGGGTTTTCCTATGAAAACTGGGTGGATACAATCTTCTTGTAAAGCTGAACCAGCGCAATCCGGAAGTACAGAACTATATCTGTGATGTGATCCGTTTCTGGGTTTCCGAATTTGATATTGATGGAATCCGCCTGGATGCCGCTGATGTTCTGGATTTTGATTTCATGCGTATTCTACGTCATACCGCAGATGAGGTTAAGAAAGACTTCTGGCTTATGGGAGAGGTCATTCACGGAGATTACAGCCGCTGGGTAAACGGACAGACTCTTCACAGTGTAACTAACTATGCCCTTCACAAGGCACTTTACAGCGGACATAATGACCACAACTATTTTGAAATTGCTCATACAGTAAAATATCTTCAGAATATGGGAGATCTGGACCTCTACAATTTCGTGGACAACCATGACGTAGAGCGAATTCATACCAAATTGCAGAACAAAGCACATTTTGCTCCTGTACATGTACTTCTTTATACTTTACCTGGCGTTCCAAGCATTTATTACGGCTCAGAATTTGGTATTGACGGAAAAAAAGAAAAATTTTCCGATGCCAGCTTACGTCCGGCACTTGATCTTAACGATTATGCGGATGCTGCAACAAAGAACCCATGTACTGCACTGATCGCAGCCCTCGGAAAGGTCCGCCAGGGAACTCCTGCATTAAGCTACGGTTCCTACGCAGAACTGGCTCTTACAAACCGTCAGTTTGCCTTTGCAAGAGATCTGGAAGGCATACGAGTGATCGTTACTGTGAATAATGATGACAGTGATTCAGAGATGAACCTTCCAACAGGAAGTGCTCCGGAATACGTAGGTGCCCTCACAGGTCAGAAGGTTTCCGCACAGGGCGGACGGATCCGTGTCCGTGTTGCAGCAAACAGCGGTGAGATCTGGCTTCCTGCAGGAGATATGCCGGAATATAAGCCGGTTCAGACTAATATTCCGGAAACTGCCGCAACAAAAGAGAACGAAAACGCTGCATCTGAGGCAGAAGAGGAGCAGGCGGCTGAAAACAGCACTGTAACAGAAGCTGCCCCGGAAAAAGAAGTTTCAAACGCTGAAAATACAGATAAAGCTTCTGACAATACAGCAAACTCAGCGGATATTCCGTCAACTCCTGAAGCAGAATCCTCCAATCCACAGGAAACAGTCACTGCGCCAAATCCGCACAAAACACCAGAAGAAATGACAGTAGGCGAACTTCAGGCTGCTATCCTGCAAAAATGGCAGGAAACGGACCCGTAGATGACCAGATGAAAAAGACCGTATACGACAACATCTGGCATGATTCTCTTGTAAACTGGCTGAAGAGCTTCCGATAGGAAAAGAATAATAAAGTAAGATTCCATAAAAACAAGGCAATCCGATCATATCTTATGTCGGTGAGCCTTGTTTTTTTGTGAAAACAGATATTTAATTTTATCATAATATATATTATGTATAGTTATGATCCTGTTTTTCTGTAATTTAGGAGAACAAAAAAAACAGCAGAGATTTCCAACTTAAATAGGTCAGAAATCCCCACTGCTTTTATCATTCTGTTTATTATCTCTCATCAAAAGGTACAAAATCTGCATGATGCCCCACATACTTATAAGCAGGACGGATAATCTTATTGGCACTGATCAGCTCTTCCAGACGATGTGCACTCCAGCCAGGCATACGTGCGATGGCAAAGATCGGAGTAAAAAGTTCTTCCGGAATACCAAGCATTGAGTAAACGAAGCCACTGTAGAAGTCAACGTGCGCAAACATTTTTGAACAGCTTTCTGTGTTCCATGACCAGTTTTCCGGCAATACCCTCAACCTTATCATAGAGCTTAAATTCATCTATCATACCTTTTTCCTCTGCAAGAGCCTGTGCAAAACGTTTCAGAATCACTTCTCGCGGATCGGAGATGTATAAACTGCATGTCCCATACCATAGATCAGACCTGCATGATCAAATGCTTCTTTATTCAGTATTTTCTGCAGATATGCTGTGATCTCCTCATCACTTTCCCAGTCCTTTACATTGGCCTTCAGATCTGTAAACATGTTCTGGACTTCAGGTTGGCGCCACCATGACGCGGTCCCTTCAGTGAACCGATGGATGCAGAGGTAGAAGAGTAGCTGTCTGTTCCGGAAGATGTTACTACATGTGTGGTAAAAGTAGAGTTATTACCACCGCCGTGCTCTGCATGAAGTACAAGTGCGATATCAAGGACCTTAGCCTCAAGCTCTGTATAATTGCCGTCCGGACGAAGCATCAGAAGGATATTCTCGGCAAGTGAAAGCCCCTTCTGCGGATTGCGGATAAAAAGTGTCTCGTCTTTACGGAAATGACGGTATGCGTGATAGGAGTAAACCGCGATTTCAGGAAGCTTAGCGATCAGTTCCAGAGACTGGCGGAGTACATTCTCCACAGAAATATCTTCCGGGTTATCATCATATGTATAGAGAGCAAGTACGCAGCGCTCCATAGCATTCATAATATTGGCATTGGTTCCCTTCATGACAACGTCACGGACAAAACGTCCTCCCAGATCCTCCATGTCAGAAAGAAGCTCAAGAAATCTGGAAAGCTCTTCCTTGCTGGGAAGCTTACCGAAAATCAGAAGATAGATCGTCTCCTCAAAACCAAAACGTCTGTCCTTCAGTCCGTTTACGATATCCTGCACATCGATTCCCCGGTAATACAATGCACCGTCTGCAGGAATACGTCTGCCATTGACCAGCTTATAGCCGGTAACATCGGAAATCTCAGTAAGACCTGTGAGAACACCTTTACCTGCGGAATCACGAAGTCCTCTTTTTACATCGTATTCCACATAAAGGTTGGGATCGATGTGATGATTCTCTACCAGTTCCTTTTCAAAGAATTTCATTCTGCCTTTCAGCTGTTCGGAGTCCTCCAGACTCATCATTTCATGCTTTTTTCCATAATCTTTTTCCTCGTTTCCCCATTGTATATTAAAAAACACTGATACAGTTAAGATTGGTTACATCTTTGTAATCAGTGTTCGGGTATGGCATACATTTGTGTTTACCTGGTTAATAATTCTACAGTAAAAGTTTCGAAAATGCAAGAGGGTATTTCTTTTTTTCGTGTATAAATATTCATAATATGACCTAATTCATCTATTATTACATTTATTCATCAAAATCCGTCTGGTTTCCACAACGAATCTATGTTATGATTATTCCGTAATTTTTCTTATAATAGTAGTTTGTTTCACATCGGACTGCTGCCGCCTATCTCTTTCTCTTGCTGTCGGAATCGGATTCACCACAGCAAGTGAGAGCGGGATCTGGGATATTTTCCCGTCGATCATACAGTCCGTTTTTGCGTAAAATGTAGTTGCTGTTGTATTTATCATATCCATTGTTTTAAGCTGTATCCTGCCTGAAAACATGGACATTGAAAAGATCAAGGAATAGGGATGTAAAAATGTTTAAAATTCTCATTGCGGAAGATGACCTGGAACTCCGCCAGCTTTTCCGGCATGTCCTCTTAAAAAACGGTTATACAGTAAAAGGGGTCTCTGACGGGCAGGAAGCGCTGGATGTCCTGGAAAAAGATTATTACGATCTGATCATTTCGGACATAATGATGCCCAACATGGATGGCTATGAACTGGTCCGCTCACTCAGAGATGCCGGAGATTCCATTCCTGTACTTATGGTCACTGCCAAAGATGCTTTTGATGATATGCGTATGGGATTTCTGTCCGGTACCGATGATTATATGGTGAAACCGGTCAATATCAATGAACTGGTTTGCGGGTAGGTGCACTTCTCCGCAGAGCACAGATGATCAATGAGCGGAAACAGCGAATCGGAGATACCATTTTGGAGTGCGATTCCCTGACGGTCTCCACCTCCTCGGAAAGTATGGTACTTCCTCAGAAAGAATTCATGCTCTTATATAAGATGGTTTCTTTTCCGGGAAAAATCTTTACCCGGCAACAGCTTATGGATGATATCTGGGGATATGATTCCGCAAGCGATGCCCACACAGTAGATGTCCACATTGGAAGGCTTCGGGAAGCTTTCGCGATAATCCGGATTTTAAGATCGTGACGATCCGTGGAGTTGGATATAAGGTGGTAAAGGCATGAAAAAGAAACTCTTCATAAATTTAAGCATTCGTTTACGTTTTATCTTTATGATCATGTTGGAGCTTGTCTGTGTATCTCTGATATCCTGGCTTGTTATGGATGTACTGCATATTTCAGCTGTTCCGAACATCGTATGGATCATCCTGGCCAGCGTGACCGCAGGGGGTGTCCTTAACAACTTTCTCAGTATCCGGTATTTCGGTCCTGTACTAAAGCTGAAAAAAGCCATGCAACAGGTTGCTGAAGGCGATTTTTCCGTCCGACTGGAAACGGAAAAGCAAATGAAGGAAATCCGGGATATTTATTCTAATTTCAACCTGATGGTCCAGGAACTGGAAGCAACGGAGATTCTGCAGACAGACTTTGTTTCCAATGTTTCCCACGAATTCAAAACTCCCATCAGTGCTATTGAGGGTTATGCAACTCTGCTGCAGGATGATGACATGCCTATATCAGAAGAGCAGGAGCAGTACATCAGCAAAATCCTTTTTAACACCAGAAGGCTTTCCCACCTGGCAGGAAATATCCTGTTGCTGTCCAAGATCGAACACCAGTCGATCCAGACCCGTCAGAACTGGTACCGTCTGGATGAGCAGATCCGACAATCCATTGTTATGATGGAACCGAAATGGTCAGAAAAAGAAATTGAATTTGATGTGGACATGATGGATGTGGAGTATCTTGGAAACGAAAATCTCATCTGTCATGTATGGGACAATCTGCTTTCCAATGCTATCAAATTCAGTCCCTGTGGTGGTACGATCTATATCCGGATGATGCCGGAAGGAGAAAAGATTCGTTTTTCCATAGAAAACGAAGGCCCCCAGATCAGTGAATACTCCATGAAACATATCTTTGACAAATTTTACCAGGGCGACAGTTCCCATAAACAGGAGGGAAACGGTCTTGGACTTGCCCTTGTAAAACAGATCCTGAACCTGTGTAAGGGAACCGTTTCCGTGGAAAATATTCCCGGAAGCGGCTGTCGTTTTACTGTTATACTGTAAAACAAATATTTTACACATATCCATAAAACCAAAAAACAGCGGACACCTTATTTTTCATGAGGTTCTTCCGTTGTTTTTTATTTATATAACTTTTTCATAAACTTCAACAATTGTTGAGAAACAGTTGATGTTAAGTTGCAGATCATCTTTTAAAGTATAGGATAGTTATTTATGAAAAAATACAGGAGATATGAATATGTTATTAAAAAAGCACCTGCTACCGGAAAGCAGAAAAGGAAGATTTTCAATAATCCGGGAATTTATCCGAAGAAATTATAAAGACCGCTGGGAGTTTGAGGAAACACATACCGAAAAACATCTGACCAGACTTTTCTTTTACACCTATATGATATACAGAGATAGCGTTACCGTGGCAACCTACCGTGATCAGGTAGTTGGGGTGCTCATTACCGGTAAAGAATCTCATGGCCATTTTGCCCGGTTTTCCGTTTGAAAAAAGGCTATCATTTCCTGCGCCTGAAGTTTACTAAGGAAGGCCGGAAGAATCTGGAGCATTTTAACAAACTTCAGGATATGAAAAAACAATTGACTGTTTCCCCGGAGAAACCGACTCCCGGAAATATCCTCTTTCTTTATGTAAGCAAAGATTACCGTAGAACGGAATCGGTACCGGGCTTCTCAAACAGATTTCAATAGAGAAGGATACGGATTATTCCATATATAATGGACCAGCTGGATCAAAGAACCTTTATGGAAAGTCATGGTTTCGTAAAGAAAAACGAGGTTTCCCAGATGCGGGAGCTGAACAAAAAACGCTTCCGTGAAAGTGTAGCTCTTTATAAAAAAGAACCGCGTTGCGAAACACATTCATAAATTACGCAGGAGATAAATGGAAAATGAAAAAAATTGGAATCATGGCTGACAGCCACAGTGGCATTTTAAAACAAGAAGCAGAGGAACTGGATATTCATGTCCTTCCCATGCCTTTTTATCTGAATGGAGAACTGTTTCATGAAGACCTGGATTTTTCCAGAACAGGATTTTATGAGAAGCTGCGTGAAGGAGCAGATGTTTCAACTTCACAGCCTTCCCCACAGGAAGTTATGGAAATGTGGGACGAAATGCTTTTATCTTATGATCAGATCCTCTACATTCCGTTGAGCAGTAGTTTAAGCGGTTCCTGCATGACTGCTGCCGCCTTGTCTCAGGAACCAAAATACGAAAACAAAGTGTATGTGGTAGATAACGGGCGTGTTTCCACACCCCTTCACCGTTCCATTCTGGATGCGATAGACTGGTGGAAGATGGATATACAGCACCGCAGATCAAGGATATTCTGGAAGCTTCCCGTGAAAAAACCGTGATCTATGTCGATTAAGCACACTGGAATATCTGAAAAAGGGAGGCCGTATCAATACCACCACAGCACTGGCCGCAAATCTTCTCAATATCAAACCGGTTATGAAATTTGGAACCGGTAAACTGGATGTTTTCCAGAAATGCAGAGGCATGAAAAAATCAAGAAAAGCCATGATGATGCTATGCACAGAGAATTGGAAACAACTTTCAAAAAAGAATATGATGCCGGAAAAGTATATCTTATGGCTGCCTCCAGCAGCACTGCGGAAGTTACCGCAGACTGGATCTCACAGATCCGGGAAAGCTTTCGGGAATGGATGTGATGTGTGATGATCTTTCCCTTGGACTTTCCTGCCATATTGGCCCGGACGGACTGGGAATCGGTTGTTCCTGCATGCCTTTATAAAAAACGTCTCAATATTTTCTGCAAATAATCCAGGGTTGTGGTATGATATTGTTATCAATACATAACAGGCAGATTTTATCTGTTATTATAGCACTTCCAACCATTCATGTTCTGCACAGCTGAACTTGATGCAGTAATTTCTGGGAGTGCTATGATCAGAAGGGAGAAATTATCATGGCAAAAACAATTAAAGAATTAACACAGGATCTTCTTCAGGCACCATCTGCATGCAAAGAAGTAAAAGAAGCGGCACAGAATTATCTGGATGCGGCAGGAACTGAGAAAGAAGCAGATGCGGCAACTGCTTACGTAAAAGAGCTGGAAGCAGATATCATGCCCATCGACGGACTGATCTCTTTTGCAGGTTCTGACATGGGCGCACAGGTATTTGGCGCAGATGACGCAAAAAAGATCCTGGCTCATGCTGAGGAGATCAAAGCTTCCGGTGCAAAATACTGTGACTGCCCAGCATGTGCAGCCTGCGAAGCACTTCTGAACAAAAAAGCAGAAATTCTGAAGTAATCACATGGCCCAGTTTGAAATTGAGATCAAGCTTCCATTAAAGAATCTTAAGGAAACCCTGAAATTTCTGACAGATCAGGGATTTCAGGAGACAGCACAGATCCAGGAAGAAGATACCTATTTTAACAGTGTCTATCATGATGTAAAAAAAAACGTGATGAAGCACTGCGTATCCGAACAAGCACAGACTGCAGATCCGGTATTTCTAAGACTCAGATTAATTTTAAGGGGCCCAAACTGGATAAAATCTCCATGTCCCGAATGGAACTGGAAACAGAAGTATCCGATGCAGAAGTGCTTAAAAATATTCTCATCCATTTGGATTTTTCTCCGGTAGCGTCTGTCATGAAAACGCGAAAGTATATGAAATGTGGCAGATTTACCGCCTGTCTAGATCAGGTAGAGGGACTTGGAGACTTTCTGGAGCTTGAGGTGATCGCAGAGCAGGAAAGTGAGCGGAAAGAAATTTTATCCAAAATGGAAGATCTGCTTGCCATATTGGGATATCACATGTCGGACACTGTACAGACTTCTTATCTCAGTATGCTTCAGCAAAAATTAAATAAAAATCTTCTTTAAACCAGCAGGAATATTTTCGTGTGAGTATCAAAGGTACAGAATACGGAAATGTTCCTGTTTTTTCTTTTCTTACAATTCTTCGGCGTTCCAAGTTTATCTACCATACTATAAATCCCACATCACAAAGCAACATCAAACCACATTCAATGTACATGTCATTACTATTGACCACTCGTGTTTTTTGCTGCTTTATGTTTATTTTTATGTGGTTTATTGAATGTTTACAAGATTTTTTGCATTTTACATGTGGATTTATTGATTATTTTTTCAAAAAAGCTCTTTACAAATCCACATAATCGGGCATATAATAAAGTCACAAACAACAAGAAAGCATATTGAAGCAATCGCAAACCCAACAATAAACCACATTTAACACGGAGGAAATATATTATGAAAATTCTTGAATCTAAATTCGTACAGGGCTTTATCAAAATGGCAGACGATGGATATCAGCAGGGATGGCACGAGAGAAACGGTGGAAACTTAAGTTATCGTCTGAAAGCAGAAGAAGTAGAGATGATCCGTCCACGACTGAACGCGCCAGGAGAATGGACCCTATCGGTGTTGAGGTTCCGGGACTTGCCAGAGAGTTTTTCCTGGTAACAGGAAGCGGAAAATACTTCCGTAATATCATCGTTGACCCGGAAGTATGTCTTGCGATCATTGAGCTTGACGAGACAGGAACAAATTACCGTATCCGCTGGGGTCTTGTAGAGGGAGGAAGACCGACCAGCGAGCTCCCAACTCATCTGATGAACCATGAAGTAAAGAAAAAGCTTACCAACGGTAACATCGTGTTATTTACCATGCACATACCACCAATACCATTGCACTTACCTTTGTTCTTCCTCTGGATGACAAAGTATTCACCCGTGAACTCTGGGAATCTGCAACAGAGTGTCCGGTAGTATTTCCGGATGGTGTGGGAGTTATCGGATGGATGGTTCCAGGTGGAAGAGAAATCGCGATCAAAACCGCTGAACTGATGAAAAAATATGATGTGGTTATCTGGGCGCATCATGGTATGTTCTGCTCAGGCGAGGATTTTGACCTGACCTTCGGACTTCTTCATACCGTTGAAAAATCCGCAGAGATCCTGGTTAAGATCTTATCCATGGCTCCGCAGAAACTGCAGACCATCACACCGAATGACTTCCGTGCTCTTGCAAAAGATTTCAAAGTAACTTTGCCGGAAGAATTCCTTTACGAAAAGAAATAAAATCCTTCATATGCAGCAAATCCTATAATCGGTATCTCTATCTGAAACTTTATCGGAAACAACCAAATATTTGCTGATTTTTGCCGATAAATCTGGTATGATAAAAACATATCTGGTTTATCAGCCAATTAATTTCAGAAAGGATATGGGATAAAGTATGGAAGAATTATATAAAGCGATCGAAGAGAAGATCAAAGCAAGCGGATACCCGCGAAAGATTTCCGGAGAGGACGTTTACGACGACATCTGCGATCAGATCGATGGGAAAGAGAATGGAAGCTATGTGCTGCTTTCCAAATTTGATGATGATGTGATCTTTGAATATCATATCTCAATTATGGACAGTGAATTTAATCTGGGTGTTCTTACCATGCGTACTCCGGAGGGTGTATTCGAGACAGATTTTGACAAATAAGTTAAGTACGGATTTTGATTTTGGGTCATGGATATAATACAGATGTCCATAACCACTGCTTAAGGTTTTTTGAACCCTACAGGGAATTTGAGATTTTCTTGATCTGATTAAATATGTAGAGGCAGTTAATTTACATAATTTATATTATGTGAACTAACTACCTCTATATTTATATGCAATGCATGTCAAACGAATCAGTTGCTCCGCAGTCCCATTATTCATCAGTCCTCGCGAAGACGTACCGCCTTGGCCGCCTGGCGCCGTCTGGCATCATCCAGAGCCGCATAATGCTTCTTAGTAGTATTGACATCCTTATGACCCAAAACATCCGCTACAAGGTAAATATCACCGGTTTCCTGGTACAGGGCAGTACCATAGGTGCTGCGAAGCTTATGCGGGGTGATCTTTTTTGTAGTTGTGATCTCCCTGGCATATTTTTTAACCAGATTCTCGATAGCCTGAACACCGATCCGGCGACGTTGGGTAGAATAGAAGAGAGCGTGCTCATGGCCTGCCAGAGGCGTAATATTCTCCCTGACTTCCAGATATTTCTTCAATGCTTTTTCTACTTCAGGACCAAAGTATACAACCATTTCATTTCCGCCTTTTCGGGTAACTTTGATTCCATTGTTTTTGAAGTCTACATCCTCAACATCCAGTCCGACACATTCCGATACTCGGATCCCGGTACCAAGAAGGAGAGTAACAATAGCAAGATCTCTGTCCTTCGTTTTTTCATGGTACATCCGTTTCTGCCCGGTCAGCGTATCTCCGCAATGCTCAATATAATCCAGCAGCATGGCAACCTCATCTGTATCCAGACGAATAATATTCTTATCATGGATCTTGGGCACATCGATCAGAACAGACGGGTTGGTGGTGATCATTTCATGTTTATAATAGTAAGCATAAAAACTTCTTAAAGCAGAAATTTTACGTTTGACGCCACGTTCACCATTTGTTTCCGTTTTGGAAGAGTCCGCGGATTTATAAACTTTGAGAAATTCTTCATATTCCTCAAGATCAACAGCCTTGACCTGATCCAGAACATCAACTGTGAAATCCGACATGGTTTTGTCTTTGAACATTGGATTTTGCTCCAGTAAAAACTGGAAAAATATACGAATGTCATATGCATAGGAAATTCTGGTCTTGGTTGTAGTCGTTGCATCAATAGCCCGGAAATAATCCCTGCAAAATGGCGGAAGCGTTTTTAAAACCTCACGGAGTTTTAAAGTATTGTCAATGTCATTTTGTTCGTGGTAAGTAATTTTGTTATCCATAAAAACTCCTTAATATATAAATTTGCAGGAAATACCTGAAACACCTGTTAAAAGAAGTGGTTTTACACTCATCTATATCTATACGACAAACCCGAGTTTTTCAAATAGATAGGTAGTATAAACAGCTACTTCCTGCAAAATTGCCTGTTTTTGATAAATTTTCAAGTAAATAAAGTGCCTCCTTATGGAAGCACTTTTTATTATTATTTGTCGTTACCCTCTGAGGCTTTCATCAAAAATAACGGTAAACGGTCCGTCATTTTCCAAAGATACTTTCATATCTGCACCAAAAATTCCGTGTTCCACAACCGGAACCTGTTTACTGGCTTCCGAAATAATATATTCATATAATTTATTTGCTTCATCCGGTGCACCGGCTTCTATAAAGCTTGGACGGTTTCCCTTACGGCAGTTTGCATATAAGGTAAACTGTGAAACCAAAAGCAATTCCCCGTTTACATCCGCCAGGGACAAATTGGTCTTTCCATTTTCATCCTCAAAAATACGAAGTCCCAGAAGCTTTTTCAGATACCAGTCTGCATCCTCTTTGGTGTCCTCACGGCCAACGCCGATCAGAACAAGAAACCCTTTTCCAATTTTTCCGACAATTTCTCCGTCTACTTTGACTTCTGCATGATTTACACGCTGAATTACAAATTTCATAACCTGTTCTTCCTCCGTCTCCGTCTGTTTTTCTGCTTCAATCGAAAGCCTATATATTTCGCCTGAATAAATTTAACTAAAAATGTAAACATTCGTTTAATTTCATCCCAAGCCCCGGACCAGATTCTGTTTTTTTCCGCTTTTACTGTAACTTCCTGTGCTTTTGATACGGATTTTTTCACCGGCATTGGCAGGACCTTTCCGGAAACGGGGTCTACACAATCAATATCTCTATAAAACTCAGCATCTGCAGACATATCTTTTTCATCAAGACTACGTCCGATCAGCTTCCATACAGCAGCATTCAGCACAGCAAATACCGGAACTCCAACGATCATTCCCGGAACTCCAAATAAACCACCACCGACCATGATTGCAACAATAACCATAAAGCTGGACAGTCCGGTCGACTCACCCAGGATCTTTGGTCCAAGGATATTTCCGTCAAACTGCTGAAGGATCAAAATAAAGATCAGGAAATACAAGCTCTGAATGGGATCTACCAGCAAAATAAGAAGAAAACACGGAACTGCTCCCAGATATGGCCCGAAAAACGGAATAACATTTGTAACACCGACGATCACACTGACCAGAATCGCATATGGGGTTCCGATGATCGATGTTCCAACATAACACAATACACCGATAATTGCGGAATCCAGGATCTTTCCGCTGATAAATCCACCAAAGGTTTTATGCGTAAAACGCATGGAATGAACAAGAAAAGTTGCCCATTTGGTTGGAAGAACTGCATAAACAGCCATTTTTGCTTGGCAACAAATCCCTCTTTATCCGCCAGTATATAAAGAGATACGATCGCTCCAATAAGGAAATTCTTCAGAAAAACAAGAAGATCCAGAAAGCTTGCGGATATATTTTTCATCATAAACTGCATCTGGGGAAGGATCGTATTTGTCAGATACTCCTGTAATCTGCTGGAATACTGATTGATCTGGCTGATCATATCCGGATTCAGTTTCCATCCCTTTTCCACGACGGAATTAACCAGTTTTCCACTACACTTACATAATGAGGAAAACTGTAGATAATATTCATGATGCTTCGAATCAATTGAGGAAGGATCATCATGACAAGGGCATAAATGACCAGAAACATAAGAAATACAGAAAGGATCACACAGATCCAGCGTACTACTTTCCTCCCCTTTTTCTGAAGTGTTTTATTCCTTTTTTCAAAAATCGGAAAAATGATCTTCCGCTCCAGAAAATTAACAATGGGGGTTAGCAGATATGCTATGCAGCTCCATAAATGATCGGCGCCATAATACCGAAAATGTTTAATTCCGGTGATCAGAGATTTCATATGGAAAATCCCGTAATAAAATAAAATACTGGCAGCAATAACCAGAAATGCAGTCACACCTAACTGCACATAACGATGGTTCCAACGAATTTTCATAGTAATTTCCTCCACCAGGTGATTATAACATAGCATCTCTGGTTTGTGTCTAAAAAAAACATAAACATTATTTTCCAATAACCTGCAAAGATAAATTCCGACTTCAGGGTATTGCGCTGATACAGAAAACACCCCGCCATAAAATGGCAGGGTGCCTAAAAATCTGATGTTTATTTTTTCAGGCTGTCATAAATGTGAATGGCTTCGATAATTGCCTTCGCAGTTCCATCAATGCCAAGCTTGCTGCTATCCAGACAAAGATTATAGCTGTCCGCAGATCCCCATTTCTTGTTGGTATAATAATTATAGTAGCTGGAACGGCTTTTGTCTGTTTTGTTGATCATGTCCTTAGCCTCTTTGGCATTTTTATTGTATTTCTGAGCAATACGGTTGATACGCCAGTCAAGGTTTGCATGAACAAATACACTGAAACAATCCGGATTATCTGCAAGTGCATAATCCGCACATCTGCCGACCATTACACAGGGACCTTCTGAAGCCAGCTTCTTGATTGCCTCAAACTGTGCAAGAAAAATCTTATGGTTCATAGGCATGTCTGTAAATCCGGCTGAGGAATACCCAAATGAATAAGTATCCATTACAAGAGAATAAAGAAAACTGTTTGTTGGCTTCTCATCATGATGCTCAAACAGCTCCTTGCAGATCCCACTGTCATTGGCTGCGTGCTCCAGCAGCTCTTTATCATAGCATTTGATTCCAAAATATTTAGCAACTTCCTGGCCGATCTGTCTTCCGGCGCTGCCATATTTACGACCGATAGTAATAATAGAACTTGTTGTATTGTTACTCATAACAGCCACATCCTTTCTGCTCAGATTCAGCGAATTTGCAAATATTAACTCCGCTTCCTCTTTAATATAGTTATTATACACTATATTCCACAAGTTTCCAGCTATTTTCGCAATTTTTGTCAGCAATTTAACAAAATATTCCGGAAGTGGGGCTGTAAATTCCATATATTCCCCGGTACGTGGATGAACAAATCCAAGGATCATTGCATGAAGTGCCTGTCCCTCCAGATGATAGGGATTTCTGGATGAACCATACACCGTGTCCCCAAGAAGCGGATGTCCGATACTGGCCATGTGCACACGGATCTGGTGGGTACGACCTGTTTCAAGACGACATTCCACATACGTGCCTCGCCAAAACGTTCCAGCACTTTGTAATGTGTTATTGCATCTTTACCATTTTTATGATTGATGGCCATTTTTTTACGATCTGTCGGATGCCGTCCAATAGGTCCCTCTATTGTTCCCTCATCCTCTTTCAGATTTCCCTGCACAACTGCCCGGTAGCGTCTGCGGATACTGTGACATTTCAGCTGTTCTGCCAGATCCCGATGAGCAATATCATTTTTGCATACCAACAGTGCCCGGTGGTATCCTTATCAATTCTGTGGACAATTCCAGGCCGCATCACTCCGTTAATACCGGAAAGGCTGTCACCACAATGTGCCATAACTGCATTGACCAGTGTTCCCTGATAATGCCCGGCTGCAGGATGTACAACCATCCTTTGGGCTTATTAACGATCAGTACATCTTCATCCTCGTAAAGAATATCCAGCGGAATATCCTCCGGAACGATATCCGGCTCACTGGAATCCGGGATCTCCAGATGGATCCTGTCATTTTCACGGACCTTATAATTAGATTTGGCAGCCTTCTCTCCCACGGTAATCTGTCCTTCTTTCAGAAGTTTCTGAAGGAAAGACCTGGAAAGACCGCTGTCTTTCTCAGCAAGATAGCGGTCGATTCGTATACCTGATTCTTCTTTTTCTACTGTATAATCATATATTTCCATTTATATCTCCTACAAGAACAGACAAATGCATTATATCTCTGCCCGGATCACTGTTTGATATTCAGAAACGCAAAATCATCATCTCTGTATTTCGTGCATACAAACAGGATCAGAAAAATTCCACTTACAACCACATAAACATCCGCAAGATTAAATACCGGAAAATCGATCAGGGAGAAATAGATAAAATCGATCACATACCCTCTGAAAAAACGATCGATAAAATTTCCCAGTGCACCAGCTGCAAGTACTGTAGCAATGGTGAGCAACGGCAGATAAAACCGCTCTTTCGGAATACGGATCCATGCATAGAGGATCACTCCCAGAAACAGTACACTCACAATGGCAAAAAAGAGTACACTTCCCTGAAACATTCCAAACGCAATTTCCCCTGTTTTCCGGATAGAGATAATGAAGTTCAAGTACGCCAGGAATCAGCGAAACCGATGGTTGTCCTTTCAGATACAGATATGACAGCCATTTTGCTCCCTGATCCGCAGCCACGAGTAAGATCAGCAAAAATGTCCCCCGACATACACTTACTAAAAGACATTTTCTGATGATGGTTAACACGACTGATCATAGAGTTATCTCCTGAATACAGGAAAGCAGTTCTTCATCGGTAACTGTTTTGTCGATAAAGCTTTTTCCGATACCATCCATCAGGATAAACCTGATATGTCCCTGTTCCATTTTTTTGTCTTTCTTTGTTGCGGAAAGAACTTCTTCCGGGATAAGACCATCTACATGCACCGGAAGATCGTAATCCGAACATCCCTGGCAGATTTCCTGATATTCTTCTTTGGTCAGAAGTCCTCGTTTCATGGAAAGATATGCCGCAGCTACCAGTCCGACTCCCACACACTGTCCGTGGAGCAGGGTGAAATTCTTAAGTTTTTCTACTGCATGCCCCACAGTATGTCCCAGGTTAAGAAGCGCACGCTCTCCCTGTTCCTTAGGATCACGCTCCACAACGCCTGCTTTGATCTCACAGCATCTGCGTACCATTCTGGCAATCTGTTCCATTATCCAGCTTTTGATTTCCTTGCTTGTCTCACAGCATACATAGCGGAAAAATCTCCATCACAGATCAATCCTGTTTTTAAGATCTCACCCATTCCGCAGGCAAACTGTTCTGCCGGAAGCGAAGAAAGAGTGCTTAGATTCATATATACAAGACGTGGCTGGTGAAAAGCTCCTACCATGTTTTTGTACTGCTGAAAATCTACGCCAGTTTTTCCGCCAACGCTGCTGTCTACCTGTGCAAGCAGTGTTGTCGGTACCTGAATGAAGTCAATCCCCCTGAGATAAGTTGCCGCGCCAAATCCGGTAAGGTCCCCTACCACACCACCGCCTAATGCAACAAGCAGACTTTTTCGGTCAAGACCATTTTGGATCAGGGCCTGATACAATGCCGAAACGGTATTAAGGTTTTTGTTTTTTTCTCCTGCCTCAAAGGTGAACACAGAAATATCGGAACTTACCTCACTTAAAACCTGCTTTACAGATTCTTCATACAGTGGTCCCACATTAGAATCTGTTACAATGCAGATTTTTCTGTCAACAAGTCCTTCTTCCTTCATAACCTGTGCCAGATTAGAAAAATCTTCTTCAAACAGATGGGATAATGAAAATCACCTTCTCGTTTTACAAGTTAATTTTGATGCTGTCATTGCGTTTTCCTCCTAGCTGTTCAGATATAAAGCAGAATCCGTACCCCAAGACGTCCTTTTTTTGTCTGACGGGATACTCCATCATAAATAAAACGTCCCTTTTTCCGAACGGATATGATGTCTCCCTCTTTGCTCATAACCATTGGATGTGATCAGTTTTCCATTTACAAAAACAAGCCCTTCTTCAATACATGCACAATACTGCTTCTGGAAGTCCCAAAAGCCAATGCGATCAGAGAATCCAGGCGTACGGACGCACAGGTTCCACTAACTGGTTTCAGTTCCGACCTCGGAAGATCACCCGGATCTTCTATCTTCGACGCCACAACTGTGGTATGTCTTACACGACACAGATTCTCCAGAAAAAAATCTGTCATCTGACGCAGACAGAAAAAACTCGCAGTATGATCTTCTATAAGAATATCCCCAACAACACTCCTGTCAACCCCAAGATTCAGGATCGCTCCCAAATAATCCCGATGTGTCAGAATCTTCTGAAATTTCACTGACTTTTGGCTCAAGCGGATACATCAATGGATAATCCCATGTAAAAGCAAGAGCATCAGGGTGAAAGGCTACCATCTGACGCTCTGCATTCTCATATCCGCCAAAACCTTCCGCTGTAACACCCAGCTTATGAAAATTCTGACTGTTTAAAATATTCCGTTCATTTAAATTAAGAAAATCCGTAAATGTGGTAATATCTCTCTGATAGGCCAGATTTGCCAGTTCACGGATTCTCTTAACAAAAAGTTCTTCTTTATCCATGAGGTTAATAACCCACTCTAACAGACGGCACAGAACCGCCAAGGATATTCTGAAGATCACCTGTAATATCTACATTATATGGTCCAAGTACAAAAATATAGCTGGATACCTGCTGAAGGCTTCCTCCAAGTGAATAACATGCACCGGAAGTAAAATCGATGATCCTCTGTGCAAGCTCCACATCGATTCCTTCAAGATTCAGGATCACGGTAGAATTATCGACCAGTGTATCCGCAATTTCTCTTGCTTCCTCCATGGTTGTAGGCTTGATCACACAAACTTCCATATTTGCAGCCTGGGAAGAACGCTTGCTTGTACGCATTGGGGTAATCTTGGAAGAAGGTGCCGGTCTGGAAATACGTTCCTGCCTTGCCGGGGCCTTGGCTGCAGCTGTCTTTGTAGATGACTTAGCAACAGGTGCCTTAACCGTTTCATCTTCCGACTCATCATCCAGAAAATCCTCTTCCTCGTCATTTTTTTTTCTTGGAAAAATTTCTCAAAAAAAATTTCTTCTTTGGTTTCTCTTCCATATCATCATCTTCATCGAGGAAATCGTCCTATAATCGTCCTCATCCTCAAGAAGGCTATCATCTAACAATTCGTCATCGTCATAATCGTCGTTCAGTTTGATGGCGATCTAAAAACTTGTCTAAAACGCCCATTTTAAATCTCCAATCTTATTAGTCTTATAATGCGTAATTTCTTGCACCAAAAATACCAGTGCCTACACGCACCATCGTAGCGCCCTCCTGCACGGCAACCATGTAATCTCCGGTCATTCCCATACTCAGAACACTCATATTAACATTATTAATTGTTTTTAGCAGCAATGTCAACACTTAATTTCTTAAGTTCACGGAAAATTTCGCGATTTTCCTCTGCATTATCAACATAGGGAGCAATTGTCATGAGCCCTTTATCCGAATGTGTGAAAAATCTGCGATCTGTTCTATAAGCGGTAAAACTTCTTCCGGTTTCAGACCAAATTTACTTTCTTCCTGCGCTACATTTACTTCTATAAGGATCGGAACAATAACCGCTTTTTTCGCTGCTTCTTTTTCAATCGTCTCGGCCAAGCGAAGCGAATCTACAGAATGGATCATTGCAACTTTATCCACAATATATTTTACTTTATTACGCTGAAGATGTCCGATCATATGCCATTTGACATCTGAAGGCATCTGATCATATTTATCCACGATCTCCTGCACTTTGTTCTCTCCAAAGACACGTGCTCCGGCGTCATAAGCCTCCTTCAGCATCTCCACCGGTTTGGTTTTGCTTACTGCGATCAGTGTGACTTCATTCGGATCTCTGTTAATTTTATTGCAGGATTCATTAATATTTTTCTGCACCTGTGCCAAATTTTCCGCTACCATGATATAAATCCTCCTTTAATCAGTAAAGTATATCCTGTTCACTTACTTTATCTGCATTTTTCACAATACGGTCATATCGGACAAGCCCATTATAGGTTTCCTTTGATACAACCGCATATTCCTCATTTTCATCCAGGATCTCGATCCGGCGGAATACCGCATATCCCTGATTGACACAGAAAACTCCCTCCAGAACTTCTGTATCTCCGATGATAAACTTCTCTCCACTATCCGGCTCAACAAGAGCATCGCCTTCTTTAAATTTATTCTTGTCTACGTAATAAATATAGCTTGTTTCCTGTGTTTCTTTGTCTGTGATCTCATCACGGCCATAGATACCGGCACTGACAAAGGTTGTCGTACTGTCGCCTTTTTTATTTCTGCCGGAAAGCATAAATCCGGATTGCTGTGTTTCATCATCCGTCGTAAGATATTTGGAAGGTATTGCATAAAACTCCTTCGTTACGATAGAAGATAACGGGATCTTTAAACCTGTCACATTGTTCGTGACAAGTTCTATTTCCAGAAACCGGTCTGACGCATATCGGATCAGTCCCTTATTAAAATCAATCTTACCGTATTTAGCCCCATCGATCTCCATGATTGAAAAGTCTCCTGTCTGCGTCAGATCATCTTTCAGGAACTTGACGCGGATCGATGTACGCTCCTTCAGATTAGCAGCCTGCTTCTCACTTAAAGGGATCAAAAGACTCCAGCGTTCATCTGTAATGATCGTATAAATATCATCTCCGGCCTTTATCTGTCCATCTGTTTTCAGATCCGTTTCCTGATAGGAATTCTGATCAAAATCAGCAGCTGTGACATTATCAACGGTTTTGGTTTCGTAGCCATCTGTAGAATACAGGATGATCCCGTCTGTCTGCGCACGGCGGATATTTGGATCACTGGAAACTATAGTTGTAACTGTGGCTTCCTCTCCATCTTCAGACGTCGTGCTTGCAGAAGAAGCTCCCGAACTGTCTGAAGCATACTGAAGGATGCTTCCATTGAGCTGATATTTAAAACTATAGGCACTGTTGAATTTGCTGGGATCAAATCCTTTGGAAAAGCTTTGCATATTACTGCGTATATCCGCCAGCTCCTCTCTGCTCAGAGAGGTTACATTGTCTGCAGATCTTGAACTGTTCAGGCTGTAGACAGCACCGTTGGCATTGATCTTGGTACCTTCCCTTGCGTAATATGTAACGTAACCGCCCGCATCTGCCTGCACTACGTTCTCTGTCATGATCGCCAGCCCTGTGTATGTCTCATTCATGGATAACGGACCGGAGGGAACTGATAAGATCCATATGAGAAGCTGTAAGATAAAGAATCACACTAAAGATCATATAGATAAAAATTGCTCCGAACATTACAGTTCCAATGTTCAGACCAAAAATTTTACGAAGCTTTGCTAAGAATCCCGGAGTTTTTCCGGAATGTACTTTATTATCCGGCAAATGAATGCCTCCTTTACATCGTTCATCTCTTAAAGTTCGTTTTATTGTAACATTTTATTTAAATGAATACAAGCTTTAAAACGTGCGAACATACTTTCCGAATATCCGTTTGCCATTTTTTTCAAAAGTATGTTATACTATTCAAAATATAATTTCGTGATGCTGTCATATTATGGTCGACAGCAGATAAAATCAACCCAGGGAGGTAAGTACACATGACATATGGCAGAATCAGTAAAAAGCAGCAGGAAATACTGGATTATATGAAAAATGAGATCCTTAACAGAGGTTTTCCGCCCTCCGTCCGTGAAATTCTGTGAAGCAGTAAACCTGAAATCCACATCTTCCGTTCACTCCCATACTGGAAGCTCTGGAAAAAAACGGATATATCCGCAGAGATGCCACCAAGCCCCGTGCGATCGAGATCATTGATGATAATTTCAATCTGGTCCGCCGCGAGGTTGTCAATGTTCCTCTTGTAGGCACTGTTGCTGCCGGACAGCCGATCCTGGCAGTGGAAAATATCGATGCTTACTTTCCGATCCCGCTGAATATATGCCCAATGAACAAAGTTTCATGCTGACTGTCAAAGGCGACAGTATGATCAATGCAGGTATTTTTGATGGAGATCAGGTTCTTGTAAAGCAGCAGGCAACAGCAGAAAACGGCGACATGGTAGTTGCTCTGATCGATGATTCTGCAACAGTTAAGACTTTCTACAAAGAAAATGGTTATTATCGACTTCAGCCGGAGAACGACAATATGGAACCGATCATCATCACCGGTAATCTGCAGATCCTCGGCAAAGTATTTGGTGTATTTCGTTTCTTTTCATGAAATATAAACAACAGATCCCACCCAATGTAATGTGATCTAAAAAGAGAGATATCTTTAAGGTAGCTGTACAGCCCCACAAAGATATCTCTCTTTTTTTTCAGCAGAAAACTTCTGCTTTTTGATTTCTTCTTATTTAGTTCACATAATATTTTTACAGTAAACCAATATAACAAATTTTACTCATTCTCACCAAGAAATTCTTCCGCATCAAGAATCTTGCCGTCTCTCCAGATCCTCTCAAGATCGTAGAAAAGTCTGTTTTCCTCATCAAAGATATGGATGATCATGTCACCGTAATCCATGAGGACCAGCTGGAGTTTCTGGTTCCCTCGATCTGTTTTGCTTCATATCCGGCACGGCCAAGCATTTCATCTGCATTGTCAACCATTGCCTGTACCTGATTCTGGTTGGAAGCACTTGCAATCACAAAATAATCTGCGATCACGGAAACCTCATGGATATCAATGATCTTGATATCCTTTGCTTTTTTTATCATCCAGTGCCTTGCAGGCGATCCGGACCATCTCTTTTTCGATACTCATAGAATTTAATCCTCCTG
>ENA-OQMZ01000306-OQMZ01000306.1-human-gut-metagenome-genome-assembly--contig:-NODE-306-length-21591-cov-3.577479_pt1 | contig 21591 bp, 26 predicted proteins | sample MGYA00242621_ERZ504862 | MGnify/ENA primary metagenome ERZ504862 (study PRJEB26092, sample SAMD00036393) | human gut metagenome | host: Homo sapiens | study: EMG produced TPA metagenomics assembly of...
AGCTTGCGCAGGTCAGGTCGTCCACGTTCACGAGCAGTGCACTCTCCCAGCGCTTGGCGAGCAGCGTGGCCGACGTGCCGGATGCGGCCCAGTCGAGCACGTCGGTCGCGTTGACTCGCTTCATGCTGCTGCCGTCGTAGGCGAGCACCGGGAGGAAGTGGATGAACTCGCCCACGCTCTGCTCAGGCGAGATCGTCTCGTCGGGATGCAGCGAGCAGCTGTAGTCCGCGATCTGCCGCAACGCTCTGGTCGGCGCGAAGTCGAACACGTAGCACTCGCGTTTCAGAATCAGCGTCTCGTTGGGATGCAGACCGTCCGGGTTGTCGATCGTCCACGGCGACTGCACGCGGAACGCCGCCTGGAAATACGTCTCCGGACTCTTGAGATTACGCAGCATGAGGATTCCCGTCCACGGCTTGACGGTCACGCCCGTGGTCAGCTTGCCGCACGACAGGGTGATGGTTTTCGATTCCAGCGGATCCGCCATCGACCTGCGCACCGGGCCGAGCGCGTCCAGACCGATGCCGGCCTCCGCACCCGCGCACACATTCACCGTGTAGTCGTGGTAGAACACGTTCTGCCGCTGCCTGAGCATGTTCGCCATCGCATAGCAGGACGCGACCGAGGGCATGACCAGAACTGTGCGTCAGGATGTTCTTCAACCGGCTTATCGGAGTACGGCATGGGCGGCTTCTTCGCGCCCATCTTCAGCTCGTCCACCGTCGTCTCGGCGAACCCGCCGCGCAGCAGGTCAAGCCACTTCTGTACCTCGCTTGGATGTTTGAACTCGGCCTGATCCCCGTCACCCTTCGCGGCGAAGAACTCGTTCAGATCGAACTCGTCGAACTCACCGCCGGATGCGATCCTCACGGATCTGATCGGGCTATCTGATAGGTCATCAGCACCATGCGTGGCAGCGATTCGTACGGATTCTTCCCCTGGGCCGGCTTCACCTCTCCTTGGCCCGCTGCTCGTCGGAATACGTCCAGTTGAAGATCTGTTCTTCGATGAACTCGCCGTTGACGATCGCGCGGAACGACGTGCCTGACAGGAATAGGTACGCGCCCGTGGTGATTGGCAGGAAGTCCGTATCGCCCTGCTCGAAGCTCTCATCAATCAGCTGCGCGACCGAGTTCATGTTGTCGTTCTGCTCGCACTTGTCCTCCTGCTCGAACAGTTCTCTCGCGCTGTCGCGCCATGCGCCGAAGTAGTATTCGTCGAAGATGACCAGATCCCAATTGATCTCGTGCACCCACTCGTTCTGCGCCTTGATGTCTCCGGCCTCGTTCTTGCCCAAGTAGTCCTGAAACGAACCGAAGCACACGATCGGACGGCTCTTGTCGGCGTGCTCGTAGTCCAAGCTCCGTTCTGCGTGGTCTCGCGGGAGATGAACTGCCACCCCTCGAAATCCTTGTGCGATTCCAAGTCCTCACGCCACGAGTTCTCCACAGCGGGCTTGAACGTCAGCACCAGTACACGCTGATAGCCCTGCGCTTGGCGAACTCGTAGCTGGTGAACGTCTTGCCGAAACGCATCTTCGCGTTCCACAGGAAGCGCGGGGCCTTGCCGGGATTATCCTTCTTGAACTGCGCAAAGTACTCCTGCGTCTTCTTCACGGCACGCTGCTGCTCCGGACGCATGCCGAAGCTCTGCGTGCGCTGAGTGGTGGATCCGCGACGCTCCTTGACAGCTGTGATGGCCTCCCGTACATCCTTGACCGAGCAGCGGAATCATTCGCCCCAGTGCGTACGAATCGCTGTTCGAGCATCCTGTGCACCGGATGGTCGTCGAACGCGGAACCGTCGTCACGTATCGCGCTTTCCTCCAGCACGATACGGAAGTTCACCTGAGCGGTCTTCGTCTGCTCAAGGATTCGAGTACGCACATCGCAATCCGTATAGCCTACCTTCAACTGACCTTTATGGCCGGCATCATCAATCGCATAGGCGTAAATGGTCGGAGTGAGGTCAGGACGTTCAGGGAAGAAGTTGTCAGGCATTGTCGGAAGCCTCCATCTGCATTTCTGGAATAGCTTCATCAATTAGATGCCGTTCTTCGGCCGATAGCTTGTACTTATCAAACAGCTCCTCGTTTGATCAGTGCTGCGAGACATCAGGCATGGGCACAAATTCGTATGCGCTTGGAGCCATGTCTTGAGTAGAAGTGCGTAGAGAAATAAGAGGCTTCTGCTGTTTTCGTGGGTTAGATCGTGGGTTGTGGTAGTCGGATGTCGAGTCCACCGCATCGGAGCGTGATCAGGGCGGTGAGGTTGTCGACGTGGTGGAAGCCGTAGGCCATGCGGATGGTGACTTTGATCCTGTTGTCGGACGCCTCGAGCCTGGCGTTGGAGTAGCCCAGCTCGATGGTCCTGAGGATGTCGGGCCGGCGCCTGCGAATCTTCCTGGCGAGTTCCGTGATCTCGGGGATGCGGCTGTGGGACGCCCAGAACACCCAGTGTTTCAACCTCGCCCCTGGCCTGTTCGAGCGGGTGTCTGAGCAGGGTGCGGAGGAGTTCCCTGAGCTGCCAGGCGCGGTGGAGCTGGCCCTTGGGGTCCGTGTTCCGCAGTGCCGCGAGGGTTTCGTGCTGATTGCGGTGACGCCTGCCGGGCATATTCCAGACGTATGGGCGCACACGTATCGCATCGACGGCATTGTTAACGGGGATGTGCTGGCTCGGCCGGTCGACTCGACCAGCATCCTGCATTCGGGCAGCGGCAATGTGGGCGGGTGCGTGAGCGTGATTGGATTCAGTTCGCCATCTCGGCCGATTCCATGGCACAGGCGCTGTGCCTATTGTTCGCGTGCTGCTGTTTTCCTGCATGGCCGACCCGCGCGCCGGCAACGGACGATTGGCCGCGCTCATGACCGTGGGCGCGCTGATGGGCATGTCGAAATTCACGTTCACTCCGCTTCTGCTGCTGGGATTCCTGGCTTTGATACCGTGGCATAGCGCCGTATCCGAATCTACAGCCGTACCTTCCGCAGCAGACGCTGCACGGGCTTAAGCACCACGGTATCGGCAATCACCGCAAATAGCAGCGCCGCCAGCAACGTAGCGCCAAACATCAGCACGCTGATACCCGCATACGACCATCCGTCCGTAGGCACGGGAATCCTCGGGCCAATCAGCACCTTGGACAGTGGCGAGTGCACCAAATAAATCGTGTAGGAATATCCAGCCAGCCAGATAATCGCCTTACGCACCCGCGCCGACGTAATGTGCACGTCGTACCGGAAGAACAGGAACGTCGCCATTACCACCATCGCGAACGCAACCGTGACCGTGCGGCCAACCTGCATCTGCTGGCCGGCGAACAGATATGGCGTGGCGACTGTCCAGGCCAGGGCGAATGGTGCCAACGCATACACGCCGCGCCGTATACGCGCGGACGGCGGATAGTATTCCAACACGAATCCCAACAGGTAGTAGATCAGCAGTCCACGCCAAGGGAATGACTGCAGGAACGTCAACGGATATCCGACAAGATCGCATATATGCTCGGCAGCGGCCACGGCGGCGGCCAGCCCGACCAGCAACCAGGCTCCCGATCGGCCTATCGTACGCATCATCGCGGCCAGGAACGGCGTTGCCAGCACAAACCCGGCAAGCATGAACACGAACCAATAGACGGAATCGTCATACCCGGAGAACAGATCGAACAACGTTCCAGACACAGCGCCGCCAACCGAACGATGATCAATCACCAGGTAGGCAACGAATCCCATGCCACCCGCATACAGCAGATACGGCACAATCAGCGAGACAAAGCGTTTGTAGTAGTAGCGCGCGTACGGCGCGAGGCTACCGGGATCGGCTTGGCCCGCACCGCCGCCTGCCCGGGCATCAGAGCCAGAGCCCGGCAGACGGCCCGCTGAGTGGGTGCTCACCGGCCGGTCGGCATCGAATGTCAGGTTGAACCGGCCCGATACCATAATGAACAGCGGATTGCAGACCATGAACAGCGCGAACAGCACGGATCGCGTCACTTCCGCGCTGCCGGCGAGGGTCATCTTGACGGGCATGTAGTTGTTGATCACGTGGACGCCGATGACCAGACACATCGCCACCACGCGCAGCAGATCGTAGTTCACGTCGCGCGGCTTGCCGGCGACGCCGGAAACGGAATCGGGCATGGTCATCACATGGATCCCGCCAGGGACTTCAGATCGACCGGGCAGCTGATCTGGCTCTTCAACTTGTCCAAGGCGTCCAGGCCGGCCGAAGGATCGGAGGACGCGTCCTTATGCGCGTCGTTCTTGCCGCCGTCCGCGCCGCCGTTCGCACCATCGGCGCCGTTCGCACCATCGGCACCGTTCGCACCATCGGCGCCGTTCGTATCCGCCGTGCACTCATCGGTCACATTACCGTTGGAGCCCGTCTCGACGCCATCCGCATTCACCACCGGCGTGGTTACCACGTTCAGTGGATGTGTGGCATCGCTGCTGACCCGAACGGTATAAGCAATCGTCAATTCTTTTCCGGGCTCGATCCACTGCTGGTTGAACATAATGTACTGACGGTCATACAGGCTCGCGGTGTTGGTACCCCATGAATCTATATCAGCCTGCACAGCGGTGATCTCGCCACCGTACGGAGCGGTAAGCACCACGCGGTACAACATGCCGCCGAGCACTGGATTCTCCGAGCCGCCATTAACGAAATCAGGCAACGATTCGGCCTTAGCCTTAGTCAGCGTGTTCTTCATGGTGAAGGTGACCGTGTATTCGTCACCGAGCTGATCTTCCGTAAACTGACCCAGATGCGTGTTACGCACGGCTGTCGTGATGCGCTTATCCAGCACGCCAGAATACAGGGCGTTCTGGCTGGCTGAGGCGTCGCCGCAGGTTTTTGTGACCGTGGTGGAGGTCTTCAGATACCAATCCTGCTTGCCTTGCTGCAGCTCCGAAAGATAGATGCCGGCTTCGGGCACCTGACTGTCAGCAGACAACTCGCCACTGGCCTTATCGTCGATAAGTCCGGTGGCAATCAGCGCCTCCTGCTCATCCGGATCAGCCATCCATAGCTTGAAATGACCGCTAGCGCTGGTATCTCTAATTGCCTTCAACAGCGGGGATGCGGTAGAGGCATTCGCGTTGCCAAGCACATGGTTCATAATTGCTTGAGCCGCTTCGGAAACGAAGTTGTTCTGCTGCTCGAAGTCCGGGTAATCCGTGTACAGGTCTGAAGCGAAGAACGGCACCGTGGTGGTGCTATCCAGCACTCGGCCGTCCGAAAGCTTGACCTCGCCTGTGGCTCCCAGCAATGCCTGGAGAAATACGGGATCGAGTGACAATACACCCGCTACGTTCTCGTCTTCGTTGCCTTTCTGATACAGCCACATGTATTTGTTCATCTGTGCCACACGCTGGAATTCGGGGTCGATGGTCGTGGTGGCCGGGTACTGGTCAAAAGTGCCACCAAATACCTGGCGCTCCTTCAGCACCGTATCATCCATTGGCTCCTCAGGAATGTCCCAACCAGAAGTGGTGGCGAAATCACCATGGTAATCGTGCCCTTATCTGCCGTGATTGCGGCGATGGTGCCTACCATGCCGCCCGCCGAACGTAGCTCGGCCGGGTTCTGCACCATCACCAAATACGTGCGCTTGCCGTCCTCGCCAAGCAGTTGCGGTAGCAAGTTAATGAGGCCATCGTATTCGCCGAGCATCGAATCCACGGTCTTGAGCGCAGCCTTTTCGGTTTCGAGCACGGTGGCCACCTTGGCGACGCTCGGAGTCGGTACCTTGTTGAGCTTGGTGAGCTGCTGCGAGATATCCTTATGCGCCTGCTTGACGATATCCGGCATATCCATCAGGGCGCTGACGTCCACCGAGCCATTCTTCAGGGAGAAGCCCTGCAATCGTTTGGACAGGTTCAGCAGATCAGTGAACGGACCGTTGACCAGCGTATCCACGGAAGCCAGCATTTCGCGGGCGGCGGTGATGTCGCTTCCGAATCGCGAATGGTCGCGGAAGAAGTCCCACTGTGGGCCGTTCAGCTCCGCATTGAGATCATTGGTGGCATTGACCAGCTCTTGGGAGATGTCCGACAGACTCTTATCGCTGCCACAGCCAAGTGCCGAATTGGCCAGACTTTCGGCGGATGTCAGCACGCGCTGCGCATCCGTGGCCATTCTCGAGACGGATGCCGCGTAGAGCGTGCCCACACAGGTGACGCTGGCCAGCAACGTCAGCAGCAGTACAACCACCACTCGCGCCCATATCGGCGTACGGCTGATCAGCGAACGGCCGTTACCACCCACGTGCTGGGGAGTCTTCAGGTTTACGGGACCCGTCTGCTGATTCACAGCGCTATTCGTAGATGCGGAGCGATTGAATTTTCCGTTACCGGCATGACGTCTTCTCCTACGCCCCACAGCCTTATGGCTCGAATGCCCTGAAGTGAATCGCATACTTACCCTGCCCGAAAATCTGCTCAGCTCATACTCTTATCCAGCGGCGCGAGGCCACGCTTCCGGATGCCGGACTCCGGGCAAATCCGGAATCGCAGACATGCCGGAGCACACGTGACGCCACGCATATCTCATGCCAGTGTACCGATGCCACCGAAATAGACCGAGGATTTATCCCATACTGGGTGCAAATCCCCGCATGACCACCACATCGCTGTCAGAATGTTCTCAGACTTCATTGAGGGGTATAACAGTATTGCGCAAGAAAACGGTCACTAAACGCAACAATAGTTAGAGCCGTATTGATTTGTTCGGCTTAGGAGAACGGGAGAGGTAATTACATGTTCGTCCTCAGCAACGCCTGGCGGGCCCTGACACGTTCTAAAGGACGCACGGCCCTGACCGCGTTCATCACCTTGGCGGTCACCTTCGGCACAGTCGCCGGACTGGCCATCATTCAAGAAGATACCAACGCACACACCACCGCGTACGATCAGCAGAAGGCCACGTTGGCCATTCGCCCGACTGCGGCTACGTGGAAGAAGGTCTCCGCTACGGACTCGGCTTCCACCAAGCATTACATGACGTGGACCTCATACACCGAATACGCCACGCTCGTCCAGTCGGCCACCAACTCGTTGAACTTCACGGTTACCGAAACCGTGCCGGCCCGCGTGAGCGGTGATTTGAAGGCCCTGGACGGCGGATCGCTGGGCTCGGCCTCCGATGACGAGACCGGCGGCCAGCTCATTTGGCGAGCCTTCTGGACCAAGGATTCCGCCAAGGCCAGCGACCTCGGCACCTTCGAAATCGTGGACGGCAAGGACCTGAGCTACAACAACCAGTCCTCCAACCCGAACACCACCGGCGCACTGGTCTCTGAAGCGTTTGCCTCCGCCAACAACCTGAAGGTGGGCGATACGCTCGAGGTGGCGGCCGCCTCGGACGCCAAGACCACGGCCAAACTCAAGGTGCGCGGCATCTACAAGTACACATCCGAATCCGCCGTCGCCAATCCGGTGACGGCCGCCCGCAACCGCGAGAACGCGATCTTCACCAACTATCAGACCTTCGCCAAGGCCGGACTCGACCCACAGTCCACCGACAAGACCGTCTCCGGCTGGGCAGTCCCGGATCTGGACGTGGTGTTCGACGCCGGTGATTCCGTTACATACAAGTCCTTGGTATCCACCCTCAAGAAGTCCAAGCTGCCCGCCAAGGGTTACGAGTTCTCTTCCCCCTCGCTGGAATCCTACAACGCTTCTCTGGAGCCGCTGGATACGCTATCCTCGCGCGCGAAGACCGGCACCATTGTGTTGGTTGCCGTGGGCGGCGTGCTGTTGCTCATCCTCGTGCTGTCGGGCGTGTGGGCGCCAAGCGTGACGACGAGATCGGCATGGCACTGGTGTCCGGCGTCACTCGCGGGCGTTGGGATGGCAGTTCATGCTGGAAGTGTTCATCGTCACCCTGCCTTCTACGTGATTGGTCTGGTCGGAGGCGCGTTCGCCGCCAATCCGATCGGATCTGCCCTGGCATCCGGCCATGCCACCCCGGTGACATCGGGCCTGATTTGGACCATGGTCTGGTATGGACTGGGTTCAATCCTGATCCTTGCGATTCTTGCCGCCCTGCGCCTTGCGTTCTTCAGCGCGGACAAGCTGTTTGCCGCCGATGGCGACTGGGGCACCGTGAGCGAGACCAACAAGACGACCACCACAACCGACGATGCGGAGGCACAGGCATGAGCGACAGGAACAACGATCAGGAACTCGAGAAGACCACTGACGCAACGGCTGACGAAGCGACTTCTGAGACTGAGACGAACGACGCCATTGAATCCGTTCCAGCTGACTCCATGCAGTTCAGCGTGACCTTCGATGACGTTGATGACGAAGGCACTGTTGACGATGGTATTTACAGCGCACTGGCATCTGCCGAAACCGGAGAAACCGACGAGACCAGCGAGGCCGAAGCAGACGCCATCGCTTCGGCCAACGCATCCGCCGAAGTGACCGAGCGCAATGCCGCCCGCGTCAACGAAACACTCCGACTGGCCAAAACCGATCACAAAGACGCATTGGCCGAGCATGCGGAGCCTCAGGGCAAAGCGTCCGAACCCACCATGACGCTGGCCTCACGTATCGATCGCGTGTTGGTGGGCGGCGGTTCCGACGACATTCTGCTCAAGACCTACCCGACCTTCGCCCTGAACAAGGTGACGGTCGCCGGACCAAGGGCAAGGTCAACATCCTCGATGGCGCGAATTTCTTCTGCTATTCCGGACACGCATACGCGCTGCTGATCAGCGACGACCCCGATTCGGGTATCACCGCCGACGCCAAGCGTCGCGCGCTGATGGGCGTGATGAGCGGTTTGACCACGCCGGCGTCTGGCACGGTGATGAACAAGAGCGCCAACATTGTTGAGCTCGAGCCCGTGGAACTGCGCGGCCACCGTCTGGGCATCGTACCGCAGCTGCACGCCGTGCAGCCGAAGATCGACGCCGAACAAAACGTGCTGTACGCCATGAATGCGTCCAACCGCAACTTCCTGAAGCCCAAGCCGGTAATCGCCCGCGAACTGCTGGCCAAGGTCGGCTTCTCTGAGGCCACCAGCGGCGTGGCCGTCGGCACATTGCCTTTGGTACAGCAGCGTTTGGTGGCCATCGCCCGTGCAATCAGCACCGAAGCCGAAGTGCTGATCCTCGACGAGCCGACACGAGGCTGAACGCGGATGACGAGGTGACCGTGTTCGCCGCGCTGGCCAAGCTGGCGCACACCGGTGACCCGAAGCACTGCGTTATCGTGCTCACTGCGTCGCGCGAAATCGCCGAAGCAGCCGACACACTCTTCGAAATCTGATGTTCAGACCATAGAGCCCCCTGTGATTCGTATTGCCGAATCACAGGGGTTTTTCAATGCTGCGGCTCATTGCCGCGCTAATCTGAGGATAAATCTGACCGTACGAGGCGAAACCTGATAATTATGACCGGATATATTCCCACACTGGAGCAGATCGACGAATTGCACCGCAAAATCGCGCCGTCCAAGGCGGCGTACGAGCTGGTGCACACGCATTGCGTGATTGTAGCGACCATCGGCTGCCAGATCGTGCGCCGGCAGAACGCGCTGTTCACGCGCCGCTGCACATTACCGAAGGACGCGGAGGTACCGCCCACCGCAGGCGTCACCGGCGGCCATGTGCCGCCGCGTCTGCTCGACGAGCATTTGGTACTCATCGGCGGACTGCTGCATGACATCGGCACCTACCGCGTGTTCAAGCATGACGGCTCTGACGGCGAACCGCTCAAATTCAGCAAGAAACGCTACATTCTGCACGGTCTTAAGGGCTACGAGTATCTGCTCGACGAGGGCGTGGACGAGTCCATCGCCCAGTTCTGCCGCAACCATACCGGCGTGGGACTTACGCGCGAGGATGTGGTGCGCCAGGAGCTGCCGTTGCCACCAGCCGACTATGTGCCGATGAATCTCGAGCAGGAAGTGGTGATGTACGCCGACAAGTTCCATAGCAAGTCAGTGCCGCCGAAGTTCCTGCAGGTCGAGGCGTATACGGCCCGAGCCGAGCGATTTGGCGGAGAGAACAAACAGCGATGGCTGGATCTGGTGGCCAAGTATGGCGTGCCGGATATTCCGGCGTTGGCGGAGAAGTATGGGATGCGGATGATTTGAGGCTCTAGGGGTCTCCCCCCAAGTCAGCCTGTCGGCTGACAGCCCCTTCGTCAGAGGGGGCTTATGAAGCTATTTCAGATGGAACGGAGACGGTAGGTGCCGTTGCGGTTGGAGGCGATGATCATCTGGTCGTTCTCCAGCACGTTCCAGCCTTCCTGCTCGTAGCCGGAAGAGGAGACCACCACACCGGCGGAGTCGCCGTTGTTGTCGCGCAGCTCACGGTAGCGCATCACACGGTAGTCGGCGGCCTGCTCGCCACGGCCGTACTCATCGTAGATTTCCACGATGCGCGGGCTGGTCTTCTCACGACCGGCGGCGCACAGGGCGATGAGCTGGTCCTCGGACTGAATCATGCAGTTGTAGCTGGACTTCGGGTAGCTTGGCGCAGTTCGCGCACGGCCTGGGCCACGGCCTCGTCGAGCGAGAAGCCGAAGCCGATGTATTCCAGAATCACCGCGAAGAAGATGGCGGAGTCGGAACGGCCGCCGGTGGAGAGGAACACGCTGTGGTTCACCGGGTATGAGCGGTTGGTGACGATGTTGCGGCCATTGGCGTCCGAGATATCGCCGTTGTGGATGAAGCTCAGGCCGTTCGCATAGAACGGGTGCTGGTTCTCCATGATGAGCGGCAGATTGGAACTTGCCAAGCGCAGGTGCCAGATGGCACCGCGAGACGGTTCGTCGGCCAGCGCCTCAAACGTGCTGTCATGACGGGCCGCGATGGTCGACTTGTAGATTCGGGTGCGGTTTCCGGGGTGGGTGCGCCACCGTCGCGCACGTGCGGTGCTTCGGCAGGATCGGAAAGCTGGGCTACACCCCAGCCATCATTGTGGATTTCAGACAGTTCACGGAAATCCTCGACATTGTCTTGCCCCAACACAGCGTTGAGACTCAGGTTGAAGCCTGCCGTCGCGTATCCCAGTAATCTGCACATGGTATTTCAACTTACCGAAACCGTGTGGCGACGTGCGGCGACCGTTATAGGCATTCTTTATAGAGCGCATCAGCGCCGCTGCAACTGGTATGTTATCGCTTCTGTTTGGCGGAGCGCTGAGGCTTGGCGGCGGGTTTGCCGTTCTCGGCCTTGCCTTATCGCCTTATCGCCCTGCTCAGCGGGCGCATCGGCGGCAGCGGCCTCAGCGGTCTTCCGCGCCTCGGCCGATACGGCGGCATCGAGCTCCTGTACCAATCGCCCAAGCCCGGACGTGGTGTCCATCGGGTCAGGGACGGCGGCCGGGTCGGCACTGCACGAGTCGCGTGGGCGTCGGGATGGTCTTGGCCGTATCGGTGCGCTTCAGACGCGGTGGGCGGCGGGTGGAGACGAACAGCGGCTGCACCTCGACCAACGGGTTGTAAGGTGCCAGACCGAACCACTTAACCGGCGAGCCGGCCATGTGGCGGATTGCGTACTTGGCTTGCAACGACAGGGCACCGCGTGCAGAAACCTTGGATTCCGGCATCAGGGCCTTGTGAATCAGCACGTAACGGATGGTGCCGATGTCCGGATCGGCGTCGACCTTGGGGTAAATCGACTTCTGCTTAGGCAGTTCGCCGGTTTTGGACAGGTCGTGCATGATCTGGTGGATGTACGCCGGGATGGACTGCGAAACCTTGAATCCCAGACGGAAGCGCACGCGGTAGATGTAGTTCGTGCCGAAGTCCTCCACCGAGTATTCACGGGTGAACGGCTCGTCGGTGGTTTCCACGCTGACTGCCCACCAAGCACGGGCGCGCTTGGGGTGGTCGGCGAAGATGGAGAAGAAGATGTCCGTGTCGAGTCGCTTGGTTTCCGAGTCGGAGGTCAGGTACACGATGTTGTCCGCAAAATACGGGATGCGGAAATCACTGTGCAGCTTGTCGAGCGCGGGTAGGAAGTCGTTGGGCCGCATGTGACGGCGTTGCGCACGTTCGAGCTTGGTGCCCTCATTCCACGTGTACATGACGAACAGAATCGCGGCGGTCAGCAACATGGTGAACCAACCACCATGCAGGAATTTGGCCATAGACGCGATGAAGAACATAGCCTGAATCGCCAAGAACAGCACGGTGAACACGATGGCACCGACCCGCTTGCCGGAATGCCATAGGTGGACGCCGAGCAACACGGTGGTGGTGATCATCGTAATGGTCAACGCCAGTCCATATGCGGCAGAGATGTGTTCCGAATCCTTGAAGATGGCGAGTACGGCCAGTGTGGAGACGCACAGCACGCCGTTGACCACCGGAATGTACAGCTGGCCACGCGTGCGGGCCGGGTACCGCACCTGCAGATGAGGCATCCAATTGAGGCGGGTGGCTTCGGAGACCATGGTGAACGCGCCGGTAATCAGGCCTGGGAAGCGATCACGCCGGCCGAAACAGACAGAATCACGGCCAGATAACGTACGTTCGGAGACATCATCTGGAAGAACGGGTTGAGTGACTCCGTCGCAGTGTATTGCGGGTTATCGCTATTGGCCAGCATCCACGCGCCTTGGCCGAAGTAGTTGAGCACCAGCGCAACCTTGATGAATGGCCAGGTGAAGTAGATGTTGCCGCGCCCCACGTGGCCCATGTCGGAGTACAGCGCCTCGCACCGGTGGTCGAGAGGAACACGGTGCCCATAAGGCGATGCCGGCAGCATTGTGCGGGCTGAACAGGAATTTGATGCCGTACACCGGGTTCAGGGCCTCAAACACAGACCAGTCGTTAGAGAGATTCGTGACGCCCACGATGCGAGGAAGCCGAACCAGACCAGCACCATCGAGCCGAATACTTTGCCGATGCTTTCGGTGCCGCGCGACTGCACGGAGAAGAGAATCACGATGATCACGACGGTGATCATCAGGGTCAGGCTTGGGTTTTCGTCGAACAACCCTTCCAATGGCGGCAGGGTCTGCAAGCCTTCGACTGCGGAACTGATGGAAACCGCCGGGGTAAGTACCGAATCCGCGAGGAATGCCGCGCCGCCGAGCATGGCGGGAATCGCGAGCCATGCGCCGTACTTGCGAATCAACGAGTACAGTGCGAAGATGCCGCCTTCGCCATTGTTGTCGATGCGCATGGCGATGAGCACATATTTGACGGTAGTGATCAGCGTAATCGACCAGAAGACCAGCGACAGCATGCCGAGCACGGCCTCTCGGTCTACGCCGCCAAGCCCTCCCTGACCGGCAAGGAAGGTCTGCGCGGTGTAGAGGGGCGAGGTGCCGATGTCGCCGTACACCACGCCGAGCGCCACGATTGCCATGCCCCAGGTGACCTTGTCTGGGCTGGATTGCAGGCGGGCCCACCATCGACCGAGGCCGCCTTTCGACCATGCGCTGGCGATTTTCTCGGCTTCTTTGGTTTCAGCTTCCCTCTGCTTGGCGAGTGCCTCGCGCTCCTCCTTGGTGAGAGTGCGGCGGGACACCTTGGGAGCGTTGGTAAAGGTGTCGGCCCTCAGCAGTGCTTCTTCTTCCTGTCGGGCCTTGGCTTTGGCGGCGCCAGACTGGGCTTTCTGGGCCTTTAAGGCTTTTTGGGCGCGTGCGGTCCTTTGGTTCGACTCAGCCATACGTTCAGTCCTCCATTGAGGTGGAGATCATCCCCCTCGCTTATGTCAAACACATCATGATAGACTCGTTCACAATTCTGACAAATTTTACAAGTCAACACATCGTCTCTACACGCGCCGCGACGGCCGCACACCCGGCCCTCACAGTCCGTATACGGCGCGGGCGGTATCGCGGGTGCCGCGCGCCACATCCGCGATGGGCAAGTCGAGCGTATCGGCCATGGCCCGCAAGGTGTAGGGAATCATGTACGGCGCGTTGGTGCGGCCACGATACGGCATGGGCGTCAGATACGGCGCGTCGGTTTCGACCATCGCATGGCCCAGCCCCACAATCCGTAGCGATTCGCGGATACCGTCATTGCCTTTGTAGCTCACGGTGCCGGAGAAGCTCAGATACCAGCCATGTTCGCGCGCGATCTCGGCCATCTCACGGTCGCCGGAATACGAGTGGAATACGGTGCGTTCGGGCGCGCCGTCGGCCAGCAGGGTTTCGATGACCTCGCGATGGGAGTCGCGGTCGTGAATCTGCATGGGCAGGCCCAGTTCCTTGGCCAGGGCGATATGCGCGCGGAAAGCCTCGCGCTGCAGTTCCTTGGCACCTTCGCCGGTGCGGAAGAGGTCCATGCCGGTCTCGCCGATAGCCACCACTTGCTCGGGGTATGTGGTGGCGAGGCGATGTACTTCGGCGAGCGCGTCCTCGAAAGACGTGTCATGGTAAGGCTTGTATTTGAGGGGCAGACCATCCGGCCCCGGCACACCACGATGCCCGTGGAGCACGGACTCATTGGGGTGTATTGCGAGCGCCGCGTGCACATTACCTGGATGATCGAGGGCCATCTGGACGGCGGTCATCAGGTGCGGCAGCTCGCAACCGCAGTCGATAATACCCCCAATGCCGACAGATTGCGCCTGCGCCAGCAATTGGTCGACGTCGTACACCGGGACTTCGGGCTGTCCCTTCTCCTGCGCCTCATGGCTCATAGCGCGCGCGAAAGGGATTACGGAGGCCACGTGAGTGTGGTTGTCGATGGTCTGGGCGTCGTCCGGCAATGCTTCAGGTGCCGGGGCCCAGCTACGGTCGCGATGGTGGTGCTTGCTCATGGTTTCTCAGTGTAGGCTGTTTCTCAGTGTAGGCTACCGCCAGCAACGCTCGTAAGGCAGTCCGGTAAGACGTTCGACTACACGACGGGTATCGTCGGTCGCGTCCGCCTGAACTTGCCGTTTCTTGCCACGAGCGCAACATTCCCGGGAAAGTAACGCAACCGGCAAGCGAGACGGCCGCCATCCTGCCGCCTTTTCTGTCTCATCAGCCCATTTCTGCCTCATTTTGATAAAATATGATGCAGAAAAGTTCGTATGATGCAGAAAATGAGGCAGTATGAGATCATTCGACTACATAGAATCAGGTAAGACGTTGCTCACCCCGCACACCACGAGTTTGCTTGCCGCTATTCACGAGGCAAAAGGGCGTCAAAGCATACAGACAACGATCAGACCGGGATATATTGGGGACGGCTGGTTGGCCGTCGCGCGCATCCAAAGCACAGATGCCTCAAACCGCATCGAAGGTATTTCTACCAGCGATAGCAGGCTCAACGATCTCGTCTCGGAGAAAGTCACACCGCGCAATCGCAATGAAGAAGAAATTGCCGGTTACCGTGACGCGCTATCGGTTATTCACGAAAGCCACGACTATATTCCGATTACCCCGAACGTCATTCTTCAACTGCACCGCGACCTCTTCCGACACACACCACTGACCTTTGCGGGGCATTTCAAGGACAGTGACAACGTCATCATCGAACGAGATGCACACGGGACCAGCACCGTGCGATTCGCCCCGCCGTCCGCACTTGTCACACCGGAACTGATCGAACGCGCGTGTTCCGCCTACACGCAAGCAATCCGAGATGGACATACCGATCCATTGCTTGCCATCGCCATGTTCATTCTCGATTTCATCTGCATACATCCGTTCAATGACGGCAACGGCCGCATGAGTCGGCTACTCACGCTCCTGATGCTGTACCGCAATGGCTATATGGTCGGCAAATACATCAGTATCGAACACCTTATCGAGCAAAGTAAAAGCACTTATTATGAGGCGCTGGACGCAAGCACCCAAGCTGGGACGACAACGCCAATGATTATGCGCCATTCACGAACTACCTGCTTGGCATCATACTGTCCGCGTGCAAGGAATTCGACGAACGCATCAATCTCACGGCAGGCGGCAGAGCGCAGGGAGCACCGCGAGTAGCCACCAAGGGAACGCGGATTGAAGCACTGCTTGATCAATCCCTAGTTCCACTCTCCAAGGCCGATATTCTCGCTCGCATGCCCGATACCAGCACCACCACCATTGAGCGCACGCTGAAATCACTGTTGGACTCCGGTACGATCATCAAAATCGGTGCTGGCCGCAGCACCCGCTACGTGAAACGCCGCTAAACGCACCATCGTGCGCAACATTCCCGGGAAAGTGTTACGAATCCACCCACACAGGCCCAATCTGCGACACAATCCCGGGAATGCGTCGCCATTCCACCGCGGACCGAGTTTGGTCATGCCGATGCCGAACAGCGGCATCAGCGGCAGCGAAATCGCCGCGCAACCCAGCAACAGTGAGGCGGACGCAGCCGTATGATTCCAGTCGTACACCACGAAGAACACGAAGGTCTGGCCGAATATGTCCATCGAGACCTGCACCAATACAGTATTTCAACCTAAGACTTACCAAAAGACCTTTGCGGGGAGCCTCGTTGCCTCAACCGGAGAATCACCAAACTTCAACCACATATTTCACATACCCACAAAAGGCCGCCACCGCGGGAGGAGCCACGGTGACGGGCCTGCCCCGGCGCCCTGTACAAGCGGCGCCGGAGACGGTGATGAAAGGAAGGAGGGTACGTGTAGTAAGTGAAGCGAACGATCGCGCGGACCGGTGCGGACAGGAGACAAACAGACTCAGCCAGTCCAGCCAGTTCAGCCGGCCCAGCCAGACACAAGCCAGCCCACCCGGCCCGCGCGCGCCGTTTACTTCATGCCGGTCATCGCGATGCCTTCGACGAAGCGCTTCTGCACGAAGAAGAACACGATGAGCAACGGCAGGGCGGAGATCAGCGCGCCGGCCATCACCACGCCGTACGGCGTGACGGACGAACCGTGACCGGTCAGCATGGCCAGACCGGCGGTGATGGTGCGGGTCTCCGGCTTGGAGGTCATGATCAACGGCCAGAGCAGGTCGTTCCAGTTGCCCATGAAGTTGAACATGCCCACGGTCAGGATCGCCGGCACCGCGTTCGGCAGGATGATCTGCGCGAAGATGCGGAACTCGCCCGCGCCGTCGATGCGGGCCGCGTTGTCGAGGTCCTCGGGATGGAGATGAAGAACTGACGCAGCAGGAAGATGCCGCCGACATCGGCCATACGCGGGATGATAATGCCGAGGTAGCTGTTGACGAGGCCCATGGAGCCGAGGAGCTTGTAGACCGGGATGAGCAGCGCCATGGCCGGGATCATCATGGTGGCGATGAGCACGGCGAGCAGGATGCCGCGGCCCTTGAAGTCCACGCGGGACAGGCCGTAGGCGGCGAGCGAGTCGAAGAACACGGAGATGATCGTGACCGCGCCGGCGAACACGATGGTGTTGAGCAGCTCGCGCCCGATCGGCAGGCGCTGGAACAGGCTCGTGTAGTTGTCGAGCGTCCACGCGCTCGGAATGATCTTCGGCGGCCAGGTCTGCGTGACGGCGTTCGGCGTGAACGAGACGATCACGACGATGATCAGCGGGAAGATCATGAGGAACGTCACCAGTGCCAGCGCGACGTAGCTCAGCGTCAGGCTGATGGTGCGCTTGGCGCGCGCCTGCTTGCGCAGACGTTCGTTTTCGGCGTTGATGCGAGCGTTTTCGGATTCCTGTTCCGCGGTCAGTTTCATGGAGGTTGCGGTTGCGGTGCTCATGCGATCTCCTCCTTCTCATGCTTGTTGTTGGTGTACAGCTGGATGAGGCCGACGATGAGCGTCATGATGAGCAGCACGTACGACAGCGCGGACGCGTAGCCGAGCTTGCCGTTGCCGAACGCCTCGGTGTAGATGCGGTACACGATGGTTTCAGTGGAACGGGCCGGGCCGCCGGAGGTCAGGATGAAGACCTGATCGAAGACCTGGAAGGAGCCGATGAGCCGAAGATGACCACGTAGTTGAAGGTCGGGCGGAGGGCCGGCAGCGTGATGTAGCGGAACTTCTGCCATGCGCTGGCGCCGTCGAGCGAGGCGGCTTCGTACAGTTCGGCGGAGATGCCCTGCAGGCCGGCGAGGAAGATGACCATGAAGTAGCCGAAGTTCTTCCACACGGTGATGAAGACGATGGTGGCCATCGACGTTTCGCGTGTACCGAGCAGGTCGAGGTGCGACGGACCGCCGAGCAGCGAGACCCAGTACGGGATGAGACCGAGGGACGGGGAGAGGATGAACTGCCATGCGATCGCGGCGACGGTCAGCGAGATGACGAACGGCAGGAACATGCAGGTGCGGAAGAAGCCGACGAACTTGAGGTCCTTGCGGTTGAGCAGCAGTGCGAACGCGAGCGCGATGATCACGACGATCGGGGCGTACAGCACCGCGTAGACGAGGGTGTTCTTGACGTCGGTCCAGAAGTCCTGGCTCTGGAACAGCGAGATGTAGTTCTGGAAGCCAATGAATTTGGCGGGTCGGCGTGCGTTGGAATTGATGCGGCCGTTGGTCAGGGACGTGATGAACGTCTGGATGGCCGGGTAGAAGACGAAGATGGCGAGGACGATGAGCGCGGGCGCGGTGAACAGGACGCCGGTGCGCAGGTTGCGCGCCTGAATGGCCTTCTTGTTCTCCTTGGCGACCTCGTGCGCTTCGCCTTGCGACGTTGCTGTGGTCATTTTGCTCCTCCAAAAGGACACATGATTGGTTGTCGGGAATGGAAACGTTCCCCTTCTTTCGGGAATTGGCTGGGAGGGGGAACGTCGGTCAGCTGCTGTCAGCTATGCGTGGGATTGGGTTGCGGGTTGCCGCTCACTACTCGGCGTACTCGTCGAGGTAGCCCGAGATGGAGCTCTCGGCCTGGTCGAGCAGACCCTGGATGTCGTCGCCGGTGCGGACGGTGTTCTGGGTCAGGGTGTCGAGGGAGGCGGCGATGTCGCCGAAGCCGCCCTTGAGGCCGGCGATGCCGATGTAGGAGTTGTCGGTGTACTGCGAGATCTTGGCGATCAGCGGACGGTCGGACAGCTCATCGGCGGTGACGGTCTTGTTGTTCGGCGGGTAGCGGAGCCGAGGGACCACTTCACCTGGTTGTCGTGGTTGTTGTAGAACTTGAAGAACTCGTAGATGCCGGGCAGCTTCTCGGAGTCGCCGACCTGCGAGGTGACCCACCAGTACAGGCCGGTGGAGCCGGTGTTGGAGCCGGTCTTGCCGTCGGCGTACTTGTAGGTGCCGTCGCCGTCCGGAACGGCGAAGGTGTCGTGGTTGATGCCCTTGTCGGTGGCCGCCTGGTCCTCCCACGGGCCGACGATCACCATTGCGGACTGGCCGGACTCGAAGGATTCGCGGGCCGCGGTGTCGTCCAGACCCGGGACGCGTAGCCGCCGTTGTAGAAGTCACGCATCTTCTGCAGGAAGGCCTTGTTCTCCTTGGAGTTGATGGAGACCTTGCCGTCGGTGGTGTACAGGCCGGTGCCGTTGCCCTTCATGTAGGCGGCCCAGCCGGAGTCGGCCATCGCGAGGCCGTACTGCGAACCGTCGGACTTGGTGAGCTTCTTGGCGACCTCGAGGAGCTGGTCCCAGGTGGTCGGAATGTCCTTGTCGGTCAGGCCGGCGGCCTTCCACATGTCGGTGTTGTACCACACGGAGGTCGGCGCGTAGCCCATCGGAACGGCGCACTTCTCTTCCTCGCCGTCGATGTTGAAGGTGATCTGCTTGACGACGTTGTCGAGGTAGTCGCCGGTGCCGTTGTTCTTGTCGGCGTAGAAATCGGAGACGCACTGGAAGGTGCCGTCGATGGACCAGCCTGGCCGTTGTCGGCACCGGTGGTGACGAAGTCCGGGCCGTCGCCGGTGGTGACCTTGGTGACCATCGTCTCGCCGATGGTGCTCCACGGCTGCAGCTGGGCGTCGATCTCGTACTTATCCTGGGACTTGTTGAAGTCGTCGACGATGGATTCCAGCGTCTTGCCGTCGCTTCGGAGAAGCCGTGCCACATGGTGATCTTCACCTTGCCGTCGGCGGTCTTCTGGACGTCACCGCTGCCTCCGTTGCTGGAACCGCAGCCGGCCAGCGCCATGCCGGCCGCAAGCACGGCCGCCGTGGCCGCGACGAGGTTCTTCTTGATCTTCATTGGTTTCCTCCTTGGTGCTCCGGTTTCCCAGAAATCTTGGTCGTTGCATGCGGGCGATCCTGTGGCCCGCCGTCTGGTGACGGTGTTCGGTTGACGACAACATCGTTGTGCAACTTGCGTGGTTGATAAACCTTGGTTCGTGGAGCCTCAGCGCTCGTTTACAACGTTGGAATTCACTATAACACGTTTTCCATCGTTGTACAAATCGGATGCGTACCCCGTTCGACACGCCTAGAAAACTGCTGTTTTCCGTACGAACCGCCGGACTTCACATCGACGAAACCGACGCTTCGCACACGTCGAATGTTCTGTTATGGGATTGATGGACGACGGCCGTCGCGCGAACGTCGCGCACGTTACGCACGCGGTACGCGTGACCTGCGCGACATGCCGCACCACGACCGCCGCCGCGTACGACTATGCCTCTGCGGCCAGCTCGACCGCCGGGGTGCCGGCTTTCGGACCGCCGTCGGCGGCAGCACGTCGGTCGTGACGGGCGTCCACAGGTTGTCCGGCTCAGGCACGCCGAAGTCGGGAGTGCCGTCCTCGTTCCAGCGCACCACGCCGACACGGGCGTGACGGTTCGGGTCGAACAGCGGATCGCCTTTGATTTCGGTGTAGTTGCGCGCGTGGTAGATCATCAGATCCTCGGAGTCATCCTCGGACTTGGTGAACGAGTTGTGGCCGGGGCCGTACTGGCCGTTCTCGGAGCAGGTCTTGAACACCGGCACCGGCTCTTGGTCCAGCTCTTCGGATCCATGAGGTCGCTGCCACGGTCGGCGGTCAGCAGGCCCACCGCATACGGCACGCCGGTGCCGGACGCGGAGTACGTGATGAAGATCTTGTCGTCGTGGAACAGGAACGCCGGACCTTCGTTGACGAGGAAGTCGATGCACTCCCAGTCATACTCGGGCTTGGTGAGCATCACCGGATCAGCGGCCAGCGTCCACGGGTTCGCCATCGGGGCGATGTACAGGTTGGAGTTGCCGGGGATGTCGTAGTCCTTCTGCGCCCAGACGAGGTACTGCACGCCGTCGATCACCTCGGTGGTCGCGTCGAGCGAGAACGAGTCCATCGGCGTGACGATCTGCCCTTCTCGACCCAGTTGTCGGTGGTCGGGTCGGCATCGGTGTTCTCCAGCACGAACATGCGGTGGGTGGGCATGCCGTTCGGCTCGAACTCGTGTTCCGCGCCGGCGAAGTAGATGTACCACGCGCCGTTCACGCGGTGCAGCTCAGGAGCCAGATGTACTTGCTGCATACGCCGGACTCATGCTTGCGCCAGACCACGGTCTCCGGGGCCTTCTGCAGGTCGTTGATCGTCGAGGCGTGACGGATGGCAATCTTGTCGTACTCGGGATCGGATGCGGTGAACCAGTATTCGCCGTCGACTTAAGCACCCACGGATCCGCACGCTGGAGCACGATCGGATTGTTGTAAACAGTCATTGTTTTTTTCCTTCTCCAATCCAAGTGGCTCAGTATTTACATCGATGCAATATAGCAGATGTACAACGATGTAACAACTCGGCGTTTCCTGCCCCCGCCAACGCACACTCCACCCAACCCAACCACCCCTCTCACCCCCCCCAACGGACATA
>ENA-OQMZ01000308-OQMZ01000308.1-human-gut-metagenome-genome-assembly--contig:-NODE-308-length-21578-cov-2.271456_pt1 | contig 21578 bp, 22 predicted proteins | sample MGYA00242621_ERZ504862 | MGnify/ENA primary metagenome ERZ504862 (study PRJEB26092, sample SAMD00036393) | human gut metagenome | host: Homo sapiens | study: EMG produced TPA metagenomics assembly of...
TTTGTAATATTAAAGCATGAGACTCACTTGATTGATAAAATTTTACTCTGCCTGATCAATATTATCAAGCCCTACAGCCCGCTAATACAACCATTCCAGGATTAGAAAAACAGGAAATCAACTGCCAGACAAATGAAAAATATATAATATCCCGGTATTTTGTAGTTCATAAGTATTGCTGCCATAGTTTTCACCTCGCTTATGTACAATCTTCAGTAATTCATTTAGAGGATTGTTATAATTCACTCATCCTTTATTACACTCATTATACCCTTCTCTCATCAGCTTTTCATTCACTGGCAGTATATGTTTTATGCCACAGCCACAATAGTTTTCCCACTTATAGCCGAACATTAGCTTTGGTCTTTACAGTCAGATATCAAATATAAAATTTACAATCTTCTTTGATAATTGACGAACTACTGAGAATATGCTTTAATGGATTTAGCATAAATACTTCAGGAGAACAAACATAGTTCTCAACTATGCTTCTACACCAACGATACATGTATCATATCTCACAAAAAGAAATGGGGGAATACACAAATGGGACTTATAGCTATCAGTAGTCTGATGCTCTTGGGCGGTATGTATCTGATGATTGCATTCGCATGGTGCTTCTGCAGATCATTGCCAACTGGAGAATCTTTACCAAAGCAGGAGAGGCCGGATGGAAAAGTATTATTCCAATATATGGCGATTATATTTCTTATAAAATCGCATGGCAGCCAGCATATTTCTGGCTGACTCTTATCCTGGGAATCATATCTTCTTACCTGCAGGGAACTCTGGAAATAAGCGAAAGCTTAACGGTCTACATGCTCGTCATACTGATCAAAATCATACTTGTCGTCATCAGTATTATGTACAGCATTAAGCTTGCAAGAGCCTTCGGCAGAGGCACAGGATTCGCCATTGGCTTATCTTCTTACCGCCAATCTTCATGCTGATTCTTGGCTTCGGCGATGACAGATATTATGGGGCAAATAAATAGACAACCGCTTAAAGAAGTAAAATAAGCACTATAAAATAGTCTGAAATAAATACCCTTTCGTCATGTCATACGACGAAAGGGTATTTTATTTCAGACTATTTTATTTTTTGTAAAGCACAAACGCCTCATATGGATTCAGGATGATTTTCCTGTCAAATACTTTTCTTCCCATGTTCGTGATCAGGCACTGAGCTCCTTCTGCGAATGTTTCCGGAAGTTCCATTTCCGCTTCCTGTGCACTGAAATTACATACTGTAAGCAGCTTCTCTGATTCAAGCTTTCTTATGTAAGCAAAGATCTGGTCATGGTCACGGTACAGAGCCTCAAATTCGCCGTACACGATGATGTCCATTTCTTTACGCAGACGGATCAGTTTCTGATAATAATGGAAAACAGAGTCCGGATCTTTTAACTGATCTGCCGCATTGATCTGCTGATAATTTGGATTTACTTGATCCATGGTTCCCCTGTAGTGAAACCTGCACCTGCGGAAGTATCCCACTGCATTGGTGTTCTGGCATTATCGCGGCTTCTGAGCATCAAACATTTCATCATATACTCCGGTGTCAGTCTGCCTGTCTCTGTCAGCTCAGTGAAATAATGAAGGCTCTCGATATCACGGTAGTCCTCCAGCTTATCAAAATAAACATTAGTCATTCCAAGCTCTTCACCCTGATAAACATAAGGGGTTCCCTGCATCATATGAAGGCAGGTCGCCAGCATCTTGGCTGAAATATCGCGGTAAGCAGGATTGTCATTTCCGAATCTGGATACACTTCTTGGCTGATCATGGTTTCCAAGGAAAAGGCTGTTCCATGCTTTTCCTGCCAGTTCTTCCTGCCATTTGATCATGATCTTCTTGAACTCTTTGAAATCATACCGTTCTGTGGTCCATTTGCCATAATCACCACCACCGATTTCTACATGCTCAAACTGGAATACCATATTCAGTTCTTCTCTGTCATCACCTGCGTATTTCTGTGCTTCCTCAATGGTAACTCCTGAGGTTTCCCCCACAGTCATCACATCATATTTGGAAAGTACTTCCTGGTTCATTTCATGCAAGAATTCGTGGATTCTTGGACCATGAACACTATACGGACCGAAATCACCATATAATCCGTTATTCATCTCTCCGTCAGGAAATTCCTGATCTTTGGAAATCATGCTGATAACGTCCATACGGAAACCATCGATTCCCTTTTCACACCAGAAGTTCATCATATCATAAACTTCCTGACGAACCTTCTCGTTCTCCCAGTTCAGATCCGGCTGCTTCTTGGAGAACAGATGAAGATAGTACATATCTGTCTGTGCGTCATATTCCCAGGCTGAACCTCCGAATACTCCGCCCCAGTTATTTGGTTCCTTACCATTCACCGGATTTCTCCAGATATAATAGTCGCGGTAAGGATTGTCTTTGGATTTACGGCTCTCGATAAACCAGGAATGTTCATCAGAAGTATGGTTTACAACCAGATCCATAAGAATCTTAATTCCTCTTTTGTGTGCTTCTGCAAGGAGAGTTTCATAATCCTCCATGGTTCCGTAATCTTTGTAGATCTTTCTGTAATCAGAAATATCATAGCCGTTATCATCCTGAGGAGACTCCAGCATAGGAGAAATCCAGAGAACATTCACACCTAACTCCTTCAAATAGTCAAGCTTCTCAATAATTCCTCTGATATCCCCGATTCCGTCTCCATTACTGTCTTTAAAGCTTTTGGGGTATATCTGGTAAACAACACTTTCTTTCCACCAGGTTTTCTTCATAAATGTAAGCCTCCTGTTTGTATTTCTCAAGTTTATTGATGTGTTATTTTACTGCACCGGCAACAACACCGTTCATGATCCACTTCTGGCAGAAGATATATACGATCAGTACAGGTGCCAGTACAAGCAGATAAGAGGCAAATGCCAGATTATAGTCTACAGAGAACTGGCTCTTGAATACATACTGTGCAAGCTGTAATGTCTGCTGGCTCTCATCACTTAAGAGTACCAGTGGCATACTGAAGTCGTTCCATGTCCACATAAAGGAAAGGATTGCTACTGTTGCTGTAGTTGGTTTTAATACCGGGAAAATGACCCGGCTGAAAATCTGGATGGGATTGGCACCATCGATCATTGCTGCTTCATCCAGTGCTTCCGGTATCGCCTTGATCGCACCTGTATAAAGGAAGGTATTCATGGGCAGACCAAAGATAACATACAGAAAAGTAATACCGTAAATATTATCCAGATGGAACGCATTTGCCTGTACAACCAATGGAAGCATGATTACCTGGAACGGGATAAACATAGCACTGATAAAGTAGTAATACATAACGGAAAAGAATTTGCTCTTTTTCCTGTTTCTGGTTATTGCATACGCTGCAAAAGAGTTTGTGATCAATGTAAAGAACAGATTGATCACTGTAATAAATGTAGTGTTAAAAATTTCCGCGGAAATCGGTCATCACCCAAGCATCTGCGAAGTTCTGCAGACGCAGCTTCTGGGCAGTGCCAGTACGTTATTCATGTCAGACGGATCCTTAATTGCGATCATCAGTGCATATACAGAGGCAGAAGAATGATCAGCACAATTCCTATGATAAGAAGAATCGTTACAGGCCAGTTGTAACGTTCTTTTACCTTCGCTACACCCTGTTTCATCCTAACTTCTCCTCTCTCTTCTCAAGTATACGCAGCTGGAATACAGAAATCAGCACAACTACGATGAAAAGCACAACTGCATTGGCTGACTGGTAGGCGAACTGTCCTCCGCCAAATCCTTTCTTATAAATCAGGACTGCAATGGAAGTAGTTGCTGTTCCAGGTCCACCATCTGTCATGGCCATGATCTGATCGTAAACCATCAGGTAACCTTTGGCAGAGAGCACCATATTAATGGTAAAGGACGGTGCCAGAAGAGGGAAAGTAATCTTGCTGAATCGCTTGAATCCTGTAGCTCCGTCCAGATCAGCAGCTTCATATACATCTGTATCAATAGACTGGAGTCCTGCAATATAGATCAGTGTATTGAATGCACATCCGATCCACAGAGATACTGCAATGATTCCCCACATCGCACTGTTGGTACCCAGGATATTCACACTGAGAGCCTCGATTCCCAGAGTTTTTCCAAGCTCCGGGATCAGGTTTGCAAAAATATAGTTGAAGATGAATCCCACGATCAGGCTTCCCAGCATATACGGCAGGAAATAAAATGCTTTAATGGTATTTTTAAATTTAATCTTTGCATTTAATGCGCATGCAAGCACAAGACTGATCACATTAACCAGGATCGTAGTGATTACAGCAAATTTAAAGGTGAAAATATAGGCATTTCCTGTATCTGCATCCACAAACATATGCAGGTAATTGCGCAGCCCTACGAAATTCCAGTCTCCGTATCCTCTCCAGTCAGTAAAGCTGTAGAACACGCCTTTCAGGAAAGGAATTGTATGGAAGATGAAAAATAATACTGCAAGAATACCAACATAAATATAGTAAACTTTATTGACAGCAGGTCTTTTACGATTCGCTGCTTTCTTCATAGGCTCATCCCCTCACTTAATCTACATTTGCAACATCATATTTCTCGTCACACTGTTTCAGGAACTGTTCGATGTTTTCCTTATCATCCATTCCATTTGCACGATTTAAACTAAGTTCAGTAAGCAGTGCAGACATATCAAATCCTGATGGGTAGTAGTGGTCTTCAAAGTTAGCAACTTTACCATTGCTGATGTCTTCCTGCACACCTGATACTGCTTCATCACTCTGCTCTACACCCTTTAATGCGGAGAATGAGAACTGCTCATCAATATAGGTCTGTACATTTTCTTTTTCCATCATAAAGGAAACGAAATCTTTAGCTGCGTCTACATTAGAGCTGCTCTTGCTTACACCCAGAAGCACATCCACACCTGAGGTAACCTTGTTCTGGGATTCATCATTGGAAGATGGCAGTGCAAACATGTTTATTTTTACATCTGGGTTAGCATTACGGTACTGGCTGATTGCCCAGTTTCCGTTGATGATCATTACAGCGTCACCATTGGCAAATTTCTTATTTCCATCATCATAGCTAAGTCCCATGAAATCATCCTGTGCATAATCAAGAAGTGTCAGATATTTCTCTGTAATCTCCTCATGAGTTCCCACAAATGTTGTCTTTCCTGCTTTGCGGTCATCTGCGAAGCTCTCCGGTGCAAGGTCTGCTGCTATGGAATTCATGGTGCATTTGCTGTCCATGCATCTTTATAAGTCATCAGTAACGGCTGCTCTCCGGCATCCTTGATTTTCTGCAGAGTATCTATAAACTCATCCCAGGTCTTCGGAACTTCCAGTCCAAGCTCTTCGAATTTCTCTGTATTGTAGATAACACCGGAAGCATTTGTAGCAAATGGAACACCATATATTGTCTCTTCTTTGTCCTTATTTACATCGTAAACCATGTCAATATAGGCTTCCTGTACATCCTTGATATAATCCTGATCACCCAGGTCAAGCAGCATACCTGCACCCTCAACCTCAGTGTAGTTATTATCTCCACCCATTGCTACGATGTCTGGCATATCATTCTTTGCCATTCTGGTCTTTAATACAGTTCCTGCATCCGGCGGAGCAGTAACCTTTACTGTCACATCGTCATGGCTTTCATTATATTTGTCTACCAGTTTCTGAATCGTATCCTTGTTCTCAGGTTTTGTGGAAAAAAGTTCCAGTTCTGTTTTACCTGAGCTTTTCGCTGAAGATCCTGCGTCAGATGAACCGCCGCATCCTGTTAATGTGCCGGCAAGCAAAGTACCAATTACCAATGTGCTTATTATTTTTTTATACATTTTTTCTCCTCCATAATTTAATTTTCATTAACTACGAAGCTGCGCAACCTCTGTTTTCCCTTGGTGACTTTATCATAACGCAGTCTGTCTGTAAAAATCAACAGGTTTCTCGGGAAACTTAAATTTCACACAAAATTCATTATCTGTTTTTATGCATATTGTATAATATTTGGTACACTTTTACACTATAAACCCAACCAGATAAGTTCTGTAAATTGCAAAAGAGAGCCTGCTATTCTTTCACAGACTCTCTTTTTATCAGCCGCACCGGGCTCTTGATATTCATTTCTTTTAAAGTTTCTCCCTCTATCATCCGGTGCAGACGGCGCAGGGAGATCACGCCCTTCTGGTGAATATCCTGATGAACTGTAGTCAGCCTGGGACGGACAAACTCCGCATAAATACTGTCATCATAACCTACTATGGAAATCTGATCCGGAACCTTGATCCCATGATCAAAGAAATAGTTCATAGCCTCAATCGCTCCGTAATCCGAAGAAAACGCCAATGCCTTTACTTCAAGGAAACGGGGAAGCAGTTCTTCATACCTGCTAAGGCGCTGTCTCTTCTCCCCGGAACTACGATCAGACGAGATTTGCTGCAGAAACCGCCCTGCTTTTCCATTGCCTGTTTAAATCCGTTCCATCTGCGGGAATCACTGTCCTTATCTGTCTCTGCGATAAACAATGCCCTGTGATATCCACAGGAATACAGGTATTCTCCAACCTGATATCCACCGGAATAATCGTCAACTCCTACATTCTGGAAGGTGTATTCCCCTTCCGGATATGCATCGATCAATATCATCTTCTTGTTCAGCTTCCTAGACAGCTGTCTGTATCGTTCCTCATCATATCCCAGAATGATCAGACCTTCAACATTCCACCTGGAAGCCATGTCTACTACATCTTCAATTTTTTCCCCGCCGATAAGCATGACGAAATAACCTTTCCGTTCTGCTTCTGTCTGTATGGTTCCTATCAGCTCTCCCACAAAGGAATCCTGCAGAGACTGCATTCCATGGGCAGTGGCAAATCCAAGCACTACTCCGATGATTCTGGAGCCATGACCTGACAGCATCACAGATCCCATATGTGGAACATAATTCTGTTCTTTCAGAATGCGGGTAATCTTATCTATGGTTTCCTGAGACACTCTCTTGGTATTTCCGTTGATCACATTGGAAACCGTAGTCCGGCTCACCCCTGCCATATCTGCAATATCCTGAAGTCTGATCATTTAAACGCCTCCTGCTTTACGATATTTTATAGATTCATACAATAGTATTAAAGATATCCTTGTCTATAAAATGTTTATACCATATATGTGTTTTTAAGTAAACTTCCGTTCTTATATTATTATAAAAACGCAGGCATAGCGGGCTACGCTGAGGCTTTTATACCTGTGCAATCGGATTCACAGTCTTCCTTGTCTTTCGCACTCTGCTGAACTGTCTTAAATGCATTATTTACGAGGATTGCTATAGATTGAAATAAAATTGCGCGTCGGACTCACATCATTGGAAAATAACGAGAATGCGACGCGCAGTTATTCAAAGAATGAACTGAATGGTACTTTTATTCTTCATCCGCATGATAAATCCCCACATAGCCCTGTGGTTCTACTCTGACAATCTGCTCAACTTCCTCTGTTTTCTCCGGGAAGTCCGCTTCTGTATGAAATCTCACACAGGTTCCGCAGGAGGAGCTTAAATCTCTTGGGACAGGCATGACTTCTGCACTCAGATTCATTGCCTGGCAGTTTCTTCGAAACTGAATAGCTCCATAATGGGAATAAAAGGTTGCTATATATGTGATCATTTTGTAAGTTTCAGCAGGATATCATCTCCCTGCTCTGTTGCCTGTACCTGATATCCCTGATGTGTTGCAAATCTGGATACATTCTCTTTTGCAACTACGTTATCAACCAGGATCTCATATTCTTTATCTCCGGATTCCATTGCATTCTTTGCACGGATCACTGGTTCCGGACAGGATAAACCTCTTGCATCTACTTTCTTCATTCGTCTCTCTCCTTTTAGAGTGTATCTAAAAATACTTCCACAAAGTGAGCGTATTGATTGATCGGAAATAATGTCTGCATTCCAACAATCAGGCTTCTTCTTTTCTCATGGAGTTCACTGCCGCAATTACAGCAACTACCACAATCCCAATAATAACTGCGATCTTTCCGTTTGCTGTAGGACCTTCACCGGAAGATGCCAGTCCGAAGTTATGGGCAAAAGCAGCACCTGCCATCAGACCGAGAACGGTCACAGCGGAGTCTGTATTTCCCTCGCCTGCAAGGATTAGCTGACGAAGCGGGCATCCACCGAGGAGAATACATCCAAAGCCTGCCAGATACATTCCCAGTGCGTTCCACAGTCCGTCTGTATGTGCGATCGGCTGTCCCGCAAATCCCGGATTGAAATAGGATGTTCCTGTAACTGCACCGAGGATCAGATTCATTACCAATGCTGTCACAAGAATTGCAGCAAAACCGAACAGTAATTTATATTCTTTGAAAAGTACCGCATCACGGATACCGCCGACCATACACAGACGTGTTCTCTGAGCCAGGATACCAACAATAATTCCTGCTGCCAGTGCAATAATGATTGCAGCATGTTTTGCTCCGGGTCCACCTTCCGGTTCTGTGAAATGGATAAATGCAGGTGCAGCTGCCAGTAACAGCAGCATCACGATCTGGAATGCCGGATAAATACTGCCTTCCAGCTTCGGCATCTTATAAGAACGTTTCAGTGTGTAACCTTTCTTCAGGAAAACAGTTCCTGTAAGAATACCGGCTACAAATCCAACAAGTCCAAACAATGCATTTCCGTCTCCGCCTGCCAGACGCAGGATCATACGGAATGGACATCCGAGGAACATCAGACATCCGATCATAACAAATGCACCAAGTGTAAATCTGGTCACAGGTGCAGAACCGCCTCTTGGACGGAACTCTTTCTTAGCAAGTGAAATGATACATGCTCCAAGCACCAGACCAATGATCTCCGGGCGGATATACTGAACTGCTGCCGCTGAATGAAGTCCCAGCGCACCTGTGGTATCTCTCAGGAAGCAGGCAATACAGAAGCCCATATTTGCCGGATTTCCAAAAAACACCAGAATTGCAGCGATCAGACCGATCACGCCTCCTGCCAGAACTATGGTTCCCTTTTCGTTTTTCATTTATTTCTTTCCTCCTTTTGCATTATGTACTGTCAGAATCTTTTTGTGCTTGATTCTGACAGTACATCACTGACTTTTTTTTGTTGTCAGCACAATTTCTTTGTATCTATTTTATCTATTTTTATGCTGAAATCACTTAATTCATTATAGCCGTTATTTTATATGTTATTTATAGAAATCATTTATAAGTTGTGCTATACTATAATGAGGTTAGGGGCAAAAAGTATTTTGCCCCTAACTGATATCTACGAATTGTTCCGCAGCAAACTAGCTCCTGCAATTCTCATATCATATAATCTTTAATTATATAAAAATCGGGGGATTTGTTACTGTCAACTACCCATCACCTAAAGGTAATGGGCTTGTAACTGCCCAGTCGTAGTAACGGCTTACGCCTCCGACCTTTTATCCCCAATAGGCATTGCTGCCTAAAGTGGCGTTACATCATTGGGTGGTTGACAGCACCCTTTGTAGCAGAGTTTACTCTGTTACAACTGTATTAGGTACTTGGCTATCAGCAAGATAGTTTATTCCCATACGATACAGATTCATAGCTCCAATACGGTCATCATTAGACGTATAACCGCAGTTTTTGCAAGTAAACAAATGTATTTTCTTATTACGATTAGACTTTTCAGTATGTCCACAAGCAGGACAGCATTGACTGGTATAACGAGGATCCACCTTTATTACAGAAGATTGATTCTGCTTCGCTTTGTAAATCAGCTTCTGCTCAAGGTCATAAAAGGACCATGATACAGAAACATAGCGGTCTTTTGTTTTGACACGTTCTGTAGCATTGCGAATACCAATCAAATCTTCTAATACAAAGAGAGTATGCTTTGGATTACCGGTGGCGAGTGCCTTCGATACCTGATGGTTAATATCCTGCATCCAACGGTTTTCTCGCTGACCGATAGCTTTTAGTCTTCGTCTTGAGGATGGCGTATGTCGCATTTGAAGTTCTTTACGAAGCCTGGAATAATTAGCCCGTTTCTGTTTAATAGCTTTACCACTAACAAATCCGGACTTATGTTTGCTGTCATAAGTTGCAACAACAAAGTTAATACCTCTGTCAATACCTACAACATTACAAATATCAGAAATATTACTTTCTTCAACCTCATAAGTAACTGGTATATACAGATAGTATTTACCACGTTTATTTACAAGTTTGGCAGTACCAACTTGTAAATAGAATGGTTAAAATACTTAGACATACCCTCAGCAAAATAAGGAAGTTTCACACGACCATTAAGCGTATTGACGGAAAAGCAGTTTTGAGTTAAAGAATAATCTCTGTTCCAAACCAGGTCGTACTGAGGTTTTTTAAAAGATGGTTTTATCCATTCATTCTGATTTTCAAGAATGGTCTTATATCTTGCGATAACCGTTTTAAAAACAGACTGCGCCATTTGTGATTTGAGACTGAACTTTTCTCTTAGAGTAGAGTACAAAATTTTATTGAGTGAGAACTGCTTTAGGTCATGTGTGCGGAATACATAATCTGAAACATAATTACAGGCATCACAATAAACAGACATTGTTTTATTAAGCAAAACTTTATCTGTATCAGTTGCAGCTATCTGACTTTTGCAGTTATAGTTATCTGTTCCATAAAATGTACTCCTCTTATTGATGCTTCACTAATGATAGTGTATACTAATAATTAGTGAATGTCAATAACTGTCAGAGGTGATTTATGGATTATAGATATAATCGTCATAACAGACGAAAATACAGTCTGAAAGTACATATAGTTCTTGTAACCAAATACCGCAAACAACTACTACAAGGCTCTATTGCTGATGATGTGAAACAAAAGATTCTCGATATAGCTAATACTCGTGGCTACGAAATAATTGCTATGGAAACAGACAAAGACCATATACATTTTTTGTTAAGTTATGATGCAACGGATAGAGTATGCGACATTGTTAAAATTGTAAAGCAGGAAACAACATACTACTTATGGCAAAAGTATAATTCGGTCTTATCAAAACAGTATTGGAAGAAAAAAATATTTTGGTCAGATGGTTATTTTGCTTGCAGCATTGGAGAAGTGTCATCAGCAACTATACAAAAATATATTGAGAGTCAAGGATAATAGATAACAATTTACAAGGCTCCTCCCACCGCCTAAAGAAGGCCACTGAAAAAGTCCTTTTTGCGTATAAATTAACACAAAATAAGTACATCAATCAACTTTGAGACACTGTATATAGTATGAAAAAACAGTTTTTCAGCGGCGTCCCTATAGAGGTGAGGGAATTCTTGCTACGGTTGTTAAAAGAACTTTGTAATCGGATATTTTAATATGAAACATTTTCTTTTTTTACACGAATTTTATACTTCGTGTGCTATGATAAAACTATAAATCTAGAAATTCAAAAAGGAGACTATCATGCACATTTTAATTATAGAAGATGAAGAACAGCTCTGCCGTTCCATGGCAGAGGGGCTCCGCATGGACGGATACGAAACAGATACCTGCTTTGACGGAGAAGAGGGACTGGAATTATGTATGACAGAGAATTACGACCTGATCCTTCTGGATCTGAACCTGCCGGGAATTGACGGTCTGGAAATCCTGCGTCAGTTCCGTACCTTCAATACCAATACTCCTGTTCTCATACTCTCCGCAAGAGTACAGATCCAGGATAAGGTAGAGGGGCTGGATCTGGGAGCCAACGATTACCTCACCAAGCCATTTCATTTCGAAGAGCTGGAAGCCCGCATCCGCAGCCTTACCCGACGCAAATTTATCCAGGAGGATGTCTGCCTGAGATGCAGCCGCATTACCTTTGACACACGTACAAGAGAAGCCAGTGTAGATGGCACGCCTCTGGCTCTCACCAGGAAAGAAAGCGCACTTCTGGAATATTTTCTGCTTCACCGCAACCGGATCATCAGCCCTGAGGAAATGATCGAGCATCTCTGGGACGGCAGCGTGAACAGCTTCAGTAATTCCATCCGGGTGCATATTTCTTCTTTAAGAAAAAAACTGCGAACTGCCCTTGGATATGATCCTATACAAAATAAGATTGGACAGGGATATATTCTGGAAGAATAAAAATCATTCATATCTGTACAATAAATATTTTCAGATTTCAAATACTACTATGTCATTATAATGAAACGAAAGGATTTATCTATGAAATTTTATTCAGAAAAACTTTCCCCCCGCAGGCTCTCTCTCCAGTGGCGGCTCACATTGCTGATCTCCGGGCTGGTTATCACAGCCTGTGCACTGATGTATTTCTTCATCAGCCGTTCTGCTGTGACCGGCCTGGAAGGGATCTCCGACTATGTGGTTCTGGTCACCCCCGATAATTCAAACCCGATCTCCATCAATGTAGATCCAAAAATCCTCATCCCTGATCTGGAAAACCAGATCCAGAATACCAAAAACAATTTTTTGTTCCAGAGCATGATTGCCACAGGTATCATTATTCTTCTCAGCAGTATCTGTACCTGGTTTGTCACCAGAAGAGCCCTGACCCCCCTGCGCAGATTCAGCGACAGGATCCGCCAGGTACAGGCACAGAATCTGTCTGAACCGCTGGAAGTCCCACTCTCAGAGGATGAAATCTCACGTCTGACCAGATCCTTTAATGACATGCTTGCCCGCCTGGACAATGCCTTCTCTGCACAGAAACAGTTTGTGGCAAGTGCAGCACATGAGCTTCGCACACCCTTAGCTGTAATGCAGACAAATCTGGAAGTTTTTTACAAAAAGCCGGAGCACGCACCCCAGGAATACGACAGACTTTTCACCATGCTTCAGGAACAGACCGGACGGCTTTCCCATCTTGCGGAAATCCTGCTGGACATGACAGGTCTTCAAACAGTAGAGCGTTCTGACACTATTTCCCTTGCAGCACTCACAGAAGAGGTTTCTGCGATCTGGATCCGGTTGCAGAAAAACATCAGGTCCGGCTTATTCAGACAGATGGCGACTGTACTGTTACAGGCAGCTATATCCTTCTGTACCGGGCAGTCTATAATCTGGTTGAAAATGCGATCAAATATAACCGGCCTTCCGGTTCCGTTACTGTAAGCATTCATTCTGCAGAATCTGCAGTCCTGGAGGTAACTGACACAGGCATCGGTATCTCCCCTGAAAATCAGGAAAAAATTTTTGATCCCTTCTACCGTGTGGACAAATCCCGCAGCCGCGCCATGGGCGGTGCAGGTCTGGGGCTTGCTCTTGTAAGCGAGATTGCCAGACAGCACAACGGCCAGGTAAAAGTAACCCAGAGCAGCGAAAAAGGCAGTACCATTGCCCTGATACTGCCTGAATCAACTGACTATTGATTTTTTCTCTTTATTTATTTTTTTCCAGAATCTGAATTAGTTTCTGTGTATCTTCCATAGTAGTAGCCCAGCTTGTGGCAAAGCGGATCACAGAGTGTGTCTCATCATACTTCTCCCAGAATCCGAACTCCACATCCTGGGCTATTTTTTTCATTACCTCATTGGACACAATACAGAAGATCTGATTGGTGGGAGTATCCAGAGAAAGCTGATATCCATATTTCTTCAGTGCATCCTTGATCTGCTCTGCAGCTTCCATTGCAGGTTTGCCGATCCGCAGGTACAGCCCGTCCGTAAACAGCTCACCAAACTGGATTCCTGCGATCCGTCCCTTGGCAAGCAATGCTCCATGCTGCTTGATGATCGTAAAAAAATGAGGAATCCGTCCTTTCTGCGGTATAACCACTGCTTCTCCAAACAATGCTCCGCATTTGGTTCCTCCAATGTAAAATACATCGCTAAGTTCTGCCAGATCAGTGAGAGTCACATCATTCTCCGCTTGCCAGTGCATAGGCAAGGCGGGCGCATCACATAAAGGGGAAGATGATTTTCCCGGCAGACTTTGCTGAGAGCTGCTAATTCTTCTCTGGAATACAGGGTACCATATTCTGTTGGCTGGGAAATATATACCATCCCGGGCATTACCATATGCTCATAATTGGCATCATCATAGAAATCCTTCACCAACTTCTCAATCTGCTGTGCAGAGATTTTTCCATCTTTCTGCGGTACTGTCAGAACCTTATGTCCACCAAATTCAATAGCGCCAGATTCATGGGTTGCAATATGACCTGTATCCGCAGCCACAACTCCCTGATAGGATTTCAAAAGTGCATCGATCACTGTGGCATTGGTCTGTGTTCCGCCAACCAGCAGGAATACTTCTGCCTCCGGCGCATTGCAGGCTTTTCTGATCTTTTCTTTCGCATCTTCTGTATATGGATCCTGACCATAGCCCACTGTTTTCTCCAGGTTTGTCTCCATCAGCTTCTTCATGATCGCAGGATGCGCACCTTCCATGTAGTCACTGGCGAAATATAAACGTGATTCTGTATTTTCCATTTTTATCGTTATGTCCTTTCACTGCACTATTTGCGCATTTGATTTTTTTATTCATAGCTTCTGTTCTGTACCGGAACGCTATTCATTCTGTTACTCTATTTTTCTTAGCATTTCTCCCATCTGCTCTTCTGACTTTCACAGATGGAGTTCCACTGACAATTCCCACAGATTTCTTTCCTCTTTCCTGATGCCAGGATTTTCTTTTGAACAACATCTGTAAAATCATCAAATTCCATGATCTGTCCATTCTCCAGGCCGCATAGTTCCAGCACTGCATTGTCATATGCTTCTACAAGTGAAAAGGAAGAACAGCATCCTTTTTCATTATTGGGACAGGCAGAACAGATCTCGTCTGTATCTGCATGAAGCTGTATCTTTGCTCCCTTCTGGAAAATATCCAGCATTTCCTGCATATGTGCGGAAAATCCATCACTGTATCCCTCACCCTTGAAATATGCAAGGCACATTCCATGGTGAGGGCGTAGTGGAATATTTTTTATAAAAGACATCTTTGTGCACCCTTCTCCTTAATTTTTAACATATTGGATACTTTAACACAAACGTTTTTATTGACAACTTTTTTTATTTTATAGTTTACAATCCGATAATTCTATATACTGATCGGATTTCATCAGACTTACTGGATAAAATCAGAAAAATCCTTTTTTACTTTTTCTTCATTTACCAGCCTTAGCTACCCTCATATTATAAAGAAAGGTACCCAATGATGCCAGAATAATCAGCACATATCCTGTAAAGCTGTACTTATCCGGAATCTCTCCAAACAGGATAAATCCCAGCATCGTAGCAAAAATAATCTGCGAGTAATCAAAGATGGAAATCTTCCCTGCAGGTGCATAGGTGTATGCAGCCGTAATCGTAAACTGTCCACCCGCAGCGAATAATCCTGCCATCAGCAATGTCACAAGCTGTTTCATACTCATGGATGTGAAATGGAACAACATCCAGGGTACAACCGACAAGCAGGAGAAAAATGAAAAATAAAACACGATAACCGGTCCCTTCACTCCGTGAGTTCCCAGTACACGCACCATCGTATACGCAATTCCTGCTCCCAGTCCACCGCAGACTCCTATCAGTGCCGGAACAAGTGCCGCATTCTGAAATCCCGGTTTCACTACAAATAAACATCCGATAAATGCCAGCGCAACACACGCAGCCTGCGCCGGTCTGATCTTTTCCTTTAACAAAAGGAATGAAAAAATAATCGCAAAAAACGGAGACAATTTATTCAGAATCGATGCATCTGCCACCAACAGATGATCAATGGCATAAAAGTTACACAGAATCCCCAGTGTCCCGCACACACAACGCAGGATCAGCGGTCCCCAGTATTTCTTATCCACCTTCGGCACTGTACGATTTTTACAGAGAATCACCGCTGCAAACACAGCCGCCACCAGATTCCGGAAGAAACTCTTCTCCACAGACGGCAGATCACCTGCCAGACGTACGCTCACATTCATACAAGCAAAGAAAAACGCCGACAGGATGATCATTATCATACCCTTTATGTAATTTTCCTGTTTCATCAGATTTAACCTGCCTTTCTGTCCATGCAGACAGCTTCTTTTTATCATATGCTGTCTGTCATCTACCTGTTAATCATAGCACGGACAATCGTTTTAGTACAAATAGATTTTTTATTTCAATTCGTCCTAAACCCTGATATACTATAAGAGCTGTCGAACCTCCAGCAGAAAGGAGGTGAGTTTCATGGAAGAAATTCTCGTCACATTTCTTGTCTCTGTTTTAGCAGGCGTAGTTAGCTACTACATATGCAAATGGCTGGACAGCAGACGCTAGACATCAACAGCCCAAACGGAACAGCTCACCGTAACGAGCAAGAAAGCCCTCAGAGCTGCAACTCTGAGGGCTTTTATTTCTTTAGGTCGCTTCATGGAATCTCGTCACATTCCTTAGCTACTGTTAGTATATGCTGAAAAAAATAAAAAAGATCAAACTTAAAAATAATATTAGGTAGTGTAAATTTACTGTAGGAAATTTACACTACCCTGCTTTTACATCCCATTGACTTTTCCAAAAGCTTGTGTTACTCTAAAGCGTGTTTGAAAATTGTAACGCACATCTTGCGTAAAGCATTTTTCAAATACGCTCTAACAAAAGAAAATCTGCATAATGGATAATAACAACGGGAGCCTGTGGGACAGGCTGAGAGGAAGATAGATCTTCGACCGCACCTGATATGGATAATGCCAGCGTAGGGACTGTATTTGTATATTAAAATCTGCCAGTGTGTTATTCCGGCAGATTTTTTTGCAGGATTTTATCTGCTTCCTGCACAACTGATAATGTCTGCTTCGGCAGACCAAATCTTAATTTCAAGGAGGTTCATTATTATGAACACAGACAGATCAAAAACACTCAGAATGGTCATGCTCGCCATGATGGTTGCCATCGGCGTTGTCATCTCACCTATTCTGAGAATCGAGGGTATGTGCCTACTGCACACCTGATAAACATCGTCTGTTCCGTACTTCTGGGACCGTGGTATTCATTGCTTTGTGCCACTCTCATCGGAATCATCCGAATGATGTTTATGGGTATCCCGCCACTTGCACTGACAGGTGCCGTATTCGGCGCATTTTTATCAGGCGTTTTCTACCGCGCTTCTCATGGAAAGATTATCTGCGCAGTGATCGGTGAAATCTTCGGAACCGGTATCATCGGCTCTCTGGTTTCCTATCCTGTAATGGCATTTCTTATGGCAGAAGCGGACTGAACGCATTTTTCTATACACCAATGTTTCTGGCAGCAACCTGCATGGGCGGCACCATTGCCTATTTCTTCCTGAAAGCATTAAGTCACGCAGGAATGCTTGCCAAATTTCAGCAAAGCCTTGGAGCAAAAGTATATGATCGTAAATCAGACAAATCCCAGACAATTGACCAGAGCAGCCCAACCGCTGATTCACTGCATCACTAATCCGATTTCTATTCATGACTGTGCGAATATTATTCTGGCGGCCGGAGGCCGCCCGATCATGGCAGAACATCCGGCAGAAGTAGCTGAGATCACCAGAAGCTCTCATGCACTGGCACTGAATCTTGGAAATATCACTGATGCACGTATGAAATCCATGCCGGAATCTCTGAAAACTGCTGCCAGTCTCCATATCCCTGTTATGCTTGATCTGGTAGGAACTGCCTGCAGCAATCTGCGCTATGAATTCGCACAGAAGCTTATGAACATCCACATGCCTGAACTCCTAAAAGGAAATATGTCTGAACTTCTTGCCATGTCCGGACAGACCGCACATGCAATCGGAATTGACGCAGGCGTACAGGATGTACTTACAGATGCCAATCGTTCCCATCTGAAAGAACTGTTCCAGGAAAAGGCTTCCCAGTGGAATACCACACTTCTTATCACAGGCAAGGAAGATATGATCGTCTCCGCCAACAAGTGTGAATTTATCACAAACGGTACTCCTGCCATGTCACAGATCACAGGAACCGGATGTATGCTTGGAATGATCTGTGCCACCTATCTGGCAGTTACAGACTCATTTACAGCTGCCGTCTCAGCAGCCAGAGAATTTGGCACAGCAGGAGAAAGAGCAGAGAAAAACAGCTCCGGACCCGGAAGCTTCCAGACAGAGCTGTTCGATCAGTTTTACAATCTTTTATAAAAAAGTTCCCGTCAGACAATATGGACAAATTTCTTCCATATCATCTGCGGGAACTTTTTTATACTATTTCCGCACTGCGCATTTTTCCCAGTTCTCGTCTCGCAAACACAATCGCCAGCGCAAATGCCGCTGCATCTGCGATCGGTCCTGCATACATCACTCCATCAATCCCATAAACAACGGGAAGATAATGATCAATGGCAGAAGAAAAATCACCTGTCGTGTCAGAGACATTACAATACCCAGCTTCGCCATACCGATAGAAGTAAAGAAACCGGAAGATACCGGCTGGATACCGTTTGCAAAGGTCATAAACATAAATATTTTCAGATAACGTTCTGCAAACTGAAAATACAGCTCACTTCCTGTTCCGAAGATACCCACGATCTGGTGTGGAAATATCTGGAAACAGAAAAAAAATATCGTTGCAATTACTGTACAGGCAGTTACAGAATAACGGTATGCCTGTCTTACTCTGTCATATTTCTTTGCTCCGTAGTTAAATCCCCAGATTGGCTGACTGCCTGAGAAATACCAATACAGATTGCCATAAACACCATATTGACTTTGGAGATAACACCTACACAGGCAATGGGAATATCACTTCCATATACGGAATTTGCTCCATAATAACGCAGAATATTATTTAATACGATCTGCACGATCGCCATGGCAATCTGATTAATGCAGGATGCAAGTCCCAGAGAAATAATTGCTTTAAGATATGACAGCTTTGGTTTCAGCATCCCACCGGACAGATACATTTTGCGGAACTTACAGAAGTACACAATTACCAGAACTCCGGAAGCAACCTGTCCGATCACTGTTGCCCATGCAGCACCCTTAATTCCCCATCCGAATCCAAAAATAAACAGCGGATCCAGAATAGTATTGATGATCGCACCTATCATAATACAGACCATAGAATAAGTCGGACTTCTGTCTGCTCTGACCACATGATTCCCGCCGACAGACAAAATATAAAATGGAAGTCCAAATGCAGTAATACCTGTATAATCAACAGCATAAGGCATAACATCTGCAGTTGCCCCGAACAATGTCAGAAGTGGTTTCAGGAACATCAGTACAATCACAGCAAGTATCAGACCACTGATTGCCAGTGACGACAACGCAGTACCTGCAATCCCGCTGGCTTTCTTCTCCTGTCCTGCCCCCATTTCCAGATTATAATTTGATGCACCGCCAATTCCCAAAAGCAATGCCAGCGCAGTTGCGACCGTTGTAACAGGAAACGCCACATTTGTGGCTGCATTTCCCAGCATCCCCACACCCTGTCCAATAAAAATCTGATCCACGATATTGTACATCGCACTGACCAGCATACTGATGATCGCAGGAATCGCAAACTTCACGATCAATCCACCTACCGGTGCTATACCAAGCGGATTCTGTGCCTGCGAATTTATCTCCTGCGTACTTTGATTATCTTTTTCCAAGTAAACTCCATCCTCTCTCTACATATTCGATATAATTTCTGTCACTGCTATTTTGTAATAAAACACTTTTCAGGATAATCTCTATTATTTCCCTGCCCCACTATACCGTATCATTTACTTTAACATTTATTCTCTTTCCCTGCAACGTAAAAAGCATACCGACTCTTTCTGAATTTTTCAAAAGTTTACATACTTTTTGTCCTTTTTCTATCCGGTATCTCCTTGGAATCATTCCATATCGCTTCTTAAACTGCCGGAAAAAATAACTCTGGTTTTCATAACCGACACCCAAAGAAATTTCTTCAATAGACAAATCTGTCTGCCTCAACTGTCGCTTTTCATGGCTTTAGAATAACAAAAATAAGGACAGTTTTTCAGATTCTTATTAGACTGAAAAACTGTCCTTATTTTCTATTTATATCTCTACACCGAACAACTGCTCTGCAGTTTCGGTTAAAACCGCGTAGGTTTATTCACATACTTTGCCTTATACTTAGAATACACAATCGTCTGGTCCTTATACAGTCCATAGTATCCTGAAGCCGCATAACTGATAGAAACAGCAATCAGATAAAAAGGAACTCCCTTAAATCCAAACATTTCAAATGCAATCAGATTGATGTGATCGGGCAGTTTGTCACTCCACAGAATACCGCCGTCATTCCACATGCAGCACAGATAGATGGGCGAAAATCCCAGCCAGTTTCCCATCACACATCCTAATGTAGCTCCTATACAGAACGAAGGAACAATTTCCCCGCCTCGGAATCCTGCACGCATTGTCAATGCAGTCAGTACCAGTTTCCAGAAGAAGTCCAGAGGTCTTGCCTGTCCTTCCTCCACTGCCTTCTCAATCAGCTCTGCACCTGCGCCCATATAATCTGAAGTTCCCAGAAGTAATGTAATTCCAATCACCAGACAGGATCCCACAACTACACGCACATATGGATTCTTAAACCACCTTCCATATGCTCCGGCAACTCCATTCAGCACCATACAGAATACAATACTAATCACTGCACATCCAACAGCGATAGCACCCATTTTCAAACCCGTTTCAATAGTCAGCTTCGGAATATCCACTACATGAAAAGTCTCCGGTGTAACTCCCATTCCTGCCGCAAATCCGGATGCAACCAGGGAAGCAATCATACAGGGCATCAAAGCTGTATAATACATCACTCCTACACTGACTACCTCCAGTGCAAAAACAGCCAGCAGCCATCGGTGTTCCAAACAATGCAGAGAATGCTGCACTCATACCACACATAACAATTACATGTCGGTCTTCCTCATCCAGATGAATCCAACGTCCAAGCTGATTGGCAATACTTCCACCAAGCTGTATTGCCGCACCTTCACGTCCTGCAGAGCCACCTGCCAGATGCGTAAGTGCTGTAGAAATGAAAATCAGAGGTGCAGATAAAATCGGCACATCGTCCTGTGATCTCACAGTAGAAAGCACCTGATTCGTACCTCCATCATCCTTACCAAATTTCTCATACAGGTATACAATAATTAATCCCATCACCGGAAGCAGATAGAACATCCATTCATTTTCTTTCCTGCAATTTGTCACACTCTTCAGCACAAAAGAAAACAGTGTACTCGCCGCTCCTGTAATACATCCTACAAGTACCGCGATCATCAGCCATTTTACAAGATTTCCCACATCACGCTGAATCTCACTACTATAATATTGAAGCTTTTTTTTCAGTAAGCTTTTCGCTTCCGTACTTTGTTCTTCCGTGTCATTCTCCTGATCTGCACGCTTTTCCTCTTTCTCCATTTCCCCCTCTTACCTTTCCTTATTATTTTACATACAAATTTGCTATTTCTATTTTAGCATACATTTTCCATATCTGCCAGAAAGATAAGACAGAGAAAATAAAGGTTATTGGAATTATATGTTACTGTTCACTCCGTTCACAGTAACGTAGCCAAAATTCATTCCAGATTGCCTGCGGCAATGGAATTTTGGCTTGTATGTCTCGGGATTTTGGCATATTCATGCCAAAAACACCTCGCGGAATAGTGGTGTGTGAACAGTAA
>ENA-OQMZ01000309-OQMZ01000309.1-human-gut-metagenome-genome-assembly--contig:-NODE-309-length-21573-cov-2.294087_pt1 | contig 21573 bp, 33 predicted proteins | sample MGYA00242621_ERZ504862 | MGnify/ENA primary metagenome ERZ504862 (study PRJEB26092, sample SAMD00036393) | human gut metagenome | host: Homo sapiens | study: EMG produced TPA metagenomics assembly of...
AGGAAGTACTTGGGAAGAAGAGTTGAACATTTTACGGAATTATAGTTCCAGAATATTTGCCAGTCCACCTTCATTGGCACGACGCAGAGCCAGAGTATGATCTGCGCATCTGCTTTTTCAATACATGCTTTCACCAGATCCAGAGAAAATTTTCCGGATCCCAGAATAAAACGGGAAGTAAATTCATGACCTCCCAGAATCAGTTTGTCTTCATTATTTGTACTCATAATTTAAGTCCTTCTTTCGTATATTATAATGTGATATCAGGATATTCCTGTTTATCTTCCACCTCCCATGAAACTGACTATTTCCAGTATGTCGTTTTCATGTAAAACAGTAGTGCTGTACTCGGCTTTTGACAGAATTCTTTCATTTAATTCTACTGCGATCTGGCTGGGCACATAGCTGTTTTCCTCCAGATATTGCCCTATTGTAAGAGTATTCTGCAATTCTTTTGTTTTTCCATTAACAGTAATAAGCATACTTTCTCCTTTCCGGGAAAAGAAGGTCCGGCCTCTACAACATAAAAAAGAGTCCACAAAAGAATACACCCGCGGTGGTGCACCCCTTCATGAACTCTGTTCACTCTCATCTTTCCCAATATTTATCTGTTATAATGTAAATTTCCCTGTAAGCCCCCGGTTTTCTCTCACTTATTACAGATTGATTACCGGACAGCTGAATTTCTTCAAATGCATGAGATAAATAAAAAGGAGATGCCAGTCATCTCCCTTTAAAATCATATCTTATAGGTTCCTACGTTGGCATTATCCAAATCAGGTATATGGGTCGAAGTTGATGACTTCCTCTCAGCCTGCACTCACAAGCTCCCCTTTCTTTACATGGATAAAGTATAATCTTTTATCCCATGTGTGTCAAGACCATATTTCTACATCCTCAGTTTCTTATGAAACTCCCGCATCGTATCCTTCTTGCAGAAGATAAACAGTGCAGCCAATGTCAGAAAACTGATTCCGGCACAGATTACTGAAGGAACAGAAAACTGCACTGCCAATATCCCGAAAGGAATCACAAAATCCACAGACCAGCCCTTCCATCCGGTAAACCGGTCCCATAGGATCGCAATTACTGATATGAGCAAAAGCTGCCACATTTCATTCTTCAGAATATTCCTGCGTTTATAATATGCTACCATAACAACCAGCCATGCACAGGCACATCCTGCTCCTGCAAACCAGAACCAGTTCAGTACACCTGCCATCATAAAATTAATCATTCCGCAAATTACCGCAATTGCCAGACACAGGAAGCTGAAAGTCTGGATAACCTTCTGATTTTCTTTTTTCTCAACGCCTGTGCTTTTCCCCATATCCCGGAAATCATTTCTTTAATTCTCTGTGGGAAACATTCTCCTCGCCGAGCATCCGCTGGAAATTCCTCTGGATACTGTCATCCGGTATCTTGGAAGTAAATCCCAGTACCATCTCATCCCCATAAGAACAGGAACACATCTGCAAAGAATTGGTACTTGCAAAAATCCCAAAATGCTGAATATATTCTTTGTACTCCTCCGGCAAACGAATAATGCCGATATTAGAATAAACTGCCGTAATGCTCCTGCTTCCCATATTGGCTCCGATCATCAGAAAATATTTCTTGATCTCCAACGGAACAGCACGTACAAAAGGATTCTTCTCAATGCGCACATATCCGCTCATATGCATGGCAATCTTTTCTTTTACCAGTTCTTCTTCGAACTGTTTCTTCACAGACAAAAGTACATCTTCAAAGGTTGTTTCATCAGAAAATATATATCCCACCTCAATCCATCCAAAGAAATTTGTCATAGACTGAGACGGAAAATAATTTCTCAGATTCACCGGAATCATCAATGCTACCGGTCGTTTCTGCTGATTCTTTGGAATCTCTTCCCGAATAGAACACAACATCATTGCTGTCAGTAAAACAGTGATGGAAACTCCACAGGAGCGGACTTTCCGGTGGATATCTCTTCTTTATCTCCATGTGTAATTTCCTCTGCATGCTTAATCTGCGGAAGATCTGCCTGTGGATGTGCCAGGATCAGATAATCCTGAACCAGTTCCTGCAGGAAATGCATGGCTCCGCAGGTGAATTACCTGGTTAATTAATCGTGGCGCTCATCCGTATTACTGTACATTTCACAGAATCTTGCAGCAAATGCCGGTGGTTCATCATGCACATATAAATGGGAAATATCACCAAATGCGCTGATACGAAAACTTGCGATTCCTTCTCTTCGTTCTTCTGTATTGACAGTTGTCACTGAACTTGGTGCTGCGCAGAATCCATGCCACAGTACCATTGGAGAAGCACCGATCAGATGCGCAAGAAGCACACATTCCAGACCAAAATGGCAGAAGAATACCAGCGTATCTTCATTTGGTTTCTCCACTCTGTAATAATGTCCTTCACGTACATAACCATGTTCGGCAAGAAGCTTATCAAACTTTCCTGTTACATAGTCATAGTATCCTTTGGCATCAGACTGCTGAAGTCTCTCGTTTTCATACCAGTGATCATACTGGTAAAATCTCTCGTCCTGTGTCCAGTCCTGCGGAAGCCAGTCCCATAATCTCTTCTGCCTGTCAGTAACATCCGGGCGATCGATCAGAACATCAAATTCCCTCAGCCAGTCACACTCAACTGCTGTACGGTTCATTTTCTTCAATGTAAAAGAGGCTGTATCCTTTGCCCTTCCAAGAGGTGATACATAGAAATCCTTTACATCAAGTTTTGACAGTCTTTCTGATAGATATTCTGCTTCTTTCCAGCCTTTTTCTGTAAGAGAATCAATGGAATAATCCGGATCTCCATGTCGCACGATCAATAATCTCATTCGTATTGTTCCTTTCTTTTGTCTCAGTTCTTCTATTATCTCAGAATCAGATCGTATCCAAATAGTCTGGCATCTTCCATTCATAGATCTTATCTGAGTTTTTTTAATTTCCACATTCTTCTGTAACCGGAGGGATTGTTTCCTCATAAATATTGTTACTGTTCACTCCGTTCACAGTAACTAAATATCTTCTGATGTGGATAAGTTCTGCTTATCATATGACGCTTCTATTCTAACACCAAGTTCCGGTTTCTGCACCAAAAATTCTCTGCAGTCCGGTTCAGTTACTGCAAAAGTCGGCCGGCTGTTTATTTATAGCCATTCCATAAAATACTGCACTTGCTATAACAAAAAAAAGGATGTGCAACTCTGACACATCCTTTTTTGTTCGCATTTTATTTACCTGCTTCAATTGCCTTCTGAAATCTCTGTGCGATTTCCAGCGGACGTGTGATCGCTCCGCCTACCACGATCGCCCATACACCTGTCTGTAGTGCTTTTACAGCCTGATCCGGATAATGGATCTTGCCTTCTCCGATAACCGGAATATCTGTATCTTTTGCAAGCCTCTCCATCAGTTCATAATCTGGTTCATCCTTTTTTGAAGTGTAATCAGTGTAACCGCTCATGGTTGTTCCAACAATATCCACACCACACTTCCATGCATTGATACCTTCTTCATAATTAGAAATATCTGCCATCAGGATAATATCCGGGTATTTCTCTTTGATCTGTGCGATAAACTCATTGACAGTTATGCCATCACCACGCTTGCGAAGTGTACAGTCAAGAGCTACAACATCAGATCCTGCTGCTACCAGATCGTCTACTTCTTTCATGGTAGGTGTGATATATCCTTCATATCCGGGATACTGGATTTTCACCAGACCGATTACCGGAAGACCTGTTTCTTCTTTGATTGCTATGACATCGCGGATACTGCTTGTACGGATTGCAGGTGTACCTGCCTGTTTTGCAGCGCGTGCCATCAGGTACATAATGGATTTCTCTTCTACATATAATGGTTCATCTTCTACCGCCTGACAGGAAATGATCATTTTTCCATGAATCGCATCTAAAATCTCTTTTTTAGTTATCATTTTTCTCCTTGATACAGAACTGCATTCCGGCAAAATGTCCATACTCTTATCTGTGCACATTCTGTCGGAAAGCTTTTCTTTTACACTACAGTACCTTAACAATATTCAACTCTTCGTCTGTCAACACAATATCTGCCCGTTTTCCGGGAGTAAGGAACCCACTTCATTATAAATCCCAATACTTCTCGCCGGATTTGCTGTTGCTGCCAGAATCGCTTCTCTTTCCGGTACACCCATGGAAATAACACACTTCATACAATCAAAAAGGCAGGTTGCAGAACCGGCGATCGTTCCGTCTGCCAGAGTTGCCTTTCTGTCTTTCATGGTCACTTCCTGTCCGCCCAGTTCATACAGTCCGTTCTCCATACCTGTTGCCATCATGGAGTCACTGATAAGGACGACTCTGCTGTCTCCAAATAAACGAAAGGTATTGCGTACAGTTACAGGATGGATGTGGATCCCATCACCGATCATCTCTACCATACAGTCCTGATTATCTGCTGCTGCACCGATCACACCGGTTCTCTGTGTCCCATAGAGTTCATGGCATTATAAAGATGAGTTACATGAAGTGCTCCCTCTTTCATCGCTTCTGCTGCGCAGCCATAATCTGCTGCTGTATGTCCGATAGAAATAACCACTTCATTATGTAATTCTCTGATAAATTCCTCAGAGCCTTCCATATTCGGTGCAAGAGTTACCAGTTTGATCATTCCGCCCGCAGCTTCGTTACATGCTCTGAAAAATTCAATATCCGGTTTACGGATATAGCCTTCTACATGTGCTCCCTTTTTCGCAGGATCAAGGAAAGGTCCTTCCATATTGATACCCACAATACGTGCACAGGTTTCATCCTGTTCTACATCTTTTGCAGTCTGGAAAATCTTAAGTAATTCTTCTTTCGGAAGTGTCATGGATGTCGGGCAATAGGATGTGATTCCATGAGATTTTTCATACTGAAGGATTGTTCTTAACCCATCAACATCTGCATCTGAGAAATCATGTCTGACTGCACCATGGCTGTGGATATCTACCAGTCCGGGCAGAACCTTCAGTCTTGATGCATCCAGTTGCGTTTTGTCGGTTACTTCATCTGCTGAAGCCACAATTCTGCCGTTCTCTACATACAGATCTGTGACTTTATAACTGCCATCTTCCTGAAAAACTTTTCCATTCTTTATAATCATCTGATTTTTGCCTCTTTTCTCGCTGAAGTGAATTATTAAGTATTTCCCTGACTTTATCTCTGTCAGGCATTTCTTTCCACTGATACTGTTGTTATCACACAAGAGCCGGTATTATAAAAGTCCTTTTTCTTTAATAAGACTTAACGCATCTTCATCTGCCACTACGGTTACATCCTGATGAAGCTGAAGGATAGATGCAGGTACATTTGGTGTGATCGGTCCGTACAGAGATTTGTACAAAGCATCTGCCTTGGCACTTCCTGTTGCTACAAGAAGAATTTTCTTTGCTGCCATAATGTTCTTGATTCCCATGGTGTATGCCTGTTTCGGAACTTCATCCATACTTTCAAAAAATCTTGCATTTGCCTTGATAGTGCTTTCTGTAAGGTCTACACAATGAGTTTCCTTCTCAAAAGCTTCTCCGGGTTCATTGAAACCAATATGTCCGTTTCCGCCGATTCCCAGAAGCTGGATATCAATTCCGCCTACACTGCGGATGATCTCATTATAATCTGCACATGCTTTGTCGCTGTCTTCTTCCAGTCCGTTTGGTACATAGGTTTTGTTTTTGTCAATGTTTACATGATCGAACAGGTTTGTGTTCATGAAATAACGATAGCTCTGGTCGTTGTCACCGGAAAGTCCTTTATACTCATCCAGGTTTACAGATGTGATCTGTGAGAAATCAAGGTCACCTTTGTTGTACCACTCGATAAGCTGTTTATATAATCCGACCGGTGTAGAGCCTGTTGCCAGCCCAAGAACTGCGTTTGGTTTCATAATAATCTGGGCAGACATGATATTAGCTGCTTTTCTGCTTACGTCCTGATAATCTTTACCTACATAAATAATCATAGTTTTCTCCTTTTTTGCGTGTCATCTGACACTTCCGATTTGTTATAAACTCATTATAATTCCCGTTGGTTCTATTTTCAATGAATGTATTGTTTTTAGAATCTTCTTTCATTTTTTATTATTTTGAGCCATTTTGCAGTTCGGTTTTTAAAGCTTGCCGAAATTACTTTCCTTGTTTATATTTTTCATGAAATATTTACATTCTCCTTGTGAAACAAATTCTACAATGTTATAGTAATCTATAGCAATTCCACCATACAGAAAGGATTCCATATGTCATTAAACAAACATAAAATTATTCCTTTAATTGAATCTTATTACCATACATTCACTCCACTGGAAAGAACAATCGCCGATTTCTTTATTCATAATACTGAAGAGCAGGATTTTTCTTCCAGAAATATTTCCGGGCTTCTTTATGTATCTGAAGCTTCACTTTCACGTTTCGCCCAGAAATGTGGTTTTCACGGATACAGAGAATTTATTTATGAGTATAAGCAGAGACTGGCACCAGGTCCCGAAGAAAATATTCCGAATTTTGAAGTATCGGAATTTAATACTTATCAGGAACTTCTGAATAAATCTAACGCTCTGCTGGACAAAGCGCAGATCACACGGATCACAAATCTGCTGGTTTCCAAACCTCGTGTTTATGTTTACGGAAGAGGCAGTTCCGGTCTCGTAGCTCAGGAGATGAAGCTTCGTTTCATGCGTATCGGACTGAATATCGAAGCAGTTACAGACAGTCATATTATGAAGGTGAATTCTGTTATTCTGGATGAGAACTGTCTGGTCATCGGTATCAGTGTCAGCGGACAGACGGATGATATTATCTCTTCTCTGAAGGCTGCACATCAGCACGGAGCTTATACACTTCTTATGACCGCAAGACAGGACAAATCCTATCAGGACTTCTGCGATGAGACGCTCATCTTCGCAAGCATGGAACATCTGGAATATGGAAATATCATTTCCCCACAGTTTCCTATTCTGCTGGTTCTGGATGTACTTTATGCACATTATCTGCAGATTGACAGGAGCAAAAAAGAAGCTCTGCATGAATATACGATACAGACACTTCAGCCATTTCTGATTAATAATTCTGATATGCAGGAAACATTCCCGACACTATCCACTGCCAAAATAGCCATAGAAAATCCCTCTTAAGAAGATTTTGGTTATTTACCTTGTCTACTTAAGAGGGATTATTTTTATTTACTGTCTTTTACAAGACGGATCACATTCCATGATGCTTTATGCAGCATACTTGTCAATTCCCCATTGTCCATTGTTGTCTGCTGTGTTGTCTTTGGTTTTACATTTTCCTGTCCGAAAGCATTGACTACCTTCAGGTCATCGCTTTCAAGTACGATATGCTCAGCAACTCTGTAGCCTTCGAAGCTTCTTACATCTGTATTAAGAACAACATCCTCTTTCAGATTTCTGTTTACTGCAAAGACAGTAACTTCTTCTTTCTCTTCATTGTAAACAGCAACTGCTTCAATATCTGTGATGCTTCCGTGTCCGCTTGTCTCATGCTCTGTGGAAGAGATCACCGGCTGGAGTGCAACACCGCGGCCATATTTGGAGGCATGCATAAACGGATAGAAAATTGTCTGTTTCCAGGAACCGCCACCGTTCGGGTCTGTCATAATCGGAGCGATAACGTTGATGAGCTGTGCAAGGCATGCTACTTTTACTCTGTCAGAATGACGGATCAGAACGATCAGCATCAGACCTACCAACAGGGCATCTTCGAAGTTGTAGATATCCTCAAGAAGCGGCGGTGCCACCTGCATGGATGGTTTTCTGTGATATCATTATCAACAGCGTTGGAATGATACCATACATTCCACTCATCAAAGCTGAGGTACATATTCTTTTTGCTGCGTTTTTTTGCTTTTACATAATCGCAGGTTGCGATAATGGTGCGGATAAATTCGTCCATATCATCGGACTTTGCGAGGAAGTCATTGCTGTCATCAGAACGGTTTCCATAATATGTATGAAGAGATAAATAATCTACATAATCATATGTGTGGCTCAGTACATGGTCTTCCCAGAGTGCAAAGGTCGGCATCTCCTGATTGGAGCTTCCGCATACAACAAACTCAATAGACGGGTCAATAAGCTTCATTGCTTTGGCTGTCTCTTCTGCCAGTCTTCCATACTCATCCATAGTCTTGTGACCGATCTGCATGGACCGTCCATTTCATTCCCAAGGCACCAGGTTTTGAATCCGTATGGATCCTTCTGTCCGTGTTTGATACGGAGATCACTGTATTTGGTTCCACCTGGATGATTGCAGTATTCCAGAAGGTTGCAGGCATCTGTGATTCCTCTTGTTCCCAGATTGACCGCCATCATAACCTCTGAGTTGGCTGCATCTGCCCATTTCTTAAATTCATGGAGTCCTACCTCGTTCTTTTCCAGGCTTCTCCATGCAAGCTCCAGTCTGTGAGGTCTTTCCTCAACCGGTCCTACACTGTCTTCCCAGTAAAAGTTAGATACAAAGTTTCCGCCCGGATAACGTACGATCGGCACGTCCAGCTCTTTTACCAGATCAATGACATCCTTACGGAATCCGTCAGCATTGGAAAGTGGATGTCCTGGCTGATAAATTCCATCGTATACAGCTCTTCCCAGATGTTCAATAAAGGAACCATAAATTCTTTTGTCGATCTTGGAAATGGAAAATGCTTTGTCCACTACCATTTTTGCCTGTTTCGCCATAATGTTTTTTGAACCTCCGTTCTTAGTAATTGGTTTGAAAAATTAGTTTATCATTATATTATTTGAGCTGCCTCATAAGTAATGTTAAATGATCACCAGTTACAGTAACATTAATTTCAAAACTCAATGGGACAGCTCATTTTTTATCATATCAGTAAATTATGATTCAAATACTTACAACTTTTGATCAACCCTTAACAGCACCAGATGTCATACCATCGATCAGGTATCTCTGGAAGATCAGGTAGATGATCAGGATTGGAAGGATACCGAACATGGACCTGCGATCAGAAGGTTGTAGTTATTTCCATAAGGTGTAAGCAGTGTATTCAGACCGATCTGCAGTGTAAATTTGCTTGTATCACGGAATACCAGCATCGGCCATAACATGTTGTTCCAGGAACCCATTGCACAGAGGATTGCCATGGAAGCAAATGCAGGTTTTGTGATCGGCATCATAATCTTAACACTGATACCATACTCTGTGCATCCGTCGATTCTACCTGCATCCAGAAGCTCTTTCGGAAGACTCTGCATGTACTGTTTAAAGAAGAAAATCGTCGACGCACCACATAGTCCGGGGAGAATAACACCGGCTCTTGTATTGATGATCCCAAGAGATGTAACTTCGTTATACAGAGGAAGCATCAGGATTTCAAAAGGAACACACATAGTTGCGATTACCAGGAAGAATAAAAATCCCTGAAGTTTAAATTTGTACATGGTCAGACCGTATGCGATGAAGTAGCATACCAGCAGTGTCAGAACTACTGTAATCAGTGTCAGGATCAGACTGTTTTTATACCACATAAAATATTTTCGGGAATCCTCATTTCCGGAAAACAGGTATTTGTAGTTATCCAGATGCATCTTGGAAAAATCAAGATTCAGGGACATACCTTTCATAACCACTTCACGGCTTCCTGGAAGGAAGCGAAGAAACCTGACAAGAAGCGGAAATGCGATCAGCACACAGAGGATAGCGAAAAGCCCTGTGGATAATACAGACGCAACTTTATGATTTGATTCCATTGTCTTTGGCTGAGCTGCTGTTTTTGCCATATCACTTTTCCTCCTTCTTGAATGTTCCTGTTGCCACAAGCTGGACAACATTGATAGCCAGGGCAATGACCAGAAGTACCATACCTACGGCACACGCATAACCCATATCGTTTTTCTCAATACCACGTTTATACAGATATCCTACGATAGTAAGACCAATGTTCTTCGGTGATGAGTTACCATTCCACAACATGAAACTCTCAAGGAACATGGACAGACCGGCATATACGGAAATTGTAATAACATAGATAGTTGTCGGTTTCAGAAGCGGCAATGTCACGTACCAGAATTTCTGTTTTGCATTGGCACCGTCGATGTCTGCTGATTCATAAAGAGATGTATCAATACTCTTTAAACCGGAAATAAAGTACAACATATTAACACCTGTCCATCTCCACATACAGAGTAATAACAAAGCTATCCATCCGGTAGTCTTTTCTTTCAGCCATGGGATACTGGCATTTCCAAGCAAATGCATTAACTGGTTCATCTGTCCGTTATCACCTTCTGAGAACATCAGTCGGAATAACATACCGGAAATAACTACAGATGTAAGTGCCGGAATGTACATGATCACTTTCCATACACCTTTGGCTTTGGTAAGACGGCTTTCCATCAGTACTGCAAGCATCATCGGGATCGGAATCAGCAGGAGCAGTGTCAGAAGCATGTATTCCACACTGTTAAATACAGCTGTCTTGAAGAACTTATCGGAAGCCAGTTTCTGATAATGCTTCAGACCAACCCACTGAGAACCGCCAAATGAAATATCCTGAAAACTCATTACAATACCACTGATGAGCGGATATAACCAGAATACCAGAAGGCTGATAACAAACGGAATTACGAATACGTAGGGTGCCACCTTCTGAGAATAGAGCATCTTTTTCACTTTATTCACAATGAATTCCTCCTCTTCTAAAAATAGCAGTAACTTTTCAGCATCATATGGAATCATGGTTTACTGAACAGTTACAGATAATTTCTTTTTTTCTTATTACCATTATCCTGAAAAGAAATCAGACTCCACATCCTGTGAAAATCTCATTTCTCACCAGGATAACAGTAAAGGAGGTCAGGGAATGCGTTTCCCTGGCCTCCCATATCATTTCGGTCACTGCAGTAACCGTTCATTATTCACTTGATCAGTGAACTATTATCATCTTATTATTCACATTCGAAATCAAGATAATCCTGTGCATCCTGAAGCGCTTCATCTACATCCATGCCATCCTCTAATACATTGTTCAGAGTTGTTGTACACATGTAATCGTTCAGTGTCGGAGAGTTCTTTGTTGTGTAAATAGTTCCGATTGCATCGTTTTCAGCAAGTTCATTCAGAACTTCGTATGGTTTTACACGGAAGAATGTGTTATAAGTATTGGATTCATCATATGCGAAATCTTCGTCAGACCATAATGCTGTGTTGCAGACGTCAAATCCAAGTTCGTTCCAGATCAGGTTTTCACCTTCTTCAGAGCATTTAGCCCATGCAAGCCATTCAGCTGCAAGTTCAGGATTCTCACACTGATTTGTTACAACAGTACCTGTACCACCGATACCAACGGAGCATTTCTGTCCTTCTTCAAATACAGGGCATGTTGTGATGTCATATTTGCCTTCCATCTCCGGCATGTAATCTTTGAAACGGCTCATGTACCACATAGCTTTCGGGAAGGAAGCAATTTTACCTTCCATGATGTTGGAGAAACCAGCTTCAAGGTCAACATGTCCGTCTGTGGATACCATTGCGATTCCATCGTTTAACCAGTTCTGCTGCATTGTGAGCATTTCTTTTACAGAATCAAGCTGTACGTTTACAGTTCCGTCCGGACCGCCTGTCCAGTCTTCACCATTCTCAGCCATTGCAAGCCACATCCAGTCAACACCGCCTGTATCAACAGAAGTTAAGTACACTTCACCGTTGGAAGCTTCTTTTAATTCTTCACCAAGTTTTGTATAATCATCCCATGTCTTTACAGATTTGTAATCTAATCCATAAGATTCAAGAAGATCTGCGTTCCAGTACATAACAGTTGCACCTACATGGAAAGGAACACCAAGTCTTGTTCCGTCAGCTTTGGAATAAACATCAAGTCTTGACTGCACCATTGTATCTTCATAAGGAGCAAGTGCATCATTCATGGAATACAGAGGGCTGTCATCACCGGAATAGTTCGGGAACTGTCCGATCTCGATATCGCAGAGGTCAGGAGCACCGGATCCTGCCTGTAAGGACATCATTAATTTGTTATGCATATCAGAGTATGGATATGTACTGAATGTAATCTGGATCTGTTTGTCCGGATTCTCTTCATTCCACTTATCTACCATCTGACCATAAAACTCATTATGCAGGTCTACGAATGACCACATCTCAAATTTTGTTCCATCATCAGGACCTACGGTTGTTACTGCTGTAGGCTCTCCTTCAGCCGGTTCTTCGCTCTCAGCAGCTTCCTCTGTTGTGTCTTCTTCTGCAAAGACATTCACTGCCATGCTCATACTGGACACTGCCATAGCCGCAGTCATAAGTAACGCGAACAATTTTCTTCTCTTCATAAAAAGATCCTCCTTTTTTGCATTTCTTTGCGCTCTTCCGGTTTCAATGATGCCATTGTACAAACCCCATAATCATTTCGTATTTTTTTAAAATATATAGTCCATCTTTTTGTTATGGTCATTTTGCACAACTTTTTTATTTTCAGCTCCGGTTTATGTTGATATTATATAATTCTTTCCTGTAAATGTCAATATATTTTTGATTTATTTTTATTATTTAGTTTTATCTAAATAAATGCCCGTTATTTATTCATCAATCTATCTATTTTTTGCTATTTCCCTATATTTTTTTAACCAATTTTATGGTAAAATAACTAATCAAAACGTATTTTTCTAAAAATTCTTATTTAGTGTTATATACCTGTAAATACAGTCAAAAGGAGGTTTTTACATGAAATCCTGTTCTGTTTCCGATGGTCTTGCCATCTTCAAAGCTCTCGGTTCCCCTGTCCGTGTACAAATTTTGCGTCTGATCCAAGAAAGAGAAGGTCTGAATATTAAACAAATTGCACAAAACCTGAAAATTCCCGTTACAACCCTGTCCCCTCACCTTAATCTTCTGGCCGAAGCCGGGCTGATAGAATTCAGGGATGAATCTCTCTCACACGGAACACAGAAACGCTGCTATTTTATAAAAGACTGGGATCAGCTTCTGGTAAATATGGCGCTTTACGGTCCTGATCTGCAGACTTACAGTGCAGAAATCGGCGTGGGACATTTTTCTGATTTCTCGGTAACTCCCACCTGTGGTATGGCAACTTCTACTTCTTTTGTGGGACAGTTGGATCAGCCACGGTATTTCATACACCCAGGCAGCCGCCAGGCAAGGATCGTCTGGTTCACCACCGGATATCTGGAGTATATACTGCCCAATTTCATCCCTGATCACAGCGTGATTGAAGAACTGACAGTTTCCTTTGAGATCAGTTCCGAAGCCCCCCGATTCTGTAATGTGTGGCCTTCTGATATTACCTTTTCCCTGAACGGTGTAATCCTTGGCACCTGGACCAGCCTGGTGATTATGGGGACCGCAGAGGGAAATACAATCCTTCCTGGTGGTTTTCTTTTCTGAATCAGTATGGTTTGCTGAAAAAACTGACGATCACCCCTGAAGGCACTTTTCTGGACACAGAAAGCTGTCCGATGTTTCCACCAGACAGCTTGCACTCACTGATCAGTCCGTTATGAAATTGCGCTTTTCTGTTCTTCCGGGCGCCGAACATCCCGGCGGGTGTACTCTTTTTGGTGCAGGTTTCGGAGATTATAACCAGCATATACGGATTACCATCGGTTATCATCCCGAAAACATCTGATTTCTCCGCCTGACTTCAGATTTATATACTGCCCCGAATACTCCCACAGCCATTTATGGCAACAGATATTTCACACCCCATATAGTTTCATTATTGTCACCCTTAGCGCTGAAGCACATCGTATCATTGCCTGCCTCATCGGTCATTTCCAGGACAACTCCTGTATAAGTATTTTCACCGAGAGTCACATCAATATATGGTGTGCCTTCTTCTGCTTCCCATTTGCCTTCCAGTTCTTCTCCGGTAACTGTTCCGTCTGCATTAAGTTGAATCCTCTGCGGTTTATGTACCTGTCCGAAATATCCGTACCATGATTTACCAGATAAAAAGTACCCTGGATTTCATCTCCGGAATATCCATCCTCTTTCAACGTCTCGCCGTCTGTGGCAAATGGCGCAGCAACCAGCCATCCGTCTTTTGTGCGGAACAACTGATGTACACGAGGCTCATGAAGTTCTCCGGTTTTAGCAAAACGCTGATGATAGACCAGGTATAATTTACCATCTTCATCTTCAAATGCGGTCTGGCCGCCTGGTGCCATATAGGTCTGGGTAAGACTTGGGAATGTATAATTTCCCATCATTTTCAGCCCATGATCTTTATGCTCCACAAATAAATACATATCCTTCCCTGCTGCATCTGTATAAGTTCCGTCCACAGTGTCACAGCGGAAGAGTCGCATCTGATAACCTCCTTTTGCCTGCAGATTTCCATAGGACAAAAACAGATAATAGTATCCACTGGTCTCATCATACATAATATGCGGACCTTCGATGGAGTTGTGATAACCACCGAGAAGTTTCTTGCCATAATAGCTGTCCACATGATTTTCCTCGTCTGCTTCCGGATAAATCGGATAGCCGGTCTCTTCATCAATCTCAATCAGAAAAATACCGCCGGACCAGGAGCCATAAACCATCCACATACGCCCGTCTTTATCATAAAAAACATCCGGGTCAATACAGTTTGGCCAGTTATTATTGTCATAAGACGCTGCTGTATATGGCCTTGGGTCTGTTCCCATCAGTTCTTCGATATTACTTTCCTTAACATCATGATAGCTATAACCAGAGTACAGGAATGTGTCCTCATAGTGATACGGACCTTCAATATCATCTGCTGTTGCAAAGCAGATATTGGATTTCACATAAGAAGATGTGGTGCAGAAATACATCACATATTTTCCCATTTTTTGTTATAGATGACATCCGGTGCCCACACGGAATAACCACCTTCCTCGTTCTTTCCTACATAAGTAAACGCTGCCGGATCGCCGTCTTCTTCTCCGTCAAAAAGATTGTCAAACAGCTTATTCTCTGCATTGACCCCGGAGGAAAAACCGGTCCAGTTTCTCAGATCTGTGGACTTCGCAGATTCCATATGGGAGCCAAAGATATAGTAAGTGTCATTGTCTTTGATGACAGATGGATCATGCACGGAAGCTCCGGCAGTAAAGCCACCTTTCTTAATCTTGCTCTCAATATCATCTGCGCCTGCTGTTTCTTTTTCGTTTGCCGCATCTGTTGTCTCTGCTGTGCCATCAGCAGCTTCCGCAGCATATATACTCTGTGCTCCGAGAAGCATCATTCCTGTCAGCCCCAGGATCATTCCCCATTTTTTTCTCATACCAGCTCTCCTGTTCTCCAAATATTATTCTCTCTCAGATTACGTTAATCTTCGTAAGAAAATATCGGTGCGCCTGTTTTTTCATCCCAGCGGATTTTCATCAGCATGGCATGACGGTTTGGATTGTACAGCGGATTCCCTTCAATCTCTGCTTCTGTTCTCGCATGATAAACCATGACCGGATTTCCTTCTTCGTCTTCAGTGAAGGAATTATGCCCCGGTCCATAGATTCCTCTGGACTCATCTGTACGAAGAACCGGATAACGTTCTTTTGTCCAGGATTTCGGGTCAAGAAGATCAGAATCTTCATCTGCTGTAAGCATTCCCATGCAATATGCAGCACCTGTCTCAGATGCAGAATAGGTAAGATAAATCCTGCCGTCATGATGAATAACTGCCGGTCCTTCATTCACCCAGAAACCAACTCTTTCCCAGTCATAATCCGGTGAAGTGAGAAGTACCTGAACGGTTTTCAGTTTATACGGAGTTTCCATTTCGCCAATATAAAGGTTGGAAATCTGCTTGCCGACCCCTACCTTCTCAGCCCATACATAGTAATGTTTTCCTTTGTTTTCAAATACTGTTGCATCCAGAGAGAAAGCTTCAAAAGAAAATTCATCTGCATCCGCACGTCCCATTTTGCCTTTCTCTGTCCAGCTCCTGTAAGCGGATCTGTATCTGCACATTCCAGCACATAAGGCGGATTGCCCAGATATCATCTTTATCTCCGCCCGCAAAATAGATGTACCATTTTCCGTCCAGATAATGAAGCTCCGCGCCAGATATGTTCGCTCATGATTCCTTCTTTGTGTTTCTCCCAGACTGTCACTTCTTCCGCATCTTTCAGTCCTGCCAGAGTTTCGCTTCTTCTCAGTACAATCCGGTCATAGGCCGGTATGGATGCTGTAAAATAATAGTTTCCGTCTGTGTGGCGATAAACATATGGATCTGCTCTCTGCAGAATCCATGGCTCATTATACTTAAGTTCTTCACTCATTGTGTGTCCCCCCTGTCTGTTTTTTATTTTTAGATTTATATAAATTATTTTTTATGTATTTAAAATTGTACTGCATTTTTCAGAAAATATCAACTATATTTTTTTCTTTTCGTTGCACATTTTTTGCAGATTCGTTATAATCTACCGTAAACGCTGTAAAATCATTTTTAACAGAAAGGGAAATCCGTTATGTTATATATTAAAAGTCTGGAGCAGGCGGTCCCTGTCTTCAAAGCTCTTGGTTCTGACATTCGCATACGGCTGATCCAGACTCTCCTTGAGCATCAGGAAATGAATATGAATGAACTGGCTTCCAGTCTGGGGATTACCAACGGTGCCCTGACCAGCCATGTAAAGAAACTCGAAGAATCCGGAATTCTCGCAATTCTTCCAGAGCATTCCGGCCACGGAAACCAGAAGGTCTGTCGCATTAATGTTGACAAGATCCTGGTTGATATTGCCTCTAACAATGACAGCCCGGCTGAGGATAGTTACTCTATTGACATTCCGATCGGCAACTACTTTAATTATTCTGTCTATCCAACCTGTGGGCTGTCTACTACCGATAATCTCATCGGTGAGGTAGATGATCCTCGTTTATTTTGCTCATCCGAGCCATGTAGATGCAAAGATTTTATGGTTTGGACGGGGATTTATTGATTACCGCATTCCAAATATGCTGCCTCCGGGACAGAAGATTGACCGGCTGACACTCTCCTTTGAAATCAGTTCAGAAGCTCCCGGAGTCAACAGTGACTGGCCTTCTGATATTTCCTTTTTCCTGAATAATACAAAGGTCGGAACCTGGACAAGCCCCGGAGATTTCGGTGATGTCCACGGTATGTTCACTCCCGACTGGTGGTTCCCGAACTGGAATCAGTATGGTCTTCTGAAGATGCTTGTCATTGACCGTCACGGTACATTTATCGATGGATTAAAGATCTCTGATGTGAATACACAGCAGCTCACTTTTACCTCTCAGGATGATATGGTATTCCGTTTCCAGGTGGATGAACCATCTCCGAATATTGGCGGTCTGACACTCTTCGGAAAAGATTTCGGAAACTATAATCAGGATATTAATGTGAAAGTGCATTATACTCCAAATGTATAACTTTACAGAATATCTGAAAACAGCAAAAAGCAAGGAACCGATGTGTTTTGCCACATAGTTCCTTGCTTTTGTTTATATTTCATCTGATTCTCCGGTTATTCTCCGCGCATCCAGACTCTCATCTGATTTTCTCCGCGGTTGCCCCATGTGTAATACGGCACTGCTGTCAGTGTTGTCAGCGTTCTCACCGGTGCAATATCACTGTACAGAGAATCTCCCACTGTTTCCAGCTTACGTGCTTGATCTTAAGCAGGACGCAGCCTTGCAGCAGGCCTTCTTTGCAGACTTCCTCTTCCATCTTTGCATCTTCAAAGATGTGGTAAGACTGAAGCAGGCCCGGATTGTCCACACCCTCGAAACAATAAACGATCGGCCCGCGCATAAATGCTACACAGCCGGCATCTTCCCTTACTTTAAGGTTTGCATAAATCTTGCGGATCTTCATCGGAAAAACAAGTTCTACTTCATCATTTTCCCACACTCTCTTAAGGATCAGATATCCTTTTTCCACAATCTGCAGTGATATTCTTCTCTTTTCCATTTATACGTACCTGAACAGAACCCGGACGTACCCAGGATGGAATATGGATTCCCAGAATGGTTTCTTTCTCTGTTTTTCCGGTTATATGATAGGTCACTCTGCCATCCCACGGATAGTTGCTTTCTACAGTTACATCCATCTTATCAAAGTGTGCTTCTGTGCCTGCCGGGATATGAGAATAAACTCCCTCTTCAGTCTCACTCCACAGATATTTGCCAAGAGACATCAGCAGACGCACTACATTGGGAGGACAGCATGCACATGTATACCAGCCCGGACGCTCCGGCAGAACATGCTTATATCCGTATAATTTTCCGCTGACTCCAGGTTCTGTTTCCAGTGGATTTACATAGAAAAACCGCTTTCCGTCAAGCTGCATTCCGCTGATGATCCCATTATAAAGTGCACGTTCCATCACATCTGCATAGCGTCCATCCATCACATTATCAAGCATCTTTCTTGCAAAAAATACCAGCCCGATAGATGCGCAGGTTTCCGCATAAACGGTGTCATTCGGCAAATCATAATCAATGGTAAATGCCTCTCCGTCTACGGTACTGCCGATTCCTCCGGTGATATACATTCTCTTCTGAGTCATGTTCTCCCAGAGATCACAGCATGCCTGATAGAGTTTTTCATCTTTGTAAAGAGAAGCCAGTTCTGCCATGGCAGTATACATGTAAACTGCACGGACACTGTGTCCTACTGCTTCTTTCTGCTCATAGACAGTAGCATGTGCCTGGTTATATTCTCTGTTATGCACATCCATATCAAAGTGAACCCAGCCTCTTTTTTTCCTCTCTTTGACAAAGTAATCCGGATCTTTCCACGCTGTTCAATGAAATATCTGGCAAGGTCTTTGTAATTTTCTTTTCCGGTTACTTCATAGAGACGCAGAAGTCCCAGCTCGATTTCCTGATGTCCCGGAATGCCCGGTTCTTTACCTTCTTCTGTTCCAAAACGTTTCCCGATATGTTCTGCCATGCGCTCCATTACATGAAGCAGACGGTCTTTTCCAGTCACCTCATAGTAAGCCGCCGCTGCTTCCATCATATGTCCGGCACAGTATAATTCATGGCATTCCTGTAAGTTCTGCCAGCGGTGTTCCGGCTCTTTGATCGTGAAAAAAGTATTCAGATAACCGTCATCCTGCTGCGCTTTTTCAATGATTTCAATAACCTTATCTGCACGTTCTTCCAGTTCAGCATCCGGTCGGACTTCCAGTGCATACGCTACACCTTCCAGCCATTTGGCAACATCACTGTCCTGGAAAACCATTCCGTAAAATTCACCCTCTTCCAATCCCGCTGCAATACGGAAGTTTGCCAATGCATGGCTTTTTTCCACTCCCGGAATCTCATCATTTAATATTTTCTCCTGATAAGGAATTACTGTATTCATTACCAGTTCCTGATATCCTCGCCAGATTTATCCGTTACTTTTACCTTATTTAATAACCCTTCTTTTAAACCGTCTTTCATTTCTGCGCCTCCCATTTTGCCGGCAGATCCGGACATTTTCGCACCTTCTGTACAGCCCGCAGTTCCACAAAGCATCCGCAAAGCCTGCACATCCCATTCATTAAGCGGTCACAGGTGCTGCATATGTTAAGCCTTTTTTCGTAAATCTGCTGGTCTACTTTCAGATCCTCATCCATGCGCTGAATGTAGCGTGACAGATCCTCGTAAAAAGTCTCTTCATTATTCTGTCCGGGCAGACATTTTCTGCACACACGCAGCTTCCCGTTCATACCTTAGTCTCCTTTTTGTTTCCATTATAAATATTCACAGAAAATACCTGCCTGTTTTGTCAGAAGCGGCATTTTTCTGTGAATTTGTAAAGTTTATTAATCTTTCATTTTATCTGTTTAAAAATACTGTAATTATCTTACTTCCAGATGGAGAACACTGCATTTAGGAATTGTAAATTTAATTCCCTCTGCTGTTTTTTCCACTTCGTTAAATTCTTTTACACGAACCTGATCCGGTGTTTCGAAGGTATTCATTTCGTGCATTTCACCGTGTACAATCTCACCTTTAACTTCATTTACCTGGTAATCTGTAAGGATAGTTCTGATTTCATAATCTTTATCCAGAGACAGGTTTGTCAGTGTGATATGTACAGCTCCGTCTTCTGCTACAGATACGGATTCTGTCAGGTTCGGTACCTGCCATTCGTCTTCCACACCAATAGTTTCTGTTTCAACAGAACTGTCTACAAGCATTGCATCCTGATGATATTTATACATATCAAATACATGATAAGTTGGTGTCAGAATCATATCAGCACCGTCAGTAAGAATCACAGACTGAAGCACATTTACGATCTGTGCAAGGTTCGCCATCTTTACTCTGTCGCTGTGTTTGTTAAAGATATTCAAAGTGATACCTGCGATCAGGCATCTCTCATTGTGTTCTGCTGATACAGGAATCCCGGGTTTGTTCCTGGTTCTACTGTGTACCATGCGCCCCATTCATCAACGATCATGCCGATTTTTTTCTCTGGATCATATTCGTCCATGATATGTCCGTGACGCTCGATCAAAGTTTCCATAAAGAGCGCTTTATTCAGACTCTTATACCATACCTTATCATCAAAATCTGTAGCACTTCCCTTGATCTCCCATCCTTCCGGATGTACATAATAATGAAGAGAAAGACCATCCATATTTCCGTGAAGCTCTTTCAGGCAATGATTATGTGTAGTCTTTAATACTTCGGAAGTCCACTCATAATCATCTACATTGGCGCCGCAGCAGACTTTGTGGATTGGGTGATCCGGATGATAATTGCGGACATAAGTCTGATAACGGCGGTATTCATTTGCATAGAAGTCAGGATTCATATTTCCGCCGCATCCCCAGTTTTCATTTCCAACTCCAAAGAAATCAAGTTTCCATGGTTTCTCATGTCCGTTTTTCTTACGGAGGTCAGCCATCGGAGAAACACCCTCGAATGTGATATATTCTACCCATTCAGACATTTCCTGAACTGTTCCGCTCCCCAGGTTACCATTAACATAAGCTTCGCAGCCAAGCTGCTCACAGAGTTCAAAAAATTCATGTGTACCAAAGCTGTTATCCTCTACCACACCGCCCCAGTGTGTTGTTGATCTATTTTTTTACGTTGTTTCCTTTGGTTCCGATACCGTCTTTCCTAGTGGTATTCATCTGCGAAACATCCGCCCGGCCAGCGAAGTACCGGAATCCTGATATGCTTCAGTGCTTCTACTACGTCTGTACGCATTCCGTTCTTATTCGGGATCTGGGAATCCTCACCTACATAGATTCCTTCGTAGATACATCTTCCCAGATGCTCTGAGAAATGCCCATAGATTTCTTTGTTGATTTTGCTCTGTTTCTTTGATGGATTAATTACAAGCTTAGTCATTTTTACCTCCACAGTTTATGATTTCAGGTTTTTATTTTACCTTTTTCTAAAATAATATACTTTATTTTGCTTTTTCATTATACACAACTTCTGTCTGATATTCAATATATTTTCTGCAAAATTGCTATGATAATTTTGTATAAGAGTTACTGTTCACATACCACTATCCCGAGACATACAAGCCAAAATTCCATTGCCGCAGGCAATCTGGAATGAATTTTGGCTAAGTTACTGTGAACGGAGTGAACAGTAACG
>ENA-OQMZ01000310-OQMZ01000310.1-human-gut-metagenome-genome-assembly--contig:-NODE-310-length-21476-cov-2.735070_pt1 | contig 21476 bp, 25 predicted proteins | sample MGYA00242621_ERZ504862 | MGnify/ENA primary metagenome ERZ504862 (study PRJEB26092, sample SAMD00036393) | human gut metagenome | host: Homo sapiens | study: EMG produced TPA metagenomics assembly of...
CCGTTAATAAGCTCATTTTGGCTGATTATCCAAAGAATATACCGTTATTTCTGTTGCTTTTAACTCTGTTTTGTTGTACAATATACTATGTATTATTGTATAAAGGAGAAAATCCGTGTTTGGTTATTTGCAGATTCAAAAGAGCGAACTGCTTGTTCGTGAATCCGAGGCTTATAAGGCTGTGTATTGCGGTCTTTGCAGGCAAATGGGTAAGGATTACTCCGTGTTTACAAGATTTACGCTAAGCTATGACTGCACATTTTATGCAATGCTTTTAATGTCGCTTAACCGTTCATGCAAAGGCTTTAAAGACGGCAGATGCACCTGTAATCCTCTTAAAAAATGCAAGTTTGCAACAGATTCGGGTGACGCATACAGAAAGGCTGCCGCATTTTCAATGATATCGGTTTATTATAAAATCATTGATGATATTCAGGACAGCGGATTTTTTAAAAAGCTGTTGTGCAGAATCATAAAGCCTTTCTTTTCTCATCAGAGGAAAAAGGCGGCAGATAAGTATCCCGATATGGACAAAGCGGTTTCTGATATGATGAAGATGCAGTATGATGCAGAACATTCGGAAAAGCCGTCTGTAGATATGTCGCTCATCCAACGGCATTAATGCTCGCTGCTGTATTGTCGGCTGAGGCTCATGATGAAATTCAAAAAAGAGTTCTCTATGAATTCGGCTATCATATCGGCAGGTGGATTTATCTTGTCGATGCCGCAGATGATATAGAAAAAGATATCAAATCAAACGGATTTAATCCGTTTGTAAACAAGAAAACAGGTGAGGTAAAATCATCGGATTTTATAAAAGCGGTGCTGAATCAGTCACTTGCAAGGGCATATGATGCCTACAATCTTTTGAACTTACCGATTTTAAGGGAATTTTAGATAATATGATGCTTTTGGGATTCCCTGCATCACAAAACAGAGTAACAAGCAAACTTGATACGGAGGTCAATAATGAATAATCCTTATGAGGTTCTCGGTGTGTCTGAAACAGCTACCGATGAAGAAGTAAAAGCAGCGTACAGAAACCTTGCTAAAAAATATCATCCCGATAACTACACCGACAGTCTCTTGCGGATGTTGCGGAGCAGAAAATGAAGGAGATTAATGAGGCATACGATATGATTAATCAGATGCGTCAGAAGGGTAAGGGTACAGGCTCAACAGGCAGTTCGTCATATAACGCAAATTCTTCAAGCTCACAGTTCTACAATGTAAGAATTTACATTCAGAGAGGACTTCTTGATCAGGCCGATCAGATTCTTGAAAACACAGCACAGTCAATGAGAACCGCCGAATGGCATTATCTCAAGGGTATGATTGCATACCGCAGAGGTTGGTCTGAACAGGCTTTTTCATATTTCACAACTGCGTGCAATATGGACCCCAACAACACGGAATACCGAGCCGCTCTTAACAATATGCAGAGCCAGAGAGCATACAACTACGGCGGTTATACTCAAACAAATCCTAACGCAACAGGTTCATCCTTCTGCGATATTTGTGCAGGAATGATGTGTGCAAACTGCTTGTGTGATTGTTGCAGAATGGGATGTTAATATGAAGAAAAACGGTATCAAAAAGGGGACAATGCGTATTGCGGTTTGCGGAATTATTGCGGCGCTCTCACTCGTTTTTATGATGATGACATCTCTCGTTCCAATCGGAACATACGCTTTGCCCTGTCTTGCAGGAATTCTCATTTCCTGCATAGTTGTTGAATACGGTTATGGATGGGCAATCGGTGTGTTTTGTGTAACTGCCGTGCTTTCAACGCTCCTTGCCGGCGATAAAGAGGCTGTTATATATTTCATCGCACTCTTTGGCTATTATCCGATTTTAAAGGGCGCTTTTGAATTTAAAATCAAAAACAGGGCAGTTCAATACATACTTAAGTTTGCGGTATTTAATGTTGCCGCCATCGGTTCGTTCTTTGTCGCAACATGGCTGTTGTCAATTCCGACAGATGAATTTACCGTTTTCGGTTTTTATGTTCCGTGGGCATTTTTGATTGCCGGAAATATTTTCTTTTTGCTCTATGATTATGCAATTACCGTCTTTGTTATGCAGTATGTTCGCAGATTAAGAGGAAAAATATTCGGCAATTTTCACAAGTAATTATAATTCAAAGAAGTTTTGAGAAGGTGGACCTAAATGAAAAAGCAAAAATTGTTTGTCCGCATAGTCTGCATAGTTCTTGTGGTTCTTATGGCAGTATCGGTAGGTGCTGTTGCAATAACTGCATTTTCGGCTAATGCGGCTCAATCAACCGAGGAGGTTTCCGCAAGCGTATCAGCAGGCGCATCAGGCTATATAAATGCGTCGTATGTAAATCTGAGAAGCGGTGCAGGTACGAATTATTCGGTTATAACCTGTATGGCAAAGAACACAAAATTTACTTTTGTTGACGGAAAGCTCTATAACTCAAAGTGGTACAAAATCAAGCTTAAATCAAATTCAAAGACAGGCTATGTTACAAAGGAATATGTTGCCGTAAGTTCTTCGGCAACGGCGTCAAGCGTAACAGGCTATGTTTCTGACGATTATGTAAATCTCAGAAGCGGAGCAGGCACAAATTATTCTGTTGTTGATTGCCTGAGAAAGAACACTAAGCTTACTTTTGTAAGCACTTCACTCTACAACTCGGCTTGGTATAAGGTTAAGGTTACTTCAACTGCTAAAACAGGTTACATAAAGAAAGACTATGTAAAAATTAACAGTTCAACCCAACCTACAACGAAGGCAACACAACCTACAACAAAGGCAACCAAACCTGTAACCCAGCCGACTGCGTCAGCGTCAACCGTAAGCGGTTATATAACAGACGATTATGTAAATCTCAGAAGCGGTGCCGGTACAAGCTATTCGGTTGTTGAGTGTATGCGATTGAATACAAAGGTTACTTTTGTAAGCACAAAGCTTTATAACAATGATTGGTATAATATTAAGCTTACATCAAATTCAAAAACAGGCTATGTAAAGAAAGACTATGTTAAGATGAACGGTCAGACACAGCCTACAACGACTCGGCCTACAACCTCAAAACCGTCAACAGGTTCATCTGTTAAACTTTCCGTATCAAGCAAATCAATTTTCACAGGCAATAGATTTGCAATCACAGCAACAGCGTCGGGAAGTGTTTCATGGTCAAGCTCAAATAAAGGCGTTGCAACCGTTGACTCTCGTGGTATTGTAACAGCAAGAAAGCAGGCTCTGCAACAATTACTGCGAAAAGCGGTTCGCATTCTGCAACCTGCAAAATCACCGTAAAATCCGGCTCATCGGTAAATATATCCAACAGTAATGTGAATCTTCCGTGGCAGAAGTCAATGCTTTTGAAATCAAGCACAAGCGGTGTCACATGGTCAAGTTCAAATACAAAGATCGCAACAGTTAAGAACGGTGTTGTTGACACGGTAGGCAAGGGCTATGTAACAATCACAGCATCAACATCATACGGTGCGGCAACCTGCCTCATTCATGTTATGCCGAGGGAGAGTGTGCGTTTCTGCTATGCGTCACCAAACTCCGCTCCGCTCAATTCAAATGTAAGCTTTAAGGCTATTACCGACACAGACAGGGTAGGCGTGTATTTTGTAGTTACAAACGGCTCAACCTCTTATAAGGTCACCGCAAAAAATAAGGTTAAAGACGGTAACTCCTATATCTGGACAGGTACACAAAAGCTTTCAAAATCAGGAAAATGGTCTGTTAAGGCATATTCTAAATTTAAAACCGAATCAAAGTATTACACCACGGCAGGCGGCGGTGAGGGCGAGGTGTTTGTAACCTCAACAACCAATAAAACCACCACAGCTTGTGCCGAGCGCAGAGCGAGTGACGAGGTAATCAAGCTTATTGCAAACTATGAGGGATTTCTCTCAAAAGTCACAGCAGACAGCATTACAACCGATCCTACACTCGGTTACGGCAAGGTTGTAATTTCAGGCGAACAGTTCTACAACAACATAACTTCAAATCAGGCATATGCTTATCTTTGCCAGACCGTGAACAAGGGCGGATATACCACCACAACAAATTCCTACCTTGTAAACAACGGTATAAAGTTCAATCAGCAACAGTTTGACGCACTTGTGTGCTTTGCATACAATGTAGGCAGCGGTGTGTTCTACAATGACTCCGAACTCCAGTCTGTTCTCTTGAACACAGGTTCAAGCGGTACTATCAAAGCAGGCGCTTCGGGTACGGTTACAGGTTCAGATGTAAACCTCAGAAGAGGTGCAGGAACTAACTACTCCGTTGTTACCCGTATGAACTACGGAACAAAACTTAAATTTGTTGACGGCAAGCGTTATAACACAAACTGGTACAAAGTTAAGCTTTCAAACGGCACAACAGGATACATCCACAAGGACTATGTTTCTGCTTCGGGCGGTTCAAGAGATTTGAATAATGTCAATAAGCAGAACCTTATTGATGCACTTTTGCAGTACCACCATGCGGCAGGTTCTTGCTATTGGGGACTTTTGTACAGAAGGGTTGACGAGGCGGAAATCTTCCTCTACGGCGATTATGACCGTGACGGTCAGCACAATTACCACAACTTCCGTTTCTCATGTTATTCAAACCCAAGTTTTGGTATCTGATATTAATTTTTGCAAAGAAGGTCTTAAAATGAAAAAAATAGGTTTCATAGGTGCAGGCAATATGGCAACAGCCATTATAAAAGGACTTATGGCACAAAACGACGGCAAGGCCGATTTTATCAATGTTTTTGATGTAAGCGAAGAAAAGTGTGCCGCTATGAAAAATATGGGTGCAAATGTAATGACATCTGCCGATGAAATTGCAAAGAACAGCTCAATTGTTGTTCTTGCAGTCAAGCCGCAGAATTATCCCGAAGTTCTTGAGTCCCTCAAAAACAGCATTACAACAGCCAAAACCGTAGTATCAATTGCCGCAGGCATATCTATTGCATATGTAAGAAAAGGTCTTGAGTGTGACTGCCCTGTTGTAAGGGTTATGCCTAATACGCCTCTCTTGCTCAAAAAGGGTGCAACAGCCCTTTGTCCGTCTGAGAATATCAGCGATGATGACAAAACAATCGTTTACAATATGTTTGCAGGCAGCGGTGTTTGCGAATATATTGACGAAAGCCATATGAATGAAATAATTGCGGTAAACGGCAGCAGCCCTGCTTATATTTATCTTTTTGCAAAGGCTATGGCTGATTACGCAAAGAATTGCGGAATAGACTATGACAAGGCCATGAACCTTGTCTGTGCAACTCTTGAGGGTTCGGCAGCAATGCTCCGTGACAGCGGTGAGCCTGTTGAAACACTCATAGACAGGGTTTGCTCAAAGGGAGGCACAACAATTGCCGCTATGGATAAGCTTAAAGAACACGGCTTCTATGAGGCTGTTCTTGACGGCATGGACGCTTGTACAAAGAGGGCAGAGGAGCTTGGCAAATAATTTTGCCTTAACATAAAATGAATACATTCCTCATATATTTTAACGGACAACCAATGAGAGGAATGTATTTTATGAAAAGCATTGTATTTTCTTTTAAAAAGCGTTATCTTTTTCGCAGATCAAAGGGAATTTCACCGTCTGATGTCAGATTTTTTATAAGGCGATATTCCGTGGTGCTTATCTTTGTTTCGGCTTTTCTTACCGGACTTGTTTTCGGTTCAATTTATGCATCAAAAGCCGATAAGCAAATGCTTGATTCCCTTGATTTTCTGTTTACTACAAATCTTGATGCAAGGCTCGGTCAGAATGCCGTCAGCACATTTTGTGCCTGCTTTGCATCTGATTTTATATTTCTCGCGGTTGTATTCCTCTTGGGACTTGCACCGTGGGGAATACCGTTTTTGCCGTTTGTTTCAGCATTTAAAGGCTTTGGAACAGGACTTACTGCAGCATATCTTATTATTACATATTCACTTAAAGGAGCAGGTTTTTATCTGCTTGTTGTGTTGCCGGGAACATTTTTGTTCTGTCTGGCACTTGTAAAGCTGTCGGCATATGCTTTTGAAATTTCAAAACAGATGTTTTTCAGCTTAATCGGTCATTCTCATCAAACAAATTCTTTGAAAAATGAGGTGATTGATTTTTGTTCCCGATCTGTTTCAGCACTCATAATGACCTTTTGTTCAACCTTGCTGGACACGGCTTTGTGGTGCTTGTTTTCGGGAGCGTTTCAATTTTTAATTTTGGAGGGCGCTATGGCATCGGAAAAGAACGCTGTAGCATTGACAGGATTTTTCTCGTCATTGTTTCACAATTTACCACGACTTTTGCTAACGAATGTGCTTTTTGCATTGCCGTTTGCCGTAATATTCGGAATTTTCTTTTTGATTAATACCTTACGGGTATTAATTCAATGTTTATATATTTTCTTACGATAATTCCGCTTTTTCCGTTTTATGCCGGCGTAACTCAGGTTACTTCCCATATGGTAAGGGGAGAGGAAAATGTTGATGTTTTCTCAAATTTCATCGGCGGAATAAAGGAAAATCTGCTCAGATTCCTCATACACGGCGTTGTGATGTATGCCGCTGTTTTTATCAGCTACTACTCAATTGTTCTTTATCTCGGACTCGGTTCAAAGAACGGAATGTTTTATGTTCCGCTTGTTATTTGTATTTTAATTGCAATTTTCTTTCTGTTTATGTTCTTCTATGTTCCGCCTATGACGGTTACTTTTGATATCAAGATGAAGGATATTTACAAAAACAGCGCACTTATGACAGTCGGTGAGCTTAAACACAATCTGTTTGCAGTTTTCGGAATTCTTATTTTATTTCTCGTTTGTGCAACAGTGCTTATGTGCAGTTTTACTCCGGTACTGCTCATCATTTTCACAATTGTTCTTGCATTGTTCATTGTTCCGTCAATTCTATCTTTTATAATCAATTCTGCAGTTTATAAGAATATGTATTCAATGATTGTTGACAGGGATTCAAAGAGCAAAACAATTGATAAGAAAATGGAGAACAGACGCAAAGGTCAGTTCCGTGATGATGAAGAGCCTGTTACAGAAGATTATTCGGATCTTGAAATTGATGAATCGGCTGACGGTGATGAATTTATTTTCTATAACGGAAAAATGATGAAAAGAAGTTATCTTTTAAAGCTTAAAAAAGAGGCTGAAGAAAGGAAGAACGCAAAATGAGCGGTAAACACGCAGTTAAAAGTTCAAAAAAATCATTGATAATAATTATTTGTGTTGTTGTACTTGTTGCAGTAATTGCAGGTGCGGTTATCCTGTTTATGAATCTTTCGGGTAAAAATAATAATTCGGCAACAACGGTACCGACTGTGGCTGCTTCAACAACCGCCGATAATACAAACTCAACACAGAATGTTTCCGACTCTGTATCCGAAACCACACAGCCTGCAACCAAATCGGGTGAAGCTTCACAAGAGCCGACAGAACAGGGATACACAGCCGAAACATCTTCAAATGACAGTGAAATTGTTGTTCCGACAATCAGCGGAGAGAAGCAAAAGCCAAAATTCAGTGCAACTCTTATTCCGTACTATGCAAAAGACGAAAATTCTTCTGAAGAATATTCTTTGAGAGATCTTTTCGGCTCTGCTTATTCAGGCGGCGGATTTACTTTTAATGAGGACGGAACATTCATTGACGGAATCACAAGTGCCTCGGCAAATTCGGGTGCGTACATTGTTGAGGGCGACTCCGTTGTAATAACATATTCCAACGATAAAAATGTTATTGCTGCCGTAACCAAATGGAATGGTGATGTTCCTGCTGAAATTACTGTAAACTACGGCGGAATTATTGTATCCTTTAAGTAAAATATCGGTGATTAAATGAGTAAAAAATCTGTTAAAAAGCCTGACTATGCAAAATTTGAGGCTAACAGGGCTGTAAAAAAGAAGAATAAGAAAAAGAAACACAAGACAATTGTTACATCGGTTATTGCCGCCTGCATATTTATCATTGCGGCAATAGTTGCCGTTAATGTGCTTTCACCGTCCGTAACCGCCGAGCTTACCTCGTCTGCATGGGTTCCCGAAGGTGCAAAGAATGCGAGCGGTGATGAGGTCGAAATGAGTGAGGTTTACAACACAAATTACAGTGCTTATCAGGGCTCTGTGTCATTTTCCGATGACGGCACATTTACTTTGTGGCTTTCGCCCGGAAGTCCCGATGACGGAACTCACAGCGGAAAATATACCGTGTCAGCTTCGGACAAAGTCAATTTGTCATTTGATGACGGAACAAATACTTCCGCCGCACTCACACAAAAGAACGGTAAAGTTTCGGCTGTTGTGCTTAAATATAACGACTATGAAATCACATTTGTAAAACAGTGAATACTTAAAAAACAAAAGATATACGGTAAAATTTTCTGCCGTATATCTTTTTCATTTTTCTATATTCCGTCAAACAGACTTAGCTGTTCGGTTTTGCTTTCAAACTTATGCAAATACGAAAACACATTTTCAACTCCGAACATAATTCCGTGATTTCTGCAAACTTCTGAAATCCTGTTCATCAGAACATTATTGTTACCGCTCGTAAGCTGATATGAATTTCCGTATGTGTAAATGTATCGTTCTTTCATATTCGGAAAGTGTTTGTCAAGCCGGCTGTAAAAATATTCTCTGTCACCGTCACGCAGAGTAAGCCCTATTCCAAAGCATATTATTCCACGAACCTTTGCATCAATGCAATACTTTAAAAGTCCGTCAATGTTTTCTTTCGTATCATTTATAAACGGTAAAAACGGAGAAAACCACACAACACTCGGAATACCGTTTTCATGAAATGCCTTGAGTGTTTCAAACCTTTCTTTAGTGGCGGAAACATTAGGTTCAATTATTCTGCAAAGGCTTTCGTCTGCCGTTGTAATCGTCATCTGTAACACAGCCTTGCTTTTATCGTTTATTTTCGTAAACAGGTCAATATCTCTCATAACAGATGTCGATTTTGTCTGTACAGTTACACCGAATCCGTAGCTGTCGATTATTTCAAGACATCTTCGTGTCAGTTTCAGTTCTTTTTCAAGGGGAATGTACGGATCGCTCATCGCACCCGTACCAATCATACATTTTCTGCGTTTCCTTTTTAAAGCGTTTTCAAGCAATTCCGGGGCATTTTCTTTCACCTCAATATCTTCAAATCGGTGATTCATCTGATAGCATTTACTGCGTGCGTCACAATAAATGCATCCGTGTTGACATCCTCTGTAAATGTTCATGCCGTTTGCGGCAGATAAAATTCCCTTTGCTTTGACCTTATGCATATAATCCTCCGCTTATTGTTTTGCATCGACAAACCACCTGTTTTCCTCCAAAAACAGGTATCGTTCTTTGCCGAGAATATGGCAGGTGTAGCGTATCCCCGCACCGCCTGCTTTGAGAGATGCCGCATACCGCACATCGGAAATTTTGTCAATGCGGTATCTCCTTCCGTCATCCCACACAATATATTCGGGAATAAGATCTCCGTCACAATCAAATGTGGCAGTAACTTTAACATACTTTTTCATAGCTTGTTACCTCCCTTAAAATCAGAGAAACATCTTTGATTTTTCGCCTAAGATGCATCGTTATCATAAATATCCGACAGGATGAATTGTATGATCTTCCTTTGGGTTAAAATCCGAAAGCTCCTTGTCATCAAGCAAAACGGCAGGGCGAACAGCATAATTGCCGAATCGCTTTTTTAATCTGTCAAGTGTTTTGTCAAGCTGTTCGTTCTGAATAAGCCGCTTTTCATCACGCAAAAGACTCATCTGGTGCGGCTGATCATCGTGAATAAAATCCGTAACGCTTACCCCGATACTTCTCAGCGGCTTTTCCATTTTATAGCTTTTTTTGAAAAGCTCAATAGCCGTATTTGTTATATCCTTTGTAAGATTTGTGTGGATTTCCGTTGTGTGCTGTCGGTTGAATGACATCAGCTCGTTGTCACGAATCGTAATGCAAACCGTTTTTGCCATAAATCCCTGTTCACGCATTCTTCTGCAAACGCTGTCACACAAAACGAATATAACCTGTTTTACATCGTTAAAGGTTACCATATCTTTCGGAGTTGTGGTTGAGTTACCGATTGACTTTACCTCGCTGTTTTCGTTCATATGGGCAACAGGGGAAGAGTCGTATCCGTTTGCAAAACCGTAAATCAGGTCGCCCCATTTTCCAAGATATGACCGCAACAGCGTAACATCGGCGGTTGCGATATCTCCAATCGTATAAATGCCGATAGATTCAAGTTTTCTGCCCGTTGCTCTGCCAACATACAAAAGGTCTTTTGCAGGACAGCTCCACACAATATCCCTGTAATTTTCCCGTGTAATTTCCGTTATAGCGTCAGGCTTTTTATAGTCACTTCCGAATTTGGCAAAAATTTTATTAAAGCTGACTCCGATGCTTACGGTTATTCCGAGCTCCTGCTTTATACGGCGATTAATTTCGAGTGCAATCTCTTTGCCGCTCATATTCTTATTGTCGGTAACATCAAGCCAGGCCTCGTCAAGTCCGAACGGCTCGATTTTGTCGGTGTATTCACTGTAAATTCTCCTCGCCATTTTTGAAAATCGCTTGTACAAATCAAAGTGGGGAGGAACGGTTATGAGGTCGGGACATTTCTGCTTTGCCTGCCAGATTGCCTCGCCTGTTTTTATATTATACTTCTTCGCAATCTCATTTTTAGCAAGAATAATTCCGTGCCGATTTTCCGCATCACCGCTCACGGCAACAGGTTTGTTTCTGATTTCGGGATGATGCAAACACTCAACGCTCGCATAAAATCCGTTACAGTCGCTGTGAAGAATAACCCTGTCTTTTTTATATTTGCTTTTGTCAACGGCACAATTAATATTCACAACGCATCACCTCGAACATTTGTTTTATTCAATTATAGAACAAAGTGTTCTATAAAAGTCAAGCGTAATTTTGTCGCTTGCGGCAAAAGAATCGGTGTATAATTTTGTCTGACTAAATAAAATTTTTAATGTTCAAAAATTTATTCTTGTAATTATTGACAAATATTGTTGAAAGTGATATTATGAGAATCAAATAAGATATAGCTGTCTTAAATAATGCAATAAATTTACAACGAATTTATTGTATGGTCGTGAGTTTACTTTTTTGCTTTTTTAAAAGGAGATTATTATGAGTATTAAAAAAATAAGTGCTTTATTACTTGCTGTATTATTAATTGCAAGCACCGCCGTTTTTTCTGTTTCAGCGGTGTCACAAAGTTATTCGTATATTTATAATTATGCGTTAAAAGTAAAGATGGATATTTCATCTACCGGTAAAAAGCCGTATGCATATTACTATTATGACCATAGTTATAAGTTGGCGGAAGAAATTTTATCTTTATCGGAAGAAACGGAGAGTATAGAATTACAAAATAAATATGATGAATTAAAGGATTTTTATGAGAATCCGTGGATAAGCCCAAGTGGTGCCGGCTATACTTGCTATTATGCTGTTAATGAGAAAAACGATAATAACTGGTACTCTGACGAAATTTGGAATACATTTGTTGAAAAAAGAGAAAAGCTTTTTAATGCCCTTAGTGTTAACAATCCGAATTTTGAACTTAAAGAGTATGGCGAGGGAATTTTAGATAAAGATTATACTATTAAACAACAGAAATACATAAGTGAATGTTTCTATGAATTATTGGAAGTTTTTAATACAATGACCTGTCAGAATATTGTTCTCGGTGATGTTAACGGTGACGGAGTTGTTAGTGTAGTAGATGCTACGCTTGTTCAAAAATATATAGTAGGTGAGGTTGATTTTAACTGTGCACAGAAGTTGAGAGCAAGAGTGAATTGGAATGCCTTTCCCATAACTGTCAAAGAGAGCACTACCATACAAAAATATATTGTCGGTTGTACAGATGTATATTTCTATACCGGTGGAATCGTTGAAAATGAAAGCGATTTTGCAACATCTTTGGATAACTGGGAGATTTGTTCTCAGTGGTAATTAAAGTTATATCAAAAAAGACTTCGTACTCTGTTGCGAAGTCTTTTTCTGTTTTAACATAACATTACGATTGATTACAGCTGTGTAACTGTCATTTACAAAAACGAGATATTGTGGTAGAATTTATAATGTTGAATTATGTAAAACTGTCGGATATTACAGATGTTTGTCCGAAAGCTATTTTGTATCGGAGGTTTTATTGATGGAAGCTTACAAAAAGGAATTCATTGAATTTATGGTTGATTGTCAGGTTCTCAAATTTGGCGATTTTGTTACAAAGAGCGGAAGAAAAACTCCTTTCTTCGTAAACACAGGTTTCTACAGAACAGGCGCTCAGCTCCGCCGTCTCGGTCAGTATTATGCAGAGGCTGTCAACAGCAAGTTCGGTCTTGATTTTGATGTTCTTTTCGGACCTGCATACAAGGGCATTCCGCTTTCTGTTGCCGCAACTATCGCAATCAGCGAAAAATACGGTCAGGATATCCGTTATTGCTCAAACAGAAAAGAAGTTAAGGATCACGGCGACAAGGGTATTCTTCTCGGCAGTCCTATCAATGACGGTGACAGGGTTGTTATAATCGAAGATGTTACAACAGCAGGCACTTCAATTGAAGAAACTCTCCCGATTATCAAGGCTCAGGGCGATGTAAACCCAATCGGTCTTGTTGTTTCCGTTGACCGTATGGAGCGTGGCAAGGGTACAAAGAGCGCACTTTCCGAGATTGAAGAAAAGTACGGCCTTAAAACAACTGCAATCGTAACAATGGCAGAGGTTGTTGAACACCTTTACAACAAGGAATACAAGGGCAGGGTTATTATTGACGACAAGCTCAAAGCCGCTATTGACGCTTACTATGAGCAGTACGGCGTAAAGGAATAACAGCTTTTAATTATTAATATTAATCAGTCGGGGCGGTTTTATCCGCCCCCAAAGTTTGATAAAAACTTATTTTGCGGTGGGGATAATATGGCACGGACAACCGATAACGAACACAGCGGTCATCGTGAAAGAATGCGTAAAAAGTTCATAGAAAACGGCTTTGATGTGTTTGAAACGCACGAGGCTCTTGAAATGTTCCTTTACTATGCTATTCCGAGAAAGGACACAAATCCTCTTGCACATCGTCTGCTTGACCGTTATATCACTGTCGGCGGAGTGTGTGACGCTCCGATTGACGAGCTTATGAAGGAATTCGGTCTGTCTGAAAATGCCGCCGCATTGCTCAAAATGTTGCCCGAAATGGCAAGGCTTTATAACCGAATCAAAGATGTCACATGATAATATCATCGACTATGAAAATCTCGGTAAAATATTTAAAGCAAAATTTATCGGTCGAACAAACGAATGTGTCGCTCTCATGCTCGGTGATGCAAAGGGCAAGATGATTTATTTTGATATAATTTCAAAAGGTTCACTCAATTCATCCGATATGCCCGTCAGAAAAATTGTTGATTTGTCACTTCGTCACAATGCCAAAACTGCGTTTATAGCACATAATCATCCAGCGGAACGGCTCTGCCTTCGGGAAGCGACCTTGACACAACAATAGTTTTGAAGAGTACGCTTGCAACTGTCGGAGTTGAGCTTATCGACCATTTCATAATAACCGATGATGATTATGTTTCTCTCCGTGAAAGCAGGCTTGCGGGGAACATCTTCTATTATGAAAAGTAATAATGTTCTTTAAAAGAAACATTTGACAATTTAAAACATCTGTTCTATAATTAAAATCGAAATTTTGTTCGGATATGTTTTCTGTTACAGGACTTTTGTAATAAAGAGCCTTGTAACAGGAAACATAATAAAAAAATCCGTATTTGGAATGTGATGTGTATTATGGAATTTAAACTTCATTCAAAATATCAGCCGACAGGCGACCAGCCGCAGACAATCGAAAAGCTTGTAAACAGTATAAATGCAGGCAACCGTGAACAGACGCTCCTCGGTGTAACGGGTTCGGGTAAAACTTTTACAATGGCAAATGTTATTCAGAGGGTTCAAAGACCGACACTTGTGCTTGCACACAACAAAACTCTTGCGGCTCAGCTTTGCAGTGAGTTCAAAGAGTTCTTTCCAGAAAATGCGGTTGAATATTTTGTGTCATACTACGATTACTATCAGCCTGAGGCATATGTTGCACAGACGGATACTTATATTGAAAAAGACAGTTCAATAAATGATGAGATTGATAAGCTCCGCCACAGTGCAACGCTTGCACTTTCCGAAAGACGAGATGTAATTATTGTTGCCTCGGTTTCCTGCATATACAGCCTGGGCGATCCTATTGACTACCGAAATATGGTAATCTCACTTCGTCCGGGAATGGAAAAGTCCCGTGATGAGCTTGTAAAAAAGCTTGTTGAACTGCAGTATGAACGCAATGATGTAAGCTTTACCCGTAATAAATTCAGGTTCGTGGTGATGTGGTTGAAATTTTCCCTGCCGCATCAAACGATTCTATAATCCGTGTCGAATTTTTTGGAGATGAAATTGACAGAATTTCCGAAATCAATCCGCTTACGGGCGAACTCAAAGCGATTCTGAAACATGCCGCAATCTATCCTGCGTCACACTACATTGTGTCGGGAGATAAGATGAAAAAGGCTCTTGCGGAAATTGACAGGGAGCTTGAGGAAAGACTTGCATATTTTCGTGAAAACGGAAAGCTCCTTGAGGCACAACGACTTGAACAGCGTACAAGGTACGATATGGAAATGTTGCAGGAAATCGGATTTTGTACGGGTATCGAGAACTATTCAAGAATAATGTCGGGCAGAGCGCCCGGCTCATCACCATACACGCTTTTAAGCTATTTCCCCGATGATTTTCTGCTCTTTGTCGATGAGTCCCATGTAACGCTTCCACAGGTGCGGGGAATGTTTGCGGGTGACTATGCAAGAAAAAGAGCCTTATTGACTACGGCTTCAGACTTCCGTCTGCACTTGATAACCGTCCGCTCAACTTTGACGAATTCTATTCAAAAATAAATCAGGCTGTTTATGTAAGCGCAACACCGGGCGATTTTGAGCTTGAAAAATCGGCTGTTGTTGCAGAGCAGATTATCAGACCTACAGGACTTCTTGATCCTGAAATTTCGGTAAGACCTACCGAAGGTCAGCTTGACGACCTTGTGTCAGAAATCAATATCCGTACAGCCAAAAATCAAAGAACACTTGTCACAACCCTTACCAAGAAAATGGCGGAAGACCTTACCGCATATCTTGAAAAGCTGGGTATCAGGTTCGTTATATGCACCATGACATTGACACCGTTGAAAGAATGGAGATTGTCCGTGATTTAAGACTCGGAGAATTTGATGTTCTTGTCGGAATCAACCTTCTGCGTGAAGGACTTGATATTCCCGAGGTTTCTCTTGTTGCCGTACTTGACGCCGACAAAGAGGGATTTCTCCGTTCAACCCGTTCGCTTATTCAGATTGCCGGCAGAGCCGCACGAAACAGCGAGGGTACGGTTATTATGTATGCCGACAGCGTAACACCGTCAATGAAGGTTGCAATAACCGAAACACAGCGCCGCCGTGAAATTCAGAATAAATATAATGTTGAACACGGCATCGTTCCAAAGACTATTGTCAAAAAGGTCAGCGATATACTTGAAATTTCTACTCACGATGACAGTGAATTTAAGAATACAAAAAAGCTTTCAAAGGCACAAAAACAACAGTTGATAGAAAAACTGACAAAGGAAATGAAAGCTGCCGCAAAGTTGCTTGAATTTGAACACGCCGCATATCTGCGTGATAAAATCAAAAAACTGCGTGGTGAAAAATGATAAAGGAAGAGTAAAATGCCAAGAAAGAAAACCACCGATTATGATAATACCAGTATCACAACGCTAAAGGGTGCCGACCGTGTCCGTAAGCGTCCTGCCGTAATTTTCGGTTCGGACGGTATTGACGGCTGTCAGCACTCCGTGTTTGAGATTCTTTCAAACTCAATAGATGAGGCGAGAGAGGGTTACGGTAAAAAAATCACAGTTACACGCTATTCCGACGGCTCAATTGAGGTTGAAGATCACGGCAGAGGAATTCCCGTTGACTACAACGAAAACGAAAAGCGCTATAACTGGGAACTGGTTTTCTGCGAACTCTATGCCGGCGGTAAGTATAATAACAACGAGGGTGAAAGCTACGAATTTTCCCTTGGTATGAACGGTCTCGGTCTTTGTTCAACCCAGTACAGCTCCGAGTATATGGATGTTGATATCCGCCGTGACGGCTACCGATACACTCTCCGTTTTGAAAAAGGCGAGATTGTCGGCAAGCTCAAAAAAGAGCCGTACAGCAAAAAGGATACGGGTACAAAAATTCATTGGAAACCCGACCTCGAAGTCTTTACGGATATCGACATTCAGCCCGAATATTTTCTTGACATAATGAAAAGACAGGCTATTGTCAACGCAGGAATTGAATTTGTTTTCCGCAATCAAAACGGCAAAAGCTTTGATACAACAAGCTATAACTATGTAAACGGTATTGTTGACCATGTTGCCGAGGTAGTCGGTGAAAACGGACTCAGCTCAATTCAGCACTGGGAAACCGAGGTTAAAACCCGTGACCGTGACGATAAGCCCGAATATAAGTGCAAAATGGATATTTCGGTTGCATTTTCAAATAAAGTGCATCTCACCGAATACTACCACAACTCAAGCTGGCTTGAACACGGCGGCGCTCCCGATAAGGCGGTGCGGAATGCCTTTGTTTACCAGATTGACAGCTACTTAAAACAAAATAATAAATATAACAAAACCGAAAGCAAAATCAAGTATGACGATGTTGAGGACAGCCTTGTGTGCGTTATTTCGTCTTTTTCAAGCGTTTCATCATATGAAAACCAGACCAAAAAGGCGGTTACAAACAAGGGCATTCAGGATGCTATGACTGCATTTCTCCGTCAGAGCCTTGAAGTTTATTTTATTGAAAATCCGCTTGAGGCAGAAAAAATCTGCGAACAGGTGCTTATCAATAAGCGTAGCCGTGAAAATGCGGAGAAAACACGACTTAATATAAAGAAGAAGCTTTCGGGCAATCTCGACATAACAAACCGTGTCGCAAAATTTGTCGATTGCAGAAGTAAAGACACGGAACAGCGTGAACTGTTCATAGTAGAGGGTGATTCTGCTCTCGGTGCATGTAAACAGGCAAGAAACCCCGATTTTCAGGCAATTATGCCAATCAGAGGTAAAATACTTAACTGCCTGAAAGCCGACTACGATAAGATTTTTAAGAGCGAAATCATTACCGATTTGCTCAAGGTTCTCGGTTGCGGTGTTGAGGTTAAGTCAAAAGCAAACAAGAATCTTTCAAGCTTTGATATGAACGCACTTCGCTGGAGCAAAATTATTCTCTGCACCGATGCCGATGTTGACGGCTTCCAGATCAGAACACTTTTACTTACCATGCTTTACAGACTTACACCTACACTCATTGAAGAAGGCAAGGTGTTTATTGCCGAATCGCCTCTTTATGAAATTACATCCAAAAACGATGTATATTTTGCATACGATGAGGTTGAAAAGGATAAGTTCATTGAACAGCTCGGCAAGGAGAAATTCACAATTCAGCGTTCAAAAGGTCTTGGTGAGAACGAACCCGATATGATGAACCTTACCACAATGAACCCCGAGTCACGCAGACTTATCAAGGTTCTTCCTGCCGATGCAGAACAGACAGCGGAAATTTTTGATGTTCTTCTCGGTGACAATCTTCAGGGAAGAAAAGATTATATAGTAGAACACGGCAACGAATATATTGACCAGCTTGATGTAAGCTGATTGGAGGTGGAAATAAATGGCGAAAAAATCTTCAAAGACTCCCCGCAGAACTTCACCGTCAAAAACTCACGGTGTAATCAACGGTGCGGGTGAAGTAGTGGAACAGCCAATCGTTTCCACTATCAGAGAGAACTATATGCCGTATGCAATGAGCGTAATTCTCTCCCGTGCAATTCCCGAAATCGACGGGTTCAAGCCGTCGCACAGAAAGCTCCTGTATATGATGTACAAAATGGGACTTCTGAACGGCGGAAGAACAAAATCGGCAAACATTGTCGGTGCAACAATGAAGCTCAATCCTCACGGTGACTCTGCAATTTATGACACAATGGTTCGTCTTTCAAGGGGCTATGAGGCACTTTTGCATCCGTATGTAGATTCAAAAGGTAATTTCGGTAAATTCTACAGCCGTGACATGGCGTGGGCGGCATCCCGTTATACTGAGGCAAAGCTTGACGCAATCTGCAACGAGCTGTTTCGTGATATAGACAAAGATACCGTAGATTTTGTAGATAACTACGATAATACAATGAAAGAACCGTCACTTTTGCCGGTTGCATTTCCGTCTGTGCTTGTAAATGCAAACACAGGTATTGCCGTTGGTATGGCGTCAAATATCTGTTCATTCAATCTGCGTGAAATCTGCGAAACAACAGCGGCGCTTATCCGTGATCCCGACCATGATATAAAGTCAACTCTGCCTGCTCCTGATTTTACAGGCGGTTGTCAGATTATCTATGATGAAAATGTAATCAATCAAGTCTATGAAACGGGCAGAGGAAGTATCAAACTCCGTGCAAAGTATGTTTATGACAAGTCTGCAAACTGTATAGATATACTTTCAATCCCGGCTACAACAACTTGTGAGGTTATCATTGAAAAGGTAATCGACCTTGTAAAGCAGGGTAAAGTCAAGGAAATTTCCGATATTCGTGACGAAACAGGTATTGACGGACTTAAAATTACAATTGACCTCAAGCGTGGCATTGATGCCGACAGGCTTATGACAAAACTTTACCGCTTTACAACACTCGAAGATTCCTATGCCTGCAACTTCAATGTGCTTATCGCAGGTGTTCCGAGAGTTCTCGGTGTAAAGGCGTTGCTTGAAGAATGGATTGCATTCAGAATTGAGTGCGTCAGAAGAAGAACATATTTTGACCGCAACAAAAAAGCTGACAAGCTTCATCTTTTAAGAGGCCTTGAAAAAATTCTTCTCGATATTGACAAGGCAGTAAAGATTGTCCGTGAAACCGATGAAGAATCCGAGGTTGTGCCAAACCTTATGATAGGATTCGGAATTGACGAAATACAGGCTGAATATGTTGCCGAAATAAAACTCCGTCATCTTAATCGTGAATACATTTTAAAGCGTACAAAAGACCTTGAAGACCTTGAAAAAGAGATTGCCGAGCTTGACGAAATTTTAAAGAGCAAGGCAAGAATCAAAACAATCATTGTCAAAGAGCTCAAATCAATCGCCGAGAAATACGGTCAGCCGAGAAAGAGTATCATAATCTATGACGATGTTGCAAAGTATGAGGAAGAGACAGTTGAGATTCCCGATTATCCTGTTAATCTTTTCTTTACAAAAGAGGGATATTTCAAGAAGATTACTCCGCAGTCGCTCAGAATGAGCGGCGAGCAAAAGCTTAAAGACGGTGACGAAATTATTCAGGAGCTTGAGTTCACAAACAACTGCGACCTTTTGTTCTTTACAGACAAGTGTCAGGTGTATAAGGCAAAGCTGATGATTTTGCACAGACAAAGGCAAGCGTACTCGGTGACTATGTTGCCGCAAAGCTTGGCTTTGATGAAGGCGAAAATGCTGTGAAAATGGTTGTTACAAAAGATTACAAGGGTATGCTGCTCTTTGCTTTTGAAAACGGTAAGGCCGCAAAAGTTCCGCTTGAATCCTACGCAACAAAGACTAACCGTAAAAAGCTCACGGGCGCATATTCCGACAAATCTCCGCTTGTCGGACTTCTCTATATTCCTGAGGACGAAGAGGTACTCTTCAAGGCGTCATCGGGAAATATGCTCCTTGTTCACACGGGTGCACTCGCTCTCAAAACAACCCGTTCAACACAGGGTGTTGCCGTTCTTAAACCGAAGAAAGGTCACAGACTTTTCAGCATAGAACGCTATAAAGACGGTACTTTTACAAATCCAAAGCGCTACAGAACAAGTTCACTTCCTGCAAGAGGTGCGTTGCCTGTAAATGAAGATACAAAAGACGAACAGCTTTCGCTGATTTGATTTTGAAAAAATTAATAAAAATCTTGTAATATCTCTTGAAAAAGCTGTGTTTATGTGGTATTATAAAACAGTTATTAAAGCAGAATTTGTTTTATTCGTATTTATTAAATGAAAGGAAGATAAAAATGAGCATTTGGGGCATTGTTTTAGGCGTATTGCTCGCAATCGTATCTGTTGCCATTATCGTTGTAATTATCCTTCAGGAGGGTAATCAGCAGGGTATCGGTGCTGTAACAGGTGTTGCCGATTCTTATTTCTCAAAGAATAAGGCTCGTTCGATTGATGCGTTCCTCTCACGCTGGACAAAAGTTTTTGCTGCAATATTCGTAATTTTTGTAATTGCACTTAATGTGCTTTCAAAGTTCGGTATACTGTAAGCATATTAACTTAATAATCAGCATAAAATTAACCGTCAGGGCAATCCTCTGGCGGTTTTACTTTTTATATGGAGTTGTTAAAAATGCCTTGGTGGGGAATATGTCTGATTATTTTTGTAACATTTATAACTTTCGCAATCTTGCACTTTCTCGGCAAAAACAAGCACCCGTTCAAACGCTCTCTGCTTTCAATGACTTTGGGAGCGGCAACATTGTTTGCGGTCAATCTGACGGGAGCTTTTACGGGCGTAACTTTGCCCATAAGCCTTTTATCGCTTTTGGTATCAATAATAGGAGGAATACCCGGAGTAACGCTTATGCTCGGTCTTAATCTTTTTTTCTGAATAATCACAGAAGGGGCGGTCACATCGACAGCCCCTTAATTGTTTGTATGAAATTTTATACAATGCCGTAAAGTTCCTCAAGAGCCTCACCGACGGTTTCTTTGTCTTTGGTCAGGAGTGCAAGCATAATTTTGTACGCTTTTTTCGGATTGTCAAGAAAATTTTTTTTGAGAATAAGAGCCTGTTCCATTTCGGGAGCATAAACATCAAGCTTCATCAAATCCATATCACCGCCGGACACCGAACATTTAACAGTAAATCCGTTTGAACTTTTTACAATATCAACCTTGTTTTCAATCTCATTTTTCTTTACGGCAAGGAGCTTAACCGCACAAGCGTATGCCTTTTCTTTGATAGAGTACGCAAGAATGCTGTCAAGCTGTTTTGCAATTTCAACACCGTTTTCCGTGAGCGCATATGTTTTGTGTTCATCATCGGCAGGCACAAGGTTACCGTTTGTAACAAGGTCGTCAAAGGCGGAACTTGTTTCAAAATAATTGGCAAGTCCCTGCTTTAGAATTGCCTGAATGACAATTCCTTTGTCTATATTTTCTTTTACAGAATTATACAAATAACATATCAAGGTTTTAATTTCGTTTTTGCTTCTCATTCCACCGGGATTAATACCCTCGTCAAATGTATCGAAAGCCATAAAATCACCTGCTTTTGCTGATAGATTCGTAGTGACAGCTTAATTTGTGCAAAAATAACTTAAATTATATCTGCCTATTGTTATTATAG